>Ga0080064_1002614_pt1 | contig 29628 bp, 26 predicted proteins | sample Subgrocontami54m_FD_69260 | JGI IMG/M metagenome (GOLD analysis project Ga0080064, IMG submission 69260) | Subsurface groundwater microbial communities from S. Glens Falls, New York, USA - GMW46 contaminated, 5.4 m (SPADES assembly) (version 2) ...
AACAAACAGCACAGGGGTTGGGGCTCGGAACCCCCTTGCCCCACACCCCCCAAACCCCCGCCGAAACAAGGGGGGGCGCCGCCGCAAAAGGCATCGGAAGCGGCGGACTCCGCCCGGGCTGCCATGGAACATACTGCCCCGCCGCGATCTTGTAGATCGGCCCGTACGGCGTGCGCACCGAAACCTCGCCGAGCGCAACCACGGCGGCGCCGATTTCCTCCGGATCCGGATTGACCAGCACGGTAAAGTCAGCGCCCCCCGGGCTCCGGACGCGGAGCATCGAGTTTCCCGCAGTAATGTGCACCCCTTCGCGGTTGGCGGCGCCGATGAGGCCGGTTACAAAACGCATCTCGCCCCGCATTAGTTCTATGGACGTGGTGCTTTGCCTGAGGTCGCGCGCGACGTAGCGATATTCACCGACGCGCAAGGCCGAGTCCACGCCCAATGCCACCACCTGGCCGTCGGCAAACTTCAGTATCAATTTTCCGTCGGCGCCGGTGTGGAAGACCGTGTCGGATTCGAACGTATCCCCGACCTTTGCCGGCGCCGCTTTGGCGGACACTTTCTGGATGGAAACCGGGCCGGAAATCTCGTGCACGTATCCGGCCTGTGCCCATGCCGCGGATGAAAACGCGACGAGCAGAAACAGTGCGCAGAACGCACCAAACGCATTTGCCGCCTTAGGCATATTTTCTATAGCAATCATTGACGATACCCTTGTTTCATCGACTCGCCAGAGTTGGCGGCGGCTGCGGCTTTGCTGCAATCCGGACCGGCAACGAACTTATATTTCTCTATAGCACAAACGAGGTCAAGCCGCCCGTAACTTGTTACGATTTCGACCATCTTCTGCGGATTGCGCAGCGCCCCGCGCTCGATGGTCCGCGCGAGCGCCTGCCGCAGGCCGGGGTCAAGCTCAGGCCACGCGGCAAGGCCGACAAACAGGGTGGTCTGCTGGACCGTCGGTTCCCATGGGCCCAGCTCGTCGGCATGCCGCAGTGCCGCCAACAATTCGCCGTCGATTTCATTGAGGTAGAGTTTGGTCAATGCAAGGTTCGCCCACAGGAACGGTGAGGTTGGCCGTTGCAGCAGGGCCTGGCGAAACCGCAGGTGAGCGTCCCTCGTGATAGCCAGCGCCTCGCGCGGAATTCTGGAGGCGCGCATTCTAGCCAAATCCAGCGCGCCGGCTCCTTCAAGTGCCCACGGATTGTCGGAGGCGTATGCAAGGCTGTCCGAGAAATAATTCGCGGCGCGACTGATTTCCGGCATGCCGGGTGGTCGGGATATATCGGTCCAGCGGTCGATCTCGAACTGCGCCAATTGAACGAAAAGACCCGCGGCGCCTAGCCTGGCGCACTGCACGGCCGTCAGGGCAAGGACGATGAAAAGCGCCACGCAACCTGCCTTGCCCCAGCGGTGGGCAGGTCTCTGACTGAGTGTGCGCGCTGCGCTTGTCGGCGCCGACCGTGCTGATCGTTCGGATAACATTTCTTGCAGAATATGGTGGGCCCACCTGGACTCGAACCAGGGACCAAAGGATTATGAGTCCTCTGCTCTAACCAACTGAGCTATAGGCCCTTCTTTTTTAACGCTTTTATTTATATATATATATTTTTGCTCACGGCCGAGCAATCTGGCGGCGTGAGCAAAAAACTTGCTCACAGGGCTCCGCATTATACCTGTGCTTCGAACGTGGCGACCGTGCGCGATAGCGAACCCGCTATGCTATTAAACTTTCCGTAACAAGTGACAAACCTGATTCGATAGTGTCATTCCGAGGGCAAAGCCCGAGGAATCTGCTTTTGGATGGGAAAACAGCAGATTCCTCGCGAAGTTTATCCCCGCAGGGGGACTCGGAATGACAATAGCTTGACGAACGGTGTCGCATATTTCGGAAAGATCAATAGTTGCATGACTCGGCGGCGGCAGCGCATTTCCGCCGAGTTTGACGTAAATTACTCAGAAATCGGTAACTTAGAAAACAATAGGTCCTTATTCCATGCGGGTTTCCGTGGCATTTTCGTCGTCTAAATTGCCGACTACTGAGTAATCCTGCAAGCAGGCGGCGTATATGCATTGGATTTGATTTGGTTTGATACGGCTGCCGCTGCATTTCTGGTCCTCGTGGAATGTAGCCATCGACATGCGAACGAAAATCGGTTTCGAATCTGTAAAACTTTGTCAAATTGACGCTGCAGGGCCTTGTAAGTGCAGGGAAATAATGTACCGTGGCAACTGGAAACGCGCGCACGCGCAGGGTTGGCGGTCGACATACTTGCTCATGGGTACCACAAATATACCGGAAATGACGGGCCACTCCTGCGGGCGAGCCGCCTTGGCGTATCCGTCCATTGGCATCGTGCAATGCTATGAATAGGGTCTTCAGTCGGGAACTGCAGCCGCCCGCATTTACGCCGATCGCGGGAGACCCGTCGCCACCCGACGTGGTGCGCTACCTGCGCACGCTCAACCGTTACAAGTGGGGCATACTCATGGTCGTGATCGCCGTGGGCATGCTGGCGGCGATGTACGCCTCGAGCCTGCGGCCGATCTATCGCGCGACCGCCACGGTCATGCTCGAAATGGGCAAGTCGAAAATCGTGTCGACCCAGGAGTTGTTCGAAGCCTACAACGGTACGACACGCGACTATTTCCTGACGCAGTTCGAAATCATCAAGTCGCGCGAACTCGCCGAGAGGCTGGTGCGCGTGATGCAACTGACCAAACACCCGGAGTATGACCCGCGCCAGCGGGCGAAGCCGTGGTATGCGGATTGGGTGCCCACGCAATTCCTTCCGCCTGCTTCCGGCAAAGCGCCCAACGAGGCGGATCTAGAGGAAAACGTGGTGGCGCAGGTGATGGGGCAGATCAGTCTTCAGCCGGTGAGGAACACGCAGCTGGTGAAGCTGAGCTTCGATTCGCACGATCCGGTGCTCGCGGAGCGCGTACCGAACACGCTGGCGATGATTTACATCATTTCGGATCTGGAGGCGCGCGGAGATACTACGCGGCGCTCGATGTCGTTCCTCAAAGACCAGGCAGAGGAGTTGAGGCAGAAGCTCAATGAATCGGAGCGCGCACTGCAGGCCTTCCGCGAGAAGGAGAAAATCGTCGTCACGAAGGGCGTATCGGTTTCCGGAGCAATCCGGCAGCTTGAGGAGCTTGAAACTTCGCTGGACGATGCGCGAAAGAAACGGCTGGATGCGGAGGCGCTCTACAACCAAGTGAGCGTCGCGCGGCAGAGCCGATCCGCCGTGGCGCTGGAGTCGCTGTCGGTGGTGCAGAACAATCCGGTCATGGCGCGGTTCAAGGAGGCCGAGGCCGAGGCCGAAAGACGGGTCAGCGAGGCCTCTAAACGCTACGGACCCGAGCATCCGAAGATGGTCGCCGCGCAGTCGGACCTCAAGGCGGTGCAGGAGAATGTTCGGCGCCAAGTCAGCACGGTGGTCGAAAGCGTCTTGAAGGAGTACGAGGTCGCCAAGGCGAACGAGGCGTCGCTGGGGCGCGCTCTTGCGCGTGCAAAGGCGGAGAGTCAAGAATATAACCGCAAGGAGTTCACGCTCGCCAGGCTCGAGCGCGAGGTGGCGTCCAACCGCCAGCTCTACGACTTGTTCACGCAGCGCGCCAAGGAGACAAACACGGGCGACGTGCCATCGGCGATCGCGCGCGTGATCGATACCGCGGTTGCGCCGAAGGCTCCTTACGGACCGAACAAGCGCAACATCGTCGGAGTCGCGATGCTCGTGGCGCTGGCGTTCGCGGTATCCATCGCGCTGCTCCTGGAACAACTCGACGTCACGGTAAAGACGAGCCACGAGGTGGAGTCCAAACTCGAGGTCAAGGCGGTCGGGGTGCTGCCGCGGATGCGGCTGGCGCCGGGCGTGGCCATCGAGCGCCTGTTCATCGATGAAAACCAAGGCCCGTTTTCCGAGGGGATCCGCAGCATCCGCAGCGACTTGCTGCTTTCGGGAATCGATTCGCCGCAAAAGGTGGTGCTTCTGACCTCCTCGCTTCCCCAGGAGGGCAAAACCACGGTCGCGTGCAATCTGGCGTTCGCGTTCTCTCAGATCAAGAAGACGCTCCTGGTGGAAGCGGACATGCGGCGGCCGAAAATCGCGCGCATCCTCGGCGCGGATGCGCACCGGGCGGGGTTGTCGGAACTCGTGGCAGGCAGCGCGCCGCTCGACGAGTGTGTCTATCCGGCCGACAACTCAAACCTCTGGGTGCTGCAGTCGGGCCGGGTGCCGCTCAATCCTCTGGAACTGATCTCGTCGCACCGTTTCGCCGAAGTGATGCAGACGCTGAAGAAAGCATTCGACGTGATCATCATCGACAGCCCGCCGCTGCAGGTTGTCAGCGACGCGCTGGTGCTGTCGCAATACGCCACCTCGGTCGTGTACGTGGTGAAGGCCGACAGCACGCCGTATCCGCTGGCGCGCCATGGCCTGACGCAAATGAAACGCGTCAACGAGCCGGCGCTTGTCGGCCTTGGCGCGGTGCTCAACCAGCTCGACGTCGATAAGGCGAACAGGTATTACGGCGAGTACAGAGGCTACGGCGGCGGCGACTACCACAAATATGGCTACGCGAGCAATGCGACGGAGAGCGCAGAGGCTACGGCTGCCGCCGCTGCTGAAAATAAGGCGACGTGAACACCTGGCGCGGTGTTGAATGGGGGACCGGGTGGGAAGGGCCCTCCCCCTGGCTTGGATCCGCTTTTACACCCTCCAAATCGGAGATGGCCGAGCGCGAAGCCAGTTGATGCTCCGGCCGCGCTTCGCGCTTGACTTGCGCGTAGCGCAAGTCAGCCTACGCCACAATGGAGCGTGACGGCCGCGCCATCAAGCTTCGTTGTCAAGGAAACTGCGCAGCCGCTCGGAGCGCGAGGGATGGCGCAGCTTGCGCAGCGCTTTTGCTTCGATCTGGCGGATGCGCTCGCGCGTGACGTCGAACTGCTTGCCAACTTCCTCGAGGGTGTGGTCGGTGTTCATTTCGATGCCGAAGCGCATGCGCAGCACCTTGGCTTCGCGCGGGGTGAGCGAGTCCAGCACTTCCTTGGTCGCGTCGCGCAAGGACCCGTACACCGCCGCATCCACCGGCGCCATGGTGGACGCGTCCTCGATGAAATCGCCCAGATGCGAATCGTCGTCGTCGCCGATCGGCGTCTCCATCGAAATCGGCTCCTTCGAGATCTTGAGGATCTTGCGGATCTTGTCCTCGGGCATTTCCATCTTCAGCGCGAGGGTGGCCGGATCGGGTTCCTGCCCGGTCTCCTGCAGGATCTGGCGCGAGATGCGGTTCATCTTGTTGATGGTCTCGATCATGTGCACCGGAATGCGGATGGTGCGCGCCTGGTCGGCGATCGAGCGCGTGATCGCCTGGCGGATCCACCAGGTGGCGTAGGTCGAGAACTTGTAGCCGCGGCGGTATTCGAACTTGTCCACCGCTTTCATCAGGCCGATGTTGCCTTCCTGGATCAGGTCGAGAAACTGCAGCCCGCGGTTGGTGTACTTCTTGGCGATCGATATGACCAGGCGCAGGTTGGCTTCGGTCATTTCGCGCTTGGCGCGGCGCGCCTTGGCCTCGCCCGTGGACATCTGCTTGTTGATGTCCTTGAGGTCCTTCAGCGGAATGCCGATCTTCGCCTGCAGGTTCAACAGCTTCTGCTGGTTTTCCATGATCGCCGGCTGGTAGCGCGCAAGCTGGCTGCTGTAAGGATGGCGCGCGGCGATCTCGTTGCCCACCCACCTCAGGTTGGTTTCGTTGCCGGGGAACACCTTGATGAAGTGCGGGCGCGGCATGTTGCCCTTGGTCACGCACAGCTGCTGGATGTGGCGCTCGTGCCGGCGCGTCTGCTCCACCAAGCCGCGCAAGGCGTCGCACAGGCGCTCGACGATGCGCGCGGAAAAGCGGATGTTCATCAGCTCGACGGAGATCTTGTCGCGGATCTTCAGATACTCTTTGCTGCGCGATCCGTGCTTGGTCAGCGCCGACTTCTTCTTCTCGAACAGGCGATGGATGACGCCGAAGCGCTCCAGTGAGTCTTGCTTGAGCTGTTGCAGGCTCGCCGTGATGGCGGCGTTCTGGGCCTCCTCGTCGAGCTCTTCTGCCCCCTCTTCCTCCGCTACCGCCGCTTCCGCGAGCTCTGCGACCGGCTCGTTTTTCGCGTTCGGATCGATGAGTCCGTCGACCAGTTCGTCGACGCGCATCTCGTCGCGCGCCACCTTGCCGGCGAGGGCGAGGATTTCGGCGATGGTGGTGGGGCAGGCGGAAATCGCCTGGATCATGTGCTTCAGGCCGTCTTCGATGCGCTTGGCGATTTCGATCTCGCCTTCGCGCGTCAGCAGTTCGACCGAGCCCATCTCGCGCATGTACATGCGCACCGGGTCGGTGGTGCGGCCGAACTCGGGATCGACCGTGGACAGCGCGGCCTCGGCTTCTTCCTCGGCTTCTTCATCGGGGACCACCGCCGGCGCGTGTTCGGAGATCAGCAGCGTTTCCGCATCCGGCGCGACGTCGTAGACCTGGATGCCCATGTCGCTGAAGGTGGTGATAATGGACTCGATCTGCTCCGCGTCCACCAGGTCGTCGGGCAGATGATCGTTGATTTCGGAGTAGGTGAGGAAGCCGCGCTCCTTGCCCAGTTTGATCAGGTTCTTCAGCCGCGTGCGCCGCGCCTCCATGTCCTCGGGTTTTTGCTCGGCGCCTTTGCGCAAGTCCTGTTTCTGCTTCGCCGTGAGCTTCGCCGCCTGTTGCTTGGCGATTTGCCTGGCGATCTGCTTGGCCGACTGCGGCGGCTTCGGCGCCGCAGTTTCCTGCTGCGCGGCCTTGCCCTTGAGCAGCAGCTTGGCCTGCGCCTTGCCCTTATCGAGCACTTGAGCTTTGCCGGCTTGGGGCTTGGCCTCAGGCTTCGGCGCGGATTTGACCTGGGGTTTGACCTGGGTTTTAGCCAGAGACTTCGTCTTCGCCACAGGCCTCGAATGGGTCGCAGGCTTGGCTTTCTTGGCCAGAGGCCTTGTCTTGGCCAGAGTCCTCGTCCTGGCCAAAGGCTTTGTCCTGGCCAGGGACTTCGCCGCGACCGCGGGTTTTTTCTTTGGCGGCGAGGCGCTCTTGTGCCGAGCCTTCGGTTTGGCGCCCTTTGCCTTCACGGCTGCGGCGAGTTTCTTGGCTTTGTTCTGCTTGGCCTTGGCTTGATGTGCTGCCATGAGCTTGTCCTAAGTCAGTGAAGTATTGGAGAAAAGCTTTGAATTATACCACAGAGCGGTTTCCGCCCGGGCGCTGATCCAGCGCCGCTTTGCGTTTGGTCAGCTCGTTCATCCGATCCGCGTCGGCACGGCTGAATGCCCCAATTCTGGCTTTATCCTGCAACTCATTGAGTTGCTGGTCGATATGGTCGCGCTCCAACTTGGGCAGGGAATCGCGGAACTCGGCTTCGGCCTGCTCGGGGGACAAACCGAGCACCATCAACTCGGAACGCAACTGGTTGAACAGGGTTTCGAACTCGGTGCCGCGGAAATGATCGATAACCAGGGCGTCGAAATTGCCGCCCTGCTCCAGTTGGACCAGCGAATACTCGGCCAGGGCAACAAGCCCTCTTGATTCGACATCCTCGCCGTAGAAGCGTTCAAGCGGCAGCTCGCGCGCCAACCCGGACTTGACCAACAGGCGCTTGAGCAGCCAGCGCTGCATGCTTTGCGGAGCCGTGCGCGGGACTTTAGGCAGCTCGGGTTTCTCCCAGGCGTTGGCAAAAGCTTTGGTACGCCGCAGTTCCCACTGTTGCTCAACCTCCGTTTGCGTCATGCCGGCGATGTCCGCAACCTGCTTCAGCAACTGCAGTTGCAGCGCCGGCGCGGAAGTGATGTTCATGACGAGCGGTTTGGCTTCATGGAGCAAGCGCGAACGGCCTTCCGCGTTGTTTGTGTCCACGCGCGCGCGCAACTGCGCGAGCAGATAGGCCGAGAGCGGCTCCGCGCGTCCGACCAGATCTTCGAACGCCTGCTTGCCGTTGGCGCGCACATAGGTGTCGGGGTCCTCGCCTTCGGGCAGGAACAGAAAGCGAATCGCCTTGTGATCGAGCGTCGCCGGCAGGCTCATTTCCAGGGCATGCCAGGCCGCCTTCCTGCCTGCCGCATCGCCGTCGAAACTGAACACGATCTCGTCGGCTTGGCGCAGCAGCTTTTGCACGTGGACGGGCGTGGTTGCCGTGCCCAGCGTTGCGACCGCGTACTCGACGCCGTGCTGCGCCAGCGCCACCACGTCCATGTAGCCTTCGACCACCAGCACGCGGCCGGCATCGCGTATCGCCTGGCGCGCCTGCGGCAGCCCGTAGAGCTCGCGCCCTTTCTCGAACAGCGGCGTCTCCGGCGAATTGAGGTATTTCGGCTCCCCCACGCCGATGACCCGTCCGCCGAAACCGATAATGAAGCCGCGTTGGTTGACGATGGGAAAAATGATGCGCTCGCGGAAGCGGTCGTAGCGCTTGCCCGCGTCGTTTTCGATCACCAATCCAACTTCCTTGAGGCTGTTGTCGTCGTAATTCGGAAACACGGCCTCGAGGTTCTGCCAGCCGTCGGGCGCATAGCCGATGCCGAAGCGCGCCGCGACCTGCCCCGACAATCCCCGGCCCTTGAGATACTCGACCGCGCGCGGCGAGCCTTTCAGCTGTTCCCGGTAGTACTGGGTGGCGCGCTGCATGATGTCGTACAGGTCCGGGCCGCCTTCCTCCTGCTTCTTGCCGAAGCGCGGCTCGAAATCGGGCAGGGTCATGCCCGCACCCGCCGCCAGCTCCTTGATCGCCTCGATATAGCCCAGGCCGGAATACTCCATCAAAAAGCCGATGGCGTCGCCGTGCGCGCCGCAGCCGAAACAGTGATAGAACTGCTTCGACGGGCTGACGGTAAACGAGGGCGATTTCTCGTTATGGAAGGGACAGCAGGCGCTGTAATTGGCGCCCGCTTTCTTCAGCTGCAGATGGCGCTGGATGATGTCGACGATATCGACGCGATTGAGCAAATCGCGTTTGAAGGAATCAGGAATCACGCGCGGCTGGGGGCTGGGATTTGGGACCTGAGCAAGCTTTCCCCGGCATCCGCGCCAAGGGAACATCTATTCTTTATAGGCTATTTCGGCCGGAACGCAAGTTAAAACTGGTGATCGAAGCGCCGGGCCCCGGACCGACCAGTCGCCTTCTAACTACCGAGCTTGGCCTTCACCAAGGCCGACACCTTGGCCATGTCGGCGCGGCCGGCGAGCTTGGGTTTGAGCACCGCCATGACCTTGCCCATGTCCTGCATCACCTTGGCGCCCGCCGCGGCGACGGCGGCGGCCACTTCCCCGGCAATTTCCGCTTCCGAAAGCTGCTGCGGCATGTAGCCCGAGAGCACCCCGATTTCGAATTTCTCCACGTCGGCCAGATCCTGCCGCCTACCCGCCTCGTACTGCGTTACCGAGTCGCGGCGCTGCTTCAGCATCTTTTCGATGATGGCGAGGATGTCGGCATCGGCGAGCTCGATGCGCTCATCCACCTCGCGCTGCTTCATCGCCGCCAGGAGCAGGCGGATCGCCGACAGGCGCGGCGCATCCTTGGCGCGCATCGCGGCCTTCATGTCTTCGGTGATTTTTGCCTTGAGCGGCATCGGGAACTCGGGCGATGCGTGTTGGGTCAGGCGGGAACGGGCCTAGTACTGCGAATCACTAATTTCGGAACATTGTTCGTGTCTGTCGTGATGTTGCAAAATTAACGTGTGTCGATACCAGCCGTCACCCACTGCCCAATCACTGATTGCGGATCAGAACAGTTTCGGCGGGAGTTGCTGGCTGCGGATGCGCTTGTAATGGCGCTTGACCGCGGCGGCAAGCTTGCGCTTGCGCTCGGCGGTGGGCTTTTCGTAAAACTCCCGCGCGCGCAACTCGGTCAGCAAACCGGTCTTCTCGATCGTGCGTTTGAAGCGGCGCAGCGCCACTTCAAATGGCTCGTTTTCTTTGACTCGTACGGTAGGCATTAATACTCCGGCTTTTCTTTGGGCGCAAAACTGTGAATTATATCAGGACTTTCCGGGGCCGGACAAGGGCTGTTTCCGAACGGGCGGGGAGGGGCTATTGGTCGTGGCCCGCCGCTTGTTTCCTAGGGCAGTCCGGCTTACGCCCCGCGCCGGCTGCACAAACACGCGTATTATATCCAGCGACACCTGCACTTATCCGCCCGTTAAGCATATCCCTGAGCGTTTTCAATTCCGCCCCATGCTGATCCTCGGCATCGAAACCTCCTGCGACGAAACCGGCATCGCGCTGTATGACAGCGAGCGCGGCCTGCTCGCGCACGCCCTGCATACCCAGATGGCGATGCACGAGGAATACGGCGGCGTGGTGCCCGAACTCGCTTCGCGCGACCACATCCGGCGCGTGCTGCCACTGATCCGCCGGGTCATGCATCAGGCGGGAGCCGCGCTCGCGGACATCGACGCCGTCGCCTACACCCAGGGGCCGGGGCTGGCCGGCGCGCTGCTGGTGGGCACCAGCGTCGCCAATGCGCTCGCCTTCACGCTCGGCATCCCGGCGCTGGGCATACATCATCTCGAAGGCCATCTGCTCTCGCCCCTGCTCGCGAGCAATCCGCCGCGCTTTCCCTTCGTCGCGCTGCTGGTCTCCGGCGGGCATACGCAACTGATGCGCGTCGCCGCCGTTGGCGAATACGAACTGCTGGGCGAAACCGTGGACGACGCCGCGGGCGAGGCCTTCGACAAGACCGCGCACCTGCTCGGCCTCGGCTATCCGGGCGGGCCGGCGCTGGCGCATCTGGCCGAGCGGGGCAGGGCGGGCAAGTACAAACTACCGCGGCCCATGCTCGAGCAAATGCACAAGACGGGCAATCTGGATTTTTCCTTCAGCGGCCTGAAGACCGCGGTGCTGCTGCTGGTGCGCAAAGAGGCACCCGATGCCGCCGGCAAGGCCGATGTCGCGGCGGCGTTCCAGGAAGCGATCGTCGATGTGCTGGTGGCGAAATCGCTGTACGCCCTGGAGCAGACCGGCCTCAACCAGCTCGTGGTTGCCGGCGGCGTCGGCGCCAACCGCCGCCTGCGCGAGCGGCTCGACCGGGAGGCCGCAGAGCAAGGCTGTGCGGTGATCTATCCCGAATTCGAATTCTGCACCGACAACGGCGCGATGATTGCCCTGGCGGGAGCGCTGCGGCTGGGCGCCGGACTAACGAACCCAGCCGGGGGTGATTATGCCTTCACCGTCAAACCGCGCTGGGATCTGGCGAACTCGGCGTAGTAGGAGCGAACTTGCGCTCCGGGGGTCGCGATCCCCTGTGAGCGGAAAGCCGCAGGTCAGGCGGCCATCGCAAGCGGCGTGATCTGCGCGAGCCGGTCGGCGAGCGCCTCACGCGCATGCACCAGATCGTGATGGGCCTGGAGATTCAGCCAGAATTCGGCCTCCATTCCGAAAAACACCCCCAGCCGCGCGGCGGTATCGGCCGTGATGGCGCGCTTTCCCGCCACGATCTCGCCGATGCGGCGCTGAGGCACTCCAATTTCCTTGGCCAGGCGGTACTGCGTCACCCCCAGGGGTTTGAGAAATTCCTCGAGAAGGATTTCGCCCGGGGTCGCCAGTGGAACCTTACGCTTTGCCATGATCCTTGCTCCTCAATGGTAATCGACGATCTCGACATCCCGGGCCGCTCCATCGCGCCAGACGAAGCAGACGCGGAACTGGTCGTTGACGCGGATGCTCCACTGCCCGATACGATCGCCAGAGAGCTTCTCCAACCTGTTCTGTGGCGGCACGCGTAAAGACTCGATGCGCGTGGCGGCGTGTACCATCTGAAGCTTTCGAATTGCCACGGCAGCGAAATTGGCAAAACGCGCCACACGCGCTCCGTCGAACAAGGCTTCGGTATCTCGGCACTTGAACGTCTTGATCACGGACAAATACTAACGCCGTACGTTAGTATAGTCAAGATTCATGGGCGCCGGTTGAAGAACACCGCTGGCACGGGGAAAGAAATGCGGTGCAGCGCAGTCACCTCGTGGAAGCGAGCTTGCACCCTGAAAGTCTCGATCCCCCTTGAGGGGAAAGTCCCCACCTCTTCGGGTGGTCCCGACCTTCGGTCTCCCACCTTGGGGGACTCGCGAATATGGCGCGGCGCCCCCGCCGCGACCCTCCCCATTGCTATAATCCCGCAGTGAAAATCAAAGCACCCGACAACAGCCCCAAAACCCGCATCCTCGTCACCGGCGGGGCCGGCTACATCGGCAGCCACGTGGTCAAGCAACTCGGCGACGCCGGGCATGTAGTGACCGTCCTCGACAACCTCTCCACCGGCCGGCGCGAGGCGGTCCTGAGCGGCGAGTTGGTCGTCGGCGACCTGGCCGATGGCGCGCTGCTCGACACTGTCCTCGGCCAGGGGCAATTCGACGCGGTGATGCATTTCGCCGGCTCCATCGTGGTGCCCGAGTCCGTCACCGATCCGATCAAGTACTACGCCAACAACACCGCCAATACGCTGCAGCTGCTCGGCGCCTGCGTCAGGCACGGCGTCAACCGCTTCATCTTCTCTTCCACCGCGGCGGTCTACGGCGTGGCTGACCAGGCGCTGGTGTCGGAGGACGAGCCTCTGGCGCCCATCAATCCCTACGGCGCTTCGAAAATGATGAGCGAGCGCATGATCGCCGACGTGGCGGCCGCGCACCCGCTGAAGTACGTGATCCTGCGCTACTTCAATGTCGCCGGCGCGGACGCCGGCGGGCGCCTGGGGCAATCGGGCGGCGTGGCGACGCACCTGATTCGCGTCGCCTGCCAGACCGCGCTCGGGCTGCGCCCTGAGATGACGATTTTCGGCGACGACTACCCGACGGCCGACGGCACCTGCATCCGCGATTACATCCACGTCGAAGACCTTGCGCAGGCGCATCTCGAGGCGCTCGCCTACCTGAGACGCGGCAGCGACTCTGCCGTAGTCAATTTCGGTTACGGTCGCGGCTACAGCGTGCGCGAGGTGATCGAAGCAGTGAAACAGGCGTCGGGCGTGGATTTCGCAGTGCGCGTCGGCAAACGGCGCGCCGGCGACCCGGCGCGGCTCGTCGCAGCCAATGAACGAATCAAAGCCGCCTTCGGCTGGCAGCCGCGCGGCACCAGCCTGGACGCGATTACGCGTTCGGCGCTGGCTTGGGAAAAGCGGGTGCTTGGAACGACGCGCTAGCCGCGAACTGCGCCGTCCTGTTGGAGCGGCGCCCCCGCCGCGATCGGTGCCAAAACAGAACACCGGCTGGCCCGAGAGCGAACGTCCAACAGGGGTCGGGTTGTCGGAGGGGCGCCCTCGCCCCGACCCGCCCCCTTGCTATAATCTCCGGGTGCAAACCGAAGCCCCCAGCGGCAACTCGAAATCATGACGCCCAAGCAAACCCTGGTCATCGAAGCCGGCCGCACAGAGCACCATTACTGGCGGGATCTCTGGCGCTACAGAGAGCTATTCTATTTTCTCGCCTGGCGCGATATTCTCGTGCGCTACAAGCAAACTGCGATTGGCGTGGCCTGGGCACTGATCCGGCCCTTGCTGACCATGATCATTCTCACCATCGTGTTCGGAAAGCTGGCGAAATTGCCCTCCGATGGCGTGCCCTATCCGATCCTGGTTTTTGCCGCGATGCTCCCCTGGCAATTCTTTGCTAATGCGTTCAGCGAGGCGGGGAACAGCCTTATCGGTAATGCCAACATGATCTCCAAAATTTACTTCCCACGACTCGTCATTCCCGGCAGCGCGGTGATCGTGAGCTTCGTGGACTTCCTGATCTCGGGCGCCATTCTGGTTGCGCTGATGCTCTGGTATGGTTTCGTGCCTGATTGGCGGATCCTGACCCTACCTTTGTTTATTCTGATCGCTTTCGCTGCCGCCATGGGCGCGGGTCTATGGATGGCAGCGCTCAATGTGAAATACCGGGACTTTCGCTACATCATTCCGTTCGTCGTCCAGTTTGGGCTCTATATCTCGCCCGTAGGCTTCAGCAGCAATGTCATCCCCCAGCAATGGCGCCTGCTCTATTCACTGAATCCAATGGTCGGAGTCATCGACGGCTTTCGCTGGGCGATACTGGGCGGAAATGCGCAACTCTATTGGCCCGGCTTCACGGTCTCCCTCTGTCTGGTCGGGCTGGTTTTTGTCACCGGGATCATGTACTTCCGCAAGACCGAAAAGTCTTTTGCCGACGTGATCTGAAAGCGCACATGACAGTCGCCATTTCCGTCGAGAATCTTTCCAAGAAGTACCTGATCAGCCATCAGAAAAAGGAGCGATACACCGCGTTGAGAGATGTTGTTGCGGGGAGCGCGAAAGCGCTTGGACGAAGAGTCCTGCGTCCATTCTCAGGCAATGGCTCGGTTACTGAAACCGATCCCACTGCGGAAGAGTTTTGGGCATTGAAGGATCTTAACTTCGAAGTTCAGGAGGGTGATCGCGTCGGAATCATCGGGCGAAACGGCGCCGGCAAGTCGACGCTGCTCAAGATTCTCTCGCGCGTGACTGAGCCGACCAGCGGGCGGATAAGCATCACTGGAAGAGTCGCAAGTCTTCTGGAGGTGGGCACCGGATTTCATCCCGAATTGACTGGGCGCGAAAACATCTATTTGAACGGCGCAATTCTTGGGATGGGCAGGCACGAAATTAAACGCAAATTCGATGAGATTGTTGACTTCGCCGAGGTTGAGACATTTCTAGATACACCAGTGAAAAGATACTCCTCAGGCATGTATATGAGGCTTGCGTTTTCGGTTGCTGCGTACCTTGAGCCTGAAATATTAATGGTAGACGAGGTTCTCGCTGTTGGTGATGCGCAGTTTCAGAGGAAATCTTTAGGACGCATGGACGAGGTTAGCAGAGAAGGTCGTACGGTGTTATTTGTTAGCCACAACATTTCCGCGATTTCTTCACTTTGCAACAAGGCGATTCTACTAGGATCAGGGCGAATAGCATTTTCGGGAGATACCGAACGAGTTGTTGAGCGGTACCTGTCTACCGATGGCGATCTCGTCTATGAGAGCGGGCGGCTAGCCTCGCCAAGCGGACCTAGGATTGCGAGGGCGTGGTTTGAGCATGCAGAAGGCGGTGTAACTACCCAATTCAAGACCGGTGTCCCCATTTGCGTCGTCGTCGAGGTGGACAATCCCAGTCAAATTTCCCTGGAGGTAAATCTATCGTTCTACGATTCGTTGAGGCGGCCGTTATGGAATTTTTCACACCAGATGTACGACCTTCCTAGCCTTCCAAAAGCGAAGCGCATTCGGGCCCGGCTTTTGTTCCGGCCGCCAAAGCTTACGGTGTCGGATTTGGTTGCCGACTTGGCCATCGGCTCGAAGGGTGGAGGTCTGTATTTCGATCATGTCGTCAGCGCGCTCAAGTGCGCGATTGTCCAACAATCCAGCGATGACTTTCGCGTGCGCTACCCTAATTGGCCCATATTATGCGATGTCGAAATGCAGGTCGAGGTTGAAGGGAATCGGAAGGATGTTTAAACGAGTTATCAGAGAGGTTACACCACCAATAATTTATGGGTTGATTGCTAAATTATATTATCGGTTTGCACATACTTATCGTCCGAGGTGGTATCGAATCGAGCGTGGAATTCTCAAAGGAAGACCCATCTTCTTAGATGCTCGAACAAGCTCGTGGCAAAGCGATATGGTCCATGGAACTTACGATCGTGAGCTCTTTGAATATGCCAGGAATCTCGATCTATCAGGCAAAGCCGTATTTGACGTGGGTGCGCATGTCGGATTTCACGCGATGTGCTTTGCGGAACTGGTCGGTCCGGGCGGCAAAGTTTATGCATTCGAGCCGAATAGCTTCAATCGGGACCGCATGAGAACTATCTTATTAAGAAGCCCAGATCTGGAATCCCGTATAGCGGTATACGATCTGGCGGTTTCAGACAAGTGCGGGACGGCTCGCTTTTATTTCAACCCAGACGTGGAAAGCGGGGCTAGCAGCGGGAGCAAACTCGGGGATGTTTATCCTACGGTAGGCGAAGAGGTCTTCCGCAAAAATGAATTCTTGCCGCAGACTGTAAGGACTACTTCTCTTGATGAGTTGAGTTTGCTTGGGGTCAAGGATATTCCCGCGCTTGTCAAGCTGGATGTCGAGGGGGCGGAATGTTTGGTGCTGAGTGGAGCGCAGCGGATCTTAAGAGCACATCGCCCGGTACTTTTGATCGAGATACATTCGATTGTCAACATGTTGCGAGCAGAAATGCTGCTCGCAACATGTGGTTACTCGATTGAATTGATCAACGAAGAACCCGATGGGCGGTGCATTGTTGCCGCCAAATCGGGAACAACAACCCCTGATTGAGTTAGCTGGAGCGCGTGGATCCATAAGGCCATGATCGATGGTGGAATCTGGACCTATGGATATTTGCAAAATTAGCTGGTGAGCGGTGCAATTGTGCGTAAGTGGATTTTGAGCGGGATGTTGTGAGCCGAGATTGGCCGAAGAGTGGAGTCACGGTGATTTACGTATCGCGTATTCAATGAGACGGGTACCCTAAAAATGCTCCGCCGATTTGCGAAAAGCGTGCTGCGCCTGATGTTGCCCATGACGCGGCGTTTGGCCCTGGCGCCTCGTGTTCTCCTGGAAGAGATGCCCGATCATCCGGATTTGTTCGACCAGTACGGCTTCTTGTTGGCATCCGGAATGAAAAGGGTCCGCGGTGGATGGGAGTTTGAGAATCACGTCTATCCGGACTACCTTACGGTCGGAGGTACTTCTCGTGCGATCGAGCGGACCGCGCTGAAGTACTGCAAAGGAATTGGACTCGACGTCGGAGCCGGGTACTGGCCGTTACCGGGAAGCACCCCTATCGATCTGGTCCGCGGACCGGGGCTGGGGCATTCCCTGGACGACATTCCGACTGCTTCGCAGGACTACATCTTTAGTGCGCATACGTTGGAGCATATTGCGGACTGGAGACCAGAACTTGGCAGGTGGGTCAGCAAGTTAAAAGCGGGCGGTCAACTTTTCCTTTACCTCCCGCATCCGGATTGCGGACTATGGCATCCCCGAAATCCCTACATGGCGCCAGAGCACAAATGGGCGCCGGACTCCGAAGTCATCTGTGATCACCTCGTCACAATCGGTCTTACCATTGTCGATCGCGATGATGGCCCTGACCATTTCTACTCCTTTTTTGTGTGCGCTAGAAAGCCCGCATGAGATGGAGCAAACTGCTGTCGCCATCGAAGGTAGCTCAAGCCATTCGGATCGAGAGCGGAGCGCTATGGACTCTCCGTCATGGAAGGCCGGATGTCATACTCCATTTTCTGGGCGGGCTCGGTGATGAACTGCTTCTAACTTGCGTTGCTCATGAGTTGCGTTTTCGGAGACCTGATTTAGCTGTTTGGCAGATATCGTCCGCAGCCGAGCTGCTGCGCGGCAACCCCGACTATTCATTGATCCTGGATAGTCGGCATTGGGCGCTGCGCCATTCGAACCTGCTCGGCAGGTGGCGCAAATCGTTGCGTTACTCGGAAATGCCAATCGCAGCTGCCTACGAGGTTCCGCCTCGAGAGCATATTCTTGCGATTCTATGCCGGTCAGCAGGCATTGAAGGGCCTGTACAGCTACGACCGTGGTATTTCCAAAACGAGAGTGAGGCTTCCGGTGGCCGATATGCTCCTAGACAAATGTGCGTTCAATCCGTGGGCGAAATGACTCACGGATCATGGATGCAGAACAAAGTCTGGATTCATGATCGCATGCAGAGCGTCATTGACGAATTCGCCGCTAGACACGCCGACTATCGCGTGTTGCAAATTGGAACCCAGAACGACAGGTTGCTCGACAGGGTGATGGACCTGCGAGGCAAAACGACCCTTCGACAAACCGCTACCGTTTTGAGCCAGTCCTATTGCTTCTTAGGCACTTCGGGTCTCCTGGCGCATTTGGCGCGCGCCGTTGAATGTCGCTCCGTAATAATCTACGGAGGGCGCGAACACGCTTGGCAGTCAGGATATTCCTGCAATGAGAACGTGGAAACACACATCCCTTGCGCTCCCTGCTGGCTATGGAACGACTGCGACTTCGACCGCCGGTGCATGCGAGATATCACTGCCCAAGATATTCTGAACGCACTTGAGCGAGTTCTTGCGCGGCATGGGCAACCGATCGAGATTGATGAGGTCTTCCTTGCGCCGTCCGACGAGCCACACCCGAAGAGCTATCCGACAACGCCAGGATCGCGAAAAATCGCTAACCTTTTGCCGTTTTGCTAAATATGATCATTCTTCTGCTCAATGCCATCTCAGCGTGGTCGCCACTTTATCGATTCCGCGTACACTAGGTTCGACGATAACTCCAACGCAGAACATTGTAGCTAAGTCAATGTACAAAGATTCTCTTCAGCTTCCCCAACTGGATTACAGGCTTCCCCAGTGGAATCCTTTCCCCAGAGTGGTGCGGTGCTGTCCATTTTGCGACGGGGCCGGGCCTACGTTACTAATTAGACCAGATGGCCTGCCGGTCGCGCAGTGTGGAAATTGCCGGTGTTACTACGTTGCACTGCAAGTGGACGAGGGGGCACTGGAAAGATTTTATGCCGTCTATTGGGCGGAGACGTGTCCGCGCCCCCTCACGGATGAAATGGCAATGTACTTGCTCGCAAGTGCCAAGAGCAGGGCGACGGAGGATTATGTTTTCCTGAGAATAAATGCACTATTGCATTCGTTTCAAAGCAGAAAGGTCTTGGATGTTGGATGTGGCTTTGGGGAAAAGGCGATCATCATGGCGAGCATGGGGGCGGAAGTCGTCGGTCTGGACGTCTCGAGGGAAGTGGTGGCGTTTACCAACACGAAGCTGGGAATTCCTTGTCTGTGTCAAACACTTGAACAGTATACGGATGGTGGGAGCGATTTCGACCTGATTACCATGTTTGAGTTCATTGAACATCCCCTCAAGCCAGTTCAGGCTCTCCAAGCCGCCGTGACAAAGCTACGCCCCGGAGGTTTGCTGGCGATAACAACTCCGAACGGGACGGCCGGGTGTAGGCGGCAGCCAAACGAGCCAGATGAATGGATTGGTTTTCGCGTAGACCTTGAGCATATGCAATATCTCCATGTTTCGACGGTCGATATGCTTGCGCATGCGCTCGGAATGACGGTTATTCATTTGGAGCAGTATGGGCACCGGGAGGTTGAGGACCTTGCAGCTCCGCCCAAGGCAAATCCCCTGAGCGCGCGAATGCGGCAAATTCTCAAGGGAGTGCCAGGCGTTCGACAGTCGGTGTACGAACTTCACGACCTGCGGCGCAGATTTTCTCGGATGACAGGCCCCCGCTTTGGCGGCGGCGACTATCATCTATTTTGTGTTCTTCAAAAGAATGGGTGACGATTGCCAGCGCGATACCAAGCCGCAGCGCCTGGTGATTGCGGTTACGACGATCTTGAGCGGTGGCCTTGGTTCATACGCACTGGGGCTTTCGGAAGCACTGGCATTTGGAGGATGGGATGTCCACTTCTTGGTCACGAACGAAAGGGGAAACTTGTTCGAGGAGGCATGCTCCCGTTTCAGCGTTCATGACCTATCCGATCAACCGCCCTCTCTTGAGAAGGTCAAACGGGCTGCGGCGCTGGTAAACAGCATCGCACCGACGATCTTACTCCTGAATCACTGTTCCCTGATGCATTACGCACTCCCGTTGTTGGAGCGCGGTATTCGGCCGATCGTCGTTGTTCACAGCGATGACCACCGGTTCTATCTGACAGCAACGATGTTCGCTAGACGGATTTTTCGCTGGGTTGTGCCGACAAGCAAATTGGCGCGCCGATTATCTGGTTATGTTGACAGGTTTCAACAGCATAGAATTAGGCTTGTTCCCCACGGCGTCGATGCCAAGAGATATATGCGATCGAACTTGCCGGGTCGTCGCGGCCCTGTCATGACATTTGTCGGCTTTGTGGATACAAACAAGGGCGTTGATCTCCTCCCGGAAATAATGCAAATCGTGGCGGCGGCAGTGCCCGGGGTAGTGCTTCAGATCGTTGGCGACGGGCCATTGCGTGCGCAACTGGAACGCGACTTCCGGCGACGGGGACTGCTCGATCAATGCAGCTTCATGGGACAGCGAAAAATTGATGAAGTCGCGGCCACGCTTAAACAGTCTGACGTCCTGATCCACCCTACGCGGGTTGAGGGCTTTGGTCTGACAATAATCGAAGCGATGGCTGCGGGCGTTGTGCCTGTGGTTACGCGCCTTCAAGGCATAACCGATGACATTATTGAAGATGACGTGAACGGATTTCTCATTGAACCTAATGATGTTGCGGGATTTGCTAAGCGAATTAGCGAACTGCTTTTGGACCCTGCGAAACGTTCTCGGATGGCACATGCAGCGACAGAACGAGTCGAGCGATATTTTTCCGATGAGGCGATGGTACGTCGTTACGCCGAAATCTTCGACGAACCGGATGATCGCGAGGAATCCAGAGGGCCTGTCGGCATGGTTAGGTGGTTATTGGAAGCATTGGTTGAGCGGTTGGCTGCCAGGTTGAGATCGTGGATTCCGGCAGCGAGATAATATCGATGGCGGCATACTCTAGGAGCGGCGGTGCGGGCTGACATATATTTCTTGCAGTTCCTCAAGGACGACGAGGTAAGCGTCGGCGGGGGGGGCATTGGCACCTTGATCAGTTATCTGTGCCCATTGCTTGAAGGCATGGGGTTTGGCACGACGGTCTACCAATGCGCCGGCCACCGCTTTGACGCGATGTTCGGCGCAACCAGAGTAGTGGGCATTCCGGGCTATCCGGGTCCCGGTCGATCGAACGAAGCGGTTGCAGGGCATCTGCGTGACGTTGCGAGAAGGGAGGCCGGTACCGACGATCGGCTGGAAATATTTGCCGCAGATTTCTTTTCCATCGCCAACAAGAGCCCTCTTGCAATTACTGTTCAGAACGGCCTCGCGTGGGATGCGGCTATTGAGCAACTGACATCGAGCAAACTTTATCAAAATGCGTGGGGTGAGAAGATCTTCCGCTACCGCTGTCAGATGCGTGGATTGAGGCGTTTCGAAGCGTGCTATAACCGTGTCGCCGTGGATTTGTACTTCATCAATTGGTATCGCAGTTTCAGAGGAGCGCATCTTAACGGGAGAGTTTGGTATAACCCTAACCCTGCTCCAGCCGCGGCATGGGATGCCCGGCGGGAGGCCGCGAGCGCGCAAGGCAGACCGCTGAGGATCATTTTCGCCCGCAGGTTTGTACCCGAGAAAGGGACGCGTGTAATCGCGGAGGTATTTGGCGAATTGCTACGACTGCGCCCCGAGATCGAAATTACTTTGGCAGGCGAGGGTCCAGAACAGGAATTCCTTGTGAGCGCATTTTCAGGCGACAGGCGTGTCACCATAACTTCATATCGGACTGAGGATGCAGTGCGAGTGCACGCCAAGCATGATATCGCCGCAGTACCTTCCCTTTGTGGCGAAGCGACTTGCTTATCGGTGCTGGAAGCGATGGCGGCAGGATGCGCGGTGGTGGCGACCAACATGGGGGGCACAATAACGGAGATCATCGACGGCTTCAACGGCAGGCTATGCTGGCCGAACAAGAGATCGCTGCTCGAAGCGCTCATCGACGTCATTGACTCGGATGAGCGAAGGCTGCGGTTCCAGAAAAACGGATGGGAGGTATCACAGCGCGCATTTAGGCTCGACGATTGGCAAACGCGCTGGAAAAACATTATCGATGAGGTCGTAGCGGGACGCGTGCGGGCCGCCGGCGACGCGGGCAGGTAGGCTGCGGCACATGTTTCCCTGATCGTACGCCTGCGCAAAGCGCCGCCAATGACCGCATTTGGCTTTGGCACTTGCGCGACGTTTGTACAATCTCTATGCGTCTACAATGTCAAGCAATTCAGCACTATTGTCCTATCCAAACGGGGGAAGATCGATAATGGCCTTTCAGTCACTAATTCCGACCGGGACGCGAACGGACGGGATCAAGCGATTTCTTAAGGCCGTTGGCCTGTATCGAGCCGCAGTTCATCTCGACCGCGCCTTGGACGGCGTCTATGCCGGATGCAAGAACGCATTTCAGATTCTTCACGCAGCATTTGAAAATGCCGCTTACGACAGGGCGAATGATGCAGATGAATTGCCTTTCCCGCCGTCCCGTATGGTTTATCTGGTCACCAACGTCTACACTCATGAATGGTTTTTTCAAAGCGGCGTCAGAGGAACTCAAAGCATCCGAGATATCTTGAAGAGAAACAGCCTTGAGATCGACAAGTTCTCATCAATTCTCGATTTTGGATGCGGATGCGGAAGGATTGTCAGACATTGGAAAGACCTTAAAGGTCCCAGACTTTACGGATCGGACTATAACGCAATGCTGGTGAGGTGGTGCGCCTCGAATCTGCCCTTTGCCGAGTTCGCCGTGAATTCTCTTGAATCAGGATTCGACTATGAAGATGAAAAATTCGACTTCATTTACGCAATCTCGGTGTTCACCCATATGACGGAGGAGATGGGGCTCTTCTGGATTAGAGAACTCAACAGGGTGCTGAAACCGGGGGGAATAATGTATCTGACGTTCATGGGTGAGACGCGCGCTCGCGCTCTGCGGAAGGAACTTTGGGAGTGTTTCGAATCAGGGGAGCTGGTTGTTACCGGGGCAGCTGATGCCGGGGGGAACAGTTGCGCAGCATTTCATCCGGAGCGGTACGTCCGCAATGTCGTCGCGAAGGGCCTCAACGTCCTGGATTTTGTTCCCAACGGCGCAACTGATGCCTTTCAGGATGTATTCCTTCTCCAAAAGAAGGGCGCCCGAGCGGAGTCGACCAACGAAATGTGTCGGCGTGATCCCCCGGAAACGGTAGCACTGTGTATTGGAGTCCGACCCTAGGAAATCTCATGGAAGAGCGAGCGGTGAGCTTGAACCATAGTCCTGTCGCAGTGCAATTCGCCGCATAATCGAACTGTGCCAAACTAGGTCCATAAAGACGTCTCTCTGAAAAGAACAGGTTGATCGAAAGATCAACACGGCAAATCCATTTGCTTCGTTTAGTCGTCGGCAGACAGGAGAAAACTCAATGTCAAACAAAATTGCTTCGCCACTCAGCCTAATGAAAAACATTGTGTCGAAAGTCCGTGCGATGTTCAATCTCCCCAATCAGATCAGAGAGTTGAACAATCAGATTAGAGAGTGCAGAGATCTTGTCCTCTTCGGACAAAACAAGTTGCTTCAATCCAATCACCCCAATCCGCTCAATAGATCTGGAAGAAAGTGCTTTTCCCAAACTGACGAAGATGGAATTACGTTGGAAATCCTGAACAGAATCGACAGGATCGACGCGGGTGTTTATGCCGAATTGGGTGTTGGCGACGGCACAGAAAATAACACGTTGATACTTGTCGCTTTGGGCTGGAAAGGTGTGTGGATAGGCGAAGAGAACTTGGCGTTTCAATTTGGCAATGGTGAGCATAAGAAGTTGGCGTACCTCAAGGAATGGATCACACTGGAAAATATTGCGGACCTCTTGACGAAGGGTTTGGCAGAAATTGGCGCGAACGCATTCGATGTGATCTCGATCGACCTTGATGGGAATGACATATATTTTGTAGAAAAGATATTGACGTCCGATTTCAAACCAAAGCTTTTCATCGTTGAATACAACGCCAAATTTCCTCCTCCCGTTCAATTTCAAATAACATACGATCCTCATCACACTTGGAATATCGATGATTACTTCGGTGCTTCGTTAAGCAGTTTTGATCGATTGTTCTGCAAATTCAATTACAGACTTGTTTGCTGCAATTCTCATACCGGCGGAAATGCATTTTTCATTGATTCTGCCTACTCGGAATTCTTTTCCGATGTGCCAACTGACATAAATCAGATATACGTCGAGCCTCGATATCATTTATATGATAAGTACGGTCATGACAACTCAGCACGGACGATTGAGAGGATCTTTGATATCCATTGAAATCGCAAACTTGCCCGCGATGTAGACGCACAGCGTCAGGACGATGCAATAGAGCGAACAACGCTTGTTCTGGCCGCGATTGGCTTCTGCAAGCCTCGGTGGCGCAATGTGTTATCCATTCTTCGATCGACAAGACGAGTTTGGCATAGCAGTTCCATGGTTCATGGGGTTGATAATGCCGGATTACGGGAGATGAAAATGCAAAGCGGGATGCCCTGCAAGATCTGCGCATCAGCGTCGCGCGAGCGTTTTAGGGCGAGGATCCTGGCGAAGTACGATGTTACGTATTATTGCTGCGATTCCTGCGGTTTCCTCCAGACCGAAGAGCCATACTGGCTGAGCGAGTCTTACCAGAATTCCCTGACGACCTCTGATACCGGAAGTCTCCTCAGGAGCCTTTCGCTGGCTGAGATCGTTTCTGTCGTTCTGTATTTCTTCTTCGACGAAAACGCGCGGTACCTGGATCATGCGGGGGGATACGGCCTGTTTACGCGGAGGATGCGCGATATTGGATTTGATTTCTACTGGCGTGACCGCTACTCGCCCAACCTTCTCGCCAAAGGTTTTGAGTACACGGAAGCGACCGGAAGCGTTGAGTTGATCACTTGCTTTGAAAGTTTCGAACATTTCGGCGATCCTCTTGCCGAGATCGAAGGCATGCTCTCGATCTCACGCAGCATCATCTTCACCACCGAGCTGCTTCCGCATCCCTTACCGAAGCCGGATGAGTGGTATTACTATGGCCTGCATCATGGGCAGCATATTTCATTTTATTCTGCGCGAACGCTGGCGTTTATTGCCGACAAATACCGTTTGAAGTTTTATGCAGCGCACCCCGTGTACATCTTGTCAAAGGAATCGTTTCAGCCGGCCATGCTGAAGTTGCTGCTTCGCCTCAGGCGGTTTGGGCTATTTGTCTACGTCAAACAAAGGGTAGAAAGCAGGACGGTAGCCGATAGCATAGAACTCGCAGCCCGCTCTGTTGCCAATCGGCAGCCTGAAGAAAGAATACTTGGCGCGGGATATGACAAAACGTCTGGGTGAGTATGCAAAGGAATGGCAGGGCAATGCCGAGGCAGATCCCCTCTGGGTGATCCTGACCGATTCGCGGTACTACGGGAGAAAGTGGGACGTTGCGGCATTTTTTTCCACCGGCGAGGAGGAAATTGATAGGGTCTTCAAGTTCATGGATAGCGCGTCAATCGGGACACCGTCAGGAATCTTTCTGGACTTCGGTTGCGGCGTCGGGCGCATTAGCCGCGCCTTGCGCCGGCGGTTCGAGCAGGGTTTCGGTGTCGATATCTCGCCGAAAATGGTTGAACTCGCGCGCACTTATGTCAATGGCGTCGAGTTCATGACCAACCAAACTGATTCGTTGGACGGCTTTGACAATGCATCAGTCGATTTTGTCTATTCGCATATCGTATTGCAGCATATTCCGACCGAATATCAGCAGCGCTATATCGATGAATTCCTCCGCGTCTTGCGGCCGGGAGGCCTTGCGGTATTCCAGATCCCGATCGAAATCATCAATCCTCAGGAGGCTAAGTCTCCTTTTGCATACCGAATAAAACAAGCCGTAAAGTGTGGTCTGCCGTTCCTGGTCGATCTGAAACGGATGCTTGTACCTCCAAAGACAGCTCATTACGAATTTCGGTACGAAATGCACCCGCTGCCGGATTGTGCGATACAGTCCATTATTGCGAGGCGCGGATGTCTTGTGGAAGCCTCGCCGGCCACCAACTCCTGCGAAGCCGATCACAACGGGAGGGTGGAGTTTTTTGATCTGACTGAGCATAGAAGGACGCTTAAGCAAAGCGGGACGACCAACCGCTATCTTAGCTGCATGTATTTCGTGCGGAGATCTTTGACGAGTTGAGTGAGCTTGTTAAATCTATATAGGCATGCCCGGCACGGTCTTCGTGCAAGGCTTAGCTTCGTCAAGAATTGGTTGCGTTTATCGCTAATGCGCCGACGTCTCAAGCGTGGGGGTGACCAGCGTGAACTCGTAGGCATTCTGCTGCTGGAGCATTTCGGCGATATCATTGCTTGCGAACCGATCGTAAGGCACGTTCGTACGCTAAAGCCAAACGCCTTCATTGTCTGGGGCGTCCGGGGCGCTTACCGAGAACTGATCGAAAGCAATCCACTAATTGATGAAACCATGGTGCTGCATTGCCTGAGCGAGCGTCTGTGGCTGGCAAGAGCCGGGTTGTTCGATCAAGTCATCGATTTGCATCTTCCGGGACGGTACTGCTCCTTGTGCCGGACTCCCGCCAAGAAAACGGTAGGGTGCGGAAATATCACTCTGGACAACTTCTACGCATTTGGCGGCATTCTTTCCGCTTTTGCCCAAAGCGCAGGTTTTCCCCCTATGGTCGAGCAGCCGCGGGTTTATCTCGACAGTGTAGTCAGAGCAAGAATCGACGCGTTGAGCCTGCCTCAGGAGTTTGTTGCAATTCATGCCATCTCGAACCATTCTACAAAAGATTGGCAGCCTGGCAAGTGGAGGGAACTGATTGAGCGGCTCCACGGGTCGTGCGGTATGTGCGTCATTGAACTCGGACTGGTTTCCGCGCTCGAAAATCCGCCCGACGCTTCGTCTTATCGAAATCTATGCGGCAAATTATCGTTGTTAGAGACTGCGGAGGTCATCCGCCGAGCTAGCTTGTTTGTCGGCATCGATAGTGGACCGGCCCATTTTGCCAATGCGCTGGGCACATATGGCATCTTGCTGCTCGGCCGCCACTTGGGCTTTGACCGGTACATGCCGTTTAGTCGGCCCTATATGGACGGGGCAAATTGCGAATTGATGTATGCGGATGGTTTGGTTTCCGAGATATCTGTCGAGCGAGTACTTGAGGCGATCTTAAGATCCAGGGAAAGAGCCAGGGGTAACGAGAGGCACCCGGTGCCTGCGAGCGTCTCAGTTGGCGTGGGGCCATGAACCGATTTTCGATAGTTATACCGGCTCATAATGGCGAGCGCTACCTATCTCAAACCATCGCTTCTGCGCTGGCACAGACGCGCCCGGCAGATGACATCTTGATCGTCGATGACGGATCCACGGATGGAACGGCGGAAATCGCACACCGAACCGAATTCCATCCTCACGTCGGGTATCGATTCAATGCCCGGCCTTCTGGATTTGTCGATGCCTGGAATCGAGCCGTCGAATTCGCGGCGGGCGAGTACGTGACTATCTTGCATCAGGATGATCTGCTGCATCCAGGGTACTTGGATTCGATCGAAAGGGCGTTGGATCGCTTTCCATTGGTTCAGCATCTATATGCGGCTTGCAACTACATTGACGAATTTGACAATGTAACTCGGCATCCGCCCGAGCCGTATAATTTGCAGCCGACCTTGTATCAAGGCAAGGAGTACGCCCATAATTATTTGCTGGGGACTTTGACAAACCATCACATCCATCGGTGCCCTGGGGTCACGACCAAGCGTAGTTTGCTTATGAATAGCTGTTCCTACCGAAAAGAGGCCGGGCATATCGCAGACGATGATTTCTTTCTTCGCGTGGGCGCATTCACGGACGTCGTTGGCATTTCCCAGCCACTAGCCAGTTTCCGGGAACACAGCGGCTCCGCGACGGGCAAGTTGCCGCTGCTGTCGTTGCGACTAGCGCAAGACTACCTGTTTCAATCCCGTTACCATCTGGAGAACAAGACCCTTCTTGACGGGGACGATCTCGCCTCCATTCATGGGCAGACTGTCCGGTTCATTAATTTGCTGCTGTTTCAGGCGCTGGTGATGAATAAGCGGGACTTGGTCGGAAAGGCACTTGCCCTGCGGGCGGAGCTGGAGGCGCTGTTGCCCGGACGGATGGTACAGACCCTGCCGCCTTGGGCAAGGTCAATGTGGAAATTGAGCGAAAGCCCGGACGCCGCGCTGCGGTCGGCTAGACTCTATGCGCACACAATTGCAGCGGCGATCTGGCTGCGCGACCGAACCAGACGTCTGAGGGCATTGACGTGAGTGCTTTTAGCGCCGATGACGAGATTCTCATCGCGATTCCGGTGTTGCTCGTTGGAGGCACCGAGTTGCACACGCTGGCGCTTGCGCGAGCGCTTCAATCAAATGGCGCGCGGGTGCGAGTGTGCTGTTATTACGAGCACGCACCGGCTATGGTAGGAGCGTTTGAGAAGCTCGGGGTCGAGGTTACGCTGCTCCAGTTGGAACGCGCCACTGGACTTTGGCGCCTGTTTCGAGCCCTTCACGATTTGTTCAAGAGAGTCCGACCCAGCGCAGTGCATGTGCAGTACATGGCGCCTGGGCTGATACCGGTGGCGGCCGCCAGGGCTGCTGGAGTTCGCACGGTCTTTGCGACCGTGCACCAGCCGGGAGATCGTTTTCGCATGCGAGAGCGGATGCTTTTCTCGATTGCGACGCGCTTGTGCAGCGCTTTTTTTTGCGTATCGCAAGCGGTCGAGCGTTCATGGTTCGGCAGCAGCGCTATTTTTTCGGTCGAAACCGCGGCGCTGGGGCGTCGGCATTTCACCATCTACAATGGTGTAGACGCGGGCAGATCGGATGAAACATCTTTGCGAGCGTCCGCTGGGGAGCTTAGGCGGATCCTGGGACTCGCCGGGCGGCATGTCATCGGTATCGTGGCCAGACTGCGCGTCGAGAAGGGACATACGTTGCTCCTGAACGCGTTGCCGCTCGTGCTGAAGGCCGTCCCCGATGCCGCCCTGCTTGTCGTGGGTGACGGTCCGGATCGTGAGTCACTGATCGAACAAGGGCGCTCTCTTGGCGTTACGCCACAGATTATCTGGGCTGGAGAGCGCTCGCCGGGAGAGGCACTGGCTCTCTATGGCGCAATGGATGTGGTAGCGGTACCGTCTCAGTTCGAGGGGTTCGGACTGAGCGCGGCGGAGGCCATGGCGGCTGGACGTCCGGTGGTCGGCACAAGAGTAGGCGGGTTATCCGAACTCATTGAAGACGGCGTAACCGGTTACCTGATATCGCCGGGCGACAGCACAGCACTGGCAGCGGCATTAATCAGGGTTCTCGGCGACCCGCTGGCGGCGATCGATATGGGAGCGCGTGGCCGCGCTCGTGTGTTGGAACGTTTCTCAACGGAACGATTTTCTGAGGCATTTGTGACAGCCTATCGGTACTTCATGAAAGGTGGGAACATTCCCGGCGGAGCGACAGGGCGGCTGCCGCTCGCCCCATGAAAAAAGGGACGTGTCCGAGGCGATGTTCGAACACATCAATACACGAGCATTGTTGCAAGAACATGATCTGCGTTGCATCGACATGTACTTGATGGAATACACTTCGTTCTCTGATTGTGGATACGTCGGCCCAGCGGTTTTTCTGCCGCAAGGCGGCGCAAAAGCATCACCGGTTCCTTCCAAGACGCTTTTGTCCTCGATATGAACTGAGAGATTCAGATGTTTCAATGGTTCAAAGCCGTATTCTTTGCCGGCCGCGAGGCGGTTTCACTACCGCTGTTGATATGGATAGTGGTGATATTAACCTTAGCGACTTTCTCCATCAGCGGGATACAGATCGCTGGATTTATTGAGAATTACGTAACCGTATGACAACCACTTTGACCTTCATGCGTTATTCCGATGTGGGTATAACATCGGGGTTGAGCCATGAAAGTAAAGAACAAATCGGACGAGGCGGCGAAGCGG
>Ga0080064_1002616_pt1 | contig 29605 bp, 31 predicted proteins | sample Subgrocontami54m_FD_69260 | JGI IMG/M metagenome (GOLD analysis project Ga0080064, IMG submission 69260) | Subsurface groundwater microbial communities from S. Glens Falls, New York, USA - GMW46 contaminated, 5.4 m (SPADES assembly) (version 2) ...
GATAGATATATTTAGAGTTGTATAAACGACTTTTCGCTCTATTATATACCTATCAATTTCGGTGTCTTTTTATATCATTCATCCGAGAGGGCTATGGTGTCATTTTAGACGAGTAATTGCGCAAACTTCCCAAAAACCTTATTTTATTATATAATAAGCTTATTATGCGCATAGCCATCCTCGGATTCGGTCGTGAAGGCCGAGCTATTCTCAAATATCTCAAAAAAAATAAAGCGTATAAAAACGCCGAAATTTGGATCTTAGACCATTCCCAATCTTACGAAGTCGGACTTCGTAAGATTGGGATTAAATGTATAAACGGATCAAACTACCTCAACAATTTAAAAGAATTTGATCTTGTCTTCCGTTCCCCAGGCGTTCCATATAATCTGCCGGAAATACAATCAGCTAAAAAATCTGGAGTGAAAATTTCGAGCGCAACAAAGCTATTCTTCGAATCCGCGAGTGAGCGGGATATTCACATCATTGGTATCACCGGCACCAAGGGCAAGGGCACCACCTCCACTCTTCTCTACAACATTTTCCGGACCGCCAGGCGCTCAATAATCTTGGCCGGAAACATCGGCAAACCGGCTATAGAAATTCTACCGCGTCTCAAACCCGGCACCACCGTTATCTTAGAACTCTCAAGCTTTCAACTGCAGGATTTAGAAAAATCACCGCAAACTGCCGCCGTCTTAGAGATTTTTCCCGATCACATGGACAGTCATAAAAACTTCGCGGAATATTTATCGGCAAAATCAAACATCTCCGCCCATCAAAACAAAAAGGATCGCGTATTTTACTCAAGCGGCAACAAAAACGCCAAACACATCGCCGAGTTAAGCCAAGGCAAAATCACAGCCGTGTCGGAAAAAAGCTGGTCAATTTTTTCGCCCGACGACTTAAAAGTCCCTGGCGCGCACAATTTCAAAAACGCCGTGATGGCGGCGACCATCGCCCTCGCTCACGGCCTCCCCAAAACCGCCATCATCCGCGCCGTCAAAAATTTCCGCGGCCTCCCACACCGCTTAGAATTAATCCGCACCCTAAGTGTTATACCCCTCATTCGGCCGAATAAGGGTGATGACAAAAGTAGAAAAAATTGTGTGATTAGATTCTATAATGACTCCGCGAGTACCAACCCACAGACAGCCGCCGCGGCCATTCGAGCTTTTTCCGAACCGACGATCTTGATAGCCGGCGGCAAAGACAAAAATCTGGACTATGCCCCACTCGCTCACGCCGTCAGCGAATCCAAAAATCTGAAAGCTATAATTTTGTTCGGTGAAAACAAAAATAAAATCGCGGCGGCCGTCATTGCGAGGGGTTCCGGCACTTTAGCCGAAACGACGCGACAATCTCACAAAAATATAAAAATTATCATCGTGAAAGATTTAAAATCCGCCGTCTCCCTCGCCTACCGTGAAGCCAAAAAACTTATAACTTATAACTTGCAACCTATAACTAATGTGATTTTTTCCCCTGGCTCCGCGAGTTTCGACATGTTTCGCGACTACGCCGACCGCGGAGAAAAATTTAAGGAGGTTGTCAAAAAACTCGGGTAACGCTATAATCATACTCATATGCGGTGGTAGCTTAGCTGGCCTAAAGTGCCTCCCTGTCACGGAGGAGATCGTGGGTTCGAATCCCATCCACCGCGCAGATTTCCTGATAATCAGGAAGTTTCGTTCTTTCCCATTTTAGGAGTCCGGTTATGGACTGGCCCCTTATTATTCGTAATGAGGCGGAAAAAAAGTAGTCGCTTTTTAGGAGCGCGCGACATGCCCGAATTCACTCATTGGCTTTGTAATACCTGCCAGAATAGAATAAAAGCCTGTATCCCAGGCTATTGTAGTCAATGCGGAGCAGGAACATCCTACAAGGCTTATCGCTATTGCAAGAAATGTGCCAAAAATAAAAATATTTGTGACGGGTGCGGTACGCCAAAACTCAAAAACAAAAAGAGGGGTAAAAAAACAAACCGTTCCACTAGGAAACGGTTTTTTATTAAGTTGTCAGCTTCATTAATTCTTCCCAATTACGGACTATGCGCCCGCCGATGCTCCAGCACCAGTCGATTTGATCATTCACAGTCGGATTAAACCAGATACGGTTTGGGACGATACCACGAAGATGAGAAAGCACTTCGCCTCTATCGTCTACAAAAAACTCGAGATTTAGCGCTTTGCATACCGCTGCTTTTTCCGCTCGCTTATCGACAAAATGAACATTTTCGGCGCGAAGTCCCGTCCAAGCAAAAAATCGGTGAGCAATGAAAAGCCGAGTATTACAAAATCGCTCCATCCCTTCCGCGCGCGATACGACAAAGACATTTTCCACGCCATGACAATCGATAAGAAATCTGACGCCTTCAATCGCTCCGGGAATAACACTCGAATTTTCAAACAAATAACGATCAAGAAAGCCTAAGTTGTCTTTGTCATCCATCGCGTCTTTATAGAGTGGCAATATAGCCGGGCGTCTATCATGAGCAATATTTTTCACGAGCACATTACCAAAATCAAGTCCCCACCGCCGAGCCGATTTCAAATCCACTTTTACAATCCTCCAAAAGAACTATTGAATTATAAACTAAATTCGGAATAAAAGCAAAACCACCCATAACATAGCTGAGGGGTGGTTTTTAAATCTAAACCACGAAAGTAAGCTTACAATTCTTTTCTATAACTCCCAAGCTCTTTATTTAAAATAATAATCAAATTCTTGTGAATACCGCCCATTTCATGGGGTAAAAATTTCAGAGCTTTCTCGACGGCTTTTATAGCTTCCTCATAGTTACCTCTGCCCGCTAAAGTCGCCGAAAGATTAGACCAGGCAAGACCAAAACCAGGCTTTAGTTTCAAAGATTTACGATAATAGCTTACGGCTTTATTAAAATCTTTCTTGGCTCTATAGATATTCCCCAACGAATTATATAGCTCCCACTTATTTTTTGTCACCAAATAGTGCCTTCTAAAATATTTTTCGGCCAACTTAAATCGCCGCCGATGCAGAAAACTAATCGCCTTTGATTTAAAATCTTCTATAAACATTTATGTAAGATTGCCACGGAGCACCTCGCAATGACGAACAACTATAGCCTTTCATAAAACTGCCCCAATCCTAAAATATCCGCCTCGTGGAAGTGCTTGCCGATGAGCTGAAAGCCGACCGGAAGCTCGGTGGGCTTATGTTTATTAGTTTCATTTATCACCGGCAAAGAAAGCGCGGGTAGTCCCGCGAGGTTCGCGGGGATAGTCAAAACATCAGAAAGATACATCGCGAGCGGGTCGGCAGTTTTTTCACCAAATTTAAAGGCTCGCGTCGGCGTCGTCGGCGTGAGCATCACATCCACTTCCTTAAAAGCTTCATCAAAATCTTTTTTGATAAGCGCGCGAACCTTCTGGGCCTTAGCATAATAAGCATCATAATAACCCGATGAAAGCACAAAAGTTCCGAGGACGATGCGCCTCTTTGCCTCCGCGCCAAATCCTTTTGATTTGCTCTTTTTATAAATTTCCAATAAATTAGAGCCGTCGCGCGTGACGCCTTCAACAGGACTAAAACGGATGCCATCAAAACGAGCCAAGTTTGAGCTAACCTCCGCGGGCATAATTATGTAGTAGCAAGAAAGGGCGTATTTACTATGAGGCAAAGAAATTGGCTTTACCTTCAATCCCAAACTTTTTATTTTTTCTATCGCTATCTCGACACCCTTTCGAACCTCTGGCTCCAAACCGTCCACAAAATATTCCGAGGGAATCCCGACGGTCAGATTTTTAATCTTTGCCAAATCAGGGTTCAGTAACTCATCGCCATACGCATGATCGACACTCGTCGCATCATAGTCATCGCGCCCGGCAATCACGCTAAAAATCGTAGCCGCATCCTCGACGGTTTTCGCGAAAGGCCCGATCTGGTCAAGGCTCGAGGCCATAGCAATGAGGCCATTTCGCGAAACGGCGCCATAAGTAGGTTTTAAACCCACCACCCCGCAAAAAGCCGCTGGCTGACGGATAGAACCGCCGGTGTCGGAGCCAAGCGCGCCGAGCGCCATATGGGCGGCAACAGAGGCGGCCGAACCGCCGGATGAGCCGCCCGGCACGCGCGTCACATCCGCCGGATTACGCGTCTTCTGATAAGCCGAGTTTTCCGTAGAAGATCCCATCGCAAACTCATCCTGATTGGTTTTACCCAAGAAAACGGCGCCTGCCCGTCGAAGCTTTTTTATAACCGTCGCGTCATAAGTAGCCGTATAATTTTCCAAAATTTTAGAACCAGCAGTAGTGCGCCCACCCGCAATCAGCATATTGTCCTTGATCGCAAAAGGAACACCGGCAAGCATCCCTATTTTTTCGCCTTTAGCAATGGCGATGTCCACCTCCTCCGCCTGTCGCCCGGCCTCATCGCGAAGCAGAGTCAAATAAGCGCCGATTTCCACATCTCGTTCATCGATATATCGGAAAAATTGCTGGATCACATCAAGCGCCCTAAATTCACCGGCAAGCAAGCCTGCGTGGAATTTTTTAATTGTGAGATGCGCGAAGTCCATAAAAGTATAGCCGTCATTGCGAGGAGCCTGCCCCTGCCTACCAGCGGGCAGGTCGCAATGACAGTTGGTCAAAACACCGGTGGTATCTTATTATATCCCCTTTCCTCTTCCGGAAATCCGGCAATAATTTCTTTTTGATCGGCAAAGGTCTCGACTAGCGGAGAATCTTCACGAAAAACATTGCGCGCCGAAGTTCCGCCGGTCATGGGCGCGACACCGCTCGTATCCACGGCCTCTAATTCTTTAAAATAATTCAAAATATTGCCTAAATCGACGACAAATTTATCCGTCTCGGCATCAGTAAATTCCAAGCGGGCCAGCTTGGCTAAATGTTCAATGGATTTTTTAGTAATTTCAGCCATTGTCTCCATTCTAATAAAAAAACCCCGCTCTGTGAAGCGGGGTCAGATATTGAGCTTTTCCGGAGTAGCGTCGTCCCAAATATCCTGCAACCATTCCGCGTCGTGCAGACTCCCTCGCAGGATAAGGTTTCTAGGCAGAGTAACGCAAAGAGCTCGCGCCAACTTGATTCCCGGCGCATATTCAACCGCATATATCGGGAAATCAGCCGCTGATCTGATAGCAACCTCACCGGTCAGGCCGTCAATTATCAAACGAAAAGTATACTCACCGACACCCAAGTCACATCTGACTGCAAAAACATGATCATATCGCCAACGATCATCTTCAAAACAGCGCTCAATCAAAAACCTCACTTTTTCGGACGGAATTTCAGCCACCATCTGGGTAGGCACTAACACTATCAAATCTTCCCGCCATTCGATTATTTGCCAAACATCAGCCTCTCCGAAATCTATGAGCGATCGCATCTGCGCCTCCTACTGGGTAGTCCTTCGACAAACTCAGGAACTAATTATCTTTATTCCCCGAGCTTTGTCGAGGCCTGCCTACCGACAGGCAGGGGTTACTTTATTATTGTAACATCGCCAGAAACTCTTTCTCGCTCAAAGTCCGTACCCCCAACCTTTTAGCTTTTTCAAACTTTGACCCCGGCTCGGCACCCACCACGACATATGAGGTATTCGCGGACACCGACTCATTCACATCGCCCCCGTGCTCGCGGATTTTTTCTTTAGCCTGTTCACGACTCATAGACGAAAGCGTCCCAGTTACCACAAAACTCTTGCTGGTTAATTTGCCGGATTTGGCAGGAGTTTTAAATTCTTCAATTTTTATACCGACCTTATTCAGTTTTTCCAAATACTTATTATTTAGAGGCGCGCGAAACCAATCATAGATAGACTGGCCCACTTTCGGTCCGATATCCGGAATTTCCTGCAAATTTCCTAATGACATCTCTCTAAAAATTCTCAAGACATCTTTGGGTTGCGCGATTTGTGATTTGTGATTTGTGATTTGCCGCGCGAGTGCGAGCGCCGTTTCTTCTCCGACATGCAAAATACTCAAACTATAAATAAATCTCGGCAAGGACACCTTTTTTTTGACTTCGATCTCCGCAATAATGTTTTCCGCTGATTTTTCGCCGAATCTTTCCAACACAGCAATATCGCTTTTTTTCAAAGTAAAAATATCGGCCGCATCAGTGATGAGTCCTTCATCTAAAAATCTGTCTATTATTTTCGGACCCAATCCTTCCATATCAAATCCGCCCCTCGACACAAAATGATAAAGTGTTTCCCTTATTACAGCACCGCACCGCGGATTAGAACATTTATAAGCCACTCCGTCACGGACAACTTTCGAGCCATCCACGGGACATCTCTCCGGCATATAAAATTTTTTTTCTTTGCCGGTGCGCATTTTTTCCAAAACTTTAGTCACCTGCGGGATAACATCTCCTGCCCGAGACACGATAACCGTGTCGCCGATTTTTACACCCAATCGCTCAATCTCATCCATATTGTGAAGCGTCGCATGCGTAACGGTTACACCACCAACGCCCACAGCCTTTAAAACCGCGACCGGGGTAAGGACTCCGGTGCGCCCCACGCCAACGGTAATATCTTCAACTATAGTTGACGCCTCGCGCGGAGAAAATTTATAAGCAACAGCCGCCCTCGGCGCCTTGCCGATCACCCCCGCGTCTTCATAAATCCTATTTTCATTCAAAATCACCACAATACCGTCTATTTCATAATTCAATTTTTCCCGATATTCGCCGATAGTTTTGTGAAAATCAAACACCGCCTTTAAATCCTTAGCGTGCCGATTATCCGAATTTATTTTAAAACCCAAAGAATGAAGCGCCTCGTGCTCTTCCTCGTGCGTCTTAAATTTTTCAGCATAACTAGCTGGCATGCTGGACACAATATCGTATTGGAAAGAATCAAGTTTGCGTGAAGCAATTATCTTGGGATCAAGTTGTCGCACCGATCCGGCGGCGACATTTCGCGGATTAGCATAAATTTTTTCGCCTTTTTTCTCCTGCTCTTTATTAATGCGCGCAAATTCTCTTTTAGTCAGAAATACTTCACCGCGCACAACAAGTTTCTTAGGATAACCACTTTTCAATTTAAGAGGTATCGCCTCCACGGTGCGTAAATTTTGTGTCACATCCTCCCCCACCGACCCATCACCGCGCGTTCCGCCACGGACAAATAAACCGTCTTCATATTCGAGCTCAATCGCCAAACCGTCTATCTTCAGTTCGCAAAAAAATGTCTTCTCGCCATGAGTAATTTTTCGTCCCAAATAATTTCCCAAACGCTCCAACCAATCCCCCATGTCTTCCTCACTAAAAGCGTCATTTAAAGACAGCATCGGGAGTGTATGCGGCATTTTCTTAAATTCATCCAAAGGTTTTCCGGCCACTCGCTGGGTCGGCGAATCCGGCGTAATCAAATCCGGATATCGCGTCTCCAAATCAAAAAGCTCCTTCTTAAGCGAATCCAACGCCTCGTCCGTTATGAGCGACTTATTTTCCACATGATAAGCGTAACGATAGCGGTCTATCTCTTTCTTGAGTTTTTCTATACGCTGTTTGGTTTCAGATTTATTCATATAGCGATGCGTCATTGCGAGGAGGAGCCTGCCTGCCGGTAGGCAGGTCTTCGAACAACGCGGCCCTGCCTGCCGGCAGGCAGGAATCTTACATTATTTTAATATAAATTATCCCCCGAGCGCCGTCGAGGGGTGTATTACATAAATTTGCCTTTATACAAAATATACTTTAAAATATAAAAGTATTGGTTTTGGCTCTTTTATAAGGAGAAAAAGCGATGAATGGCGACGAATTAATGACTCGTAATAATAATCCGAGTATAGGTCGAGTATTAAAAGCTGGGCTGTATACGATTTGGATCGGATTTGTAAATAATATCCTAGGACCCATATTTATATACCCAACTCACGAAGGACAAAAAAGCGAATCTCCACTCGCAGAACGCTTCTACGAGGGGGCATTACTATTACCCATAGTCCTCATAATACCTAGCACATTAATCACAACATTTTTAACTATGGCAATTTATCAAAAAATAAATGATGTGCCCACCAAATTCTGGCTTATCGGAATCTTCACGCTTCCAGTCATCGCCTTCATTACTAACTCCATCAGCGCCCTCTACGAACTCGGCCGAGAAAAACTAAAAAACGAAAAACCGCCGCATCCGCCGGACATCGAACCCGCTTAACAAATCTCACCACCCTGAAAACTCGGGGTGATTTTTTTATTGTCATTGCGAGGTTTTACGAAGCAATCTCGAGAGATTGCCGCGCCCGCCCCTGCCTACCGGCACCTGCCTGCCGGTAGGCAGGGGCAGGTGCCGATAGGCAGGCCTGCGGAAGCAGAAATCTATAACAATAATGTACTGGATCCCAACTTTCGTTGGGATGACAAATGCGCACCGCACTTCCATTTATCAAAAATCTACTTTATAATATGAAGGTGTTGATTTTAGCTCCCTAACAAGCGGAGGCGAAGAATGGCCGCCCCCAAAACACCAAACGATAAACCCCAATTTTCTTTACGCGCTCTACTACTGGTTATAATGCTTTATGCCGTTACATTAAAACTCGCCATAGATTATCCCCACGAACTCGATTTTAACGATAGATCTCATTTAGGTTTTGGGGTTATGAGCGCTGGCCAAGAATGGATATCCGTCTATTATGCCAAGATTCATGTATATTCGATACATATACCAGTTGATAAATGCCAAATACTGATCCGAAATGACGGCCGACAATGTTATACGATAAAATATCGCGGGTCTATTTTACAACCCTCATTCTGTCGCGCCAGACAAGGAACCATTCTAGTACCCAATCAAGAGGAATTGGAATATGTAGAAAAGACTCTTCGAGATCTAGGGGCTAATTTGCCCCCAAACACAGGCGCCGCAATCTCCGGAAGCTAAGCTCACGCGACAAAAACCCGACCACCCATGGTCGGTTTTTCTTTATAGATTCACCATAAACGATCGCGCCACGCGGCGGCGGGAATCGGAGAAGCCGATAGATTTTATAAAAGTCGTAGTCGAAGCTGTTTCGAAAAGCGCGCCATTACTCATCAAAGGTTGCGGATATTTATTATCCTTAAATCTCTTATATAGCTCCCACTCGATGCCAGTATCAGCCGCGAAAATAGCTTTTTGAGAATCGGTCGCATTTGTCGCTTGGCGAACTTGATTTAGCATCAGGACACCGGAAATGGCAGTCGTGCCCAAAATCACACCGGAGAGTAAAACGACGGTGAGGAGCATTACTTGGCCTCTTTGGCTACAAAATATGAATTTTTTAGAAATATACAAAAACATTTTTAAATATAATATTGTAAGATTGCCACGCCAAGCCCTGCCTACCGGCACCTGCCCCTGCCTACCGGCAGGCAGGTGCCGGTAGGCAGGGGCGGGCTCGCAATGACATTCCTTTAACACTTTAACTATCCAATAATCTCGGACTAATCGTCGTTTGTAAATTAGTGTTAACATCCTCTAATAATTTACTTCGACCAGCGACAGAGAGCGAGATTGTGACGCGCGGTTGCAGCTTATCAAGAAAAGCCGTGCCAGCCACGACAAAATCAAATCTTTTAACATTAACATTCGAAGCCGTCATGGATTCATAGTTCAAACCGCCGTCAATGCTCTTCTCAATGGTTCCTCTCTCCATATTCAAGCGATAAACCACCGCCTGATTTTTTGCATTAGTAAATCTCAACTCGGAAATGTCAGGTGAAAAAAATCCGATCCCCGTGCGGATCTCGCGCGCAATTTGTTCCAATATCAAGCTCACATTATCATTCACCGCAATAAGCTCGACTGATGCCCTCTGTGTCCGAAGCGACTGCACAAAAGCTCCGGCGACAATCGAAACCACTATGAGAAATAAACCCATCGAGACCAGAAGCTCGGGGAGAGTGAAGCCCGACCGTGCGTCATTGCGAGGGCATCCGAAGCAATCTCTAGAGATTACCGCGCCTGGCCCCTGCCTACCGGCAGGCAGGTGCCGGCAGGCAGGTCGCCAACTCCTCGCAATGACAAAACTTCTCGCCTTCTTGTTTTCTTGTTTTCTTGTTTTCGTGATCATATTATTGCCAGTTCAAAAAGTGATCTTCAAAAACTTCTTCAAAATTCGCTCCTCCGCGGGAAATCCATTTCATAATCGCTTCGACTTTTATTTCCTCGGAACCAATGCGTTCCACTCTTATCTGCCGCTTAAACTTTGTCTCCTGTCCATTACTACCATAACCATATAACCCATTTCCCGAATTATAAAATAAATTCCGCGCCAAATCCGGCTCCAACCCCGAATCATACTGAACTTCATAAAATCCTGACGCGAGTCCCTGATTCCATGGTTTATTTTGCAAAATATTATTATCAATAATATTTTTTACAACTTCCACGCCCTCCTGACCCAAATTGGCCGCTATATATCTATCCGAAATAACGCGCGTCAAAGACAGCGACCGCGACAACAAATTAAACATACCCAAAATACCCACTGTCGCGATAGTAATGGCGATGAGAGATTCCATAAGAACTTCCCCTTTTTTATTTTTTATATTTTTATCAACCATCAAGGTAAGATTCCTGCCTGCCGGCAGGCAGGGCCACGCCAAGAGGCTCGCAATGACAGATTTTAATATCCTTGTCCGCTTTCTATCTGCCCGTATCTATTTATTCTAATCTCCGCTACTGACAGTCCGTCTAAAGTCGAGATCGTAGCTCGCAAGTTTCCACCCGGAACAATCTCCGGTTCGGTCACGAGACTCGGATCCGGCGGTACGAAAAGCACGCTCTTCATAAAGTCTCCCGAATTAACATTTCCGAACTTTATTCCCTGCGCCAAAGACATTACCGGCTCAAAATCTTCGGCCGACGAATCATACCGTTTATTCGCATCACTGCAATCAGCTTTCGTCGCAGTGTCGCGCCAAAGCACATACCGGCGTTCGTCCATGATATAGACCCCATATCCGCACTCCGGCGGAGTAGTCTGAATAGTCCGAAGCGAGAACGATCTCGATCGGTATAGTGCCCCCAAAAAACCAGCCTTATCTTTCAAAATCTTTATCTGATTTTCACTACCGCGAGTATAAACAATCAAAAAACCCGACAAAAGCGACATTATGCTTATCACAATCAGAACTTCAATAAGCGTAAAACCCCTGATGCTATTGCCGGAGTTTATCGAAGGCATACATTAATATTATAGCATTAAAGTAACCTCTCAATTTCACTCGAGGAATAAATTATCAAAAATTAAAAAGCGTGAAATAAGCTCGCAAAATATCCGCGCCCCAAAACAAAGTGACAATTACGCCCAAGACTATAAACGGCCCAAACGGCACGGCGTCTTTCAAGTGCAAACCGCCAAAAACAATTTTAAAAATGCTGTAACTCGCGCCCAACATAAATGAAAGCAGGATGGCTACGAGTATATCAGGCCAACCCAAGAGCAGTCCCAACGCGGCCGCGAGCTTCAGATCCCCCATTCCCATTCCGCGCCCGCGAGTCACATAAATAATTGTGCCAAAAAATAAGATCCCAAAAGCCGCGGCGACAGCATGATTGGTCAAAATATTTTCTCGAAAACCAAATAATTGCGCATAGCCATCAAGAAAAGTTCCTAAATTAAAGCTAAATTTATCATAAAAATAAAACGAAGCTATTTTAATAATGCCCAATATGCCGATAGCCACATTCAGCTCATCGGGTATGATAGTAAATCGCCAATCAATAACCGAAAGCAAAATAAATATATATAAGGCTAGCGTCCAAACGGCTATAAAAATCCAAAGAGGCCACACATTTTCTCCGGCGGAAGTAAGCGCCGCGACCGAATATTGGCCGTAAAAATAAAGCGGGAGGAGCGCCGCAAAACCGGAGATGATTTCGATGATAGGATATTGCCAAGCAATTTTTGCCCCGCAATATCGGCACTTCCCACGCAAAAACAAAAACGAAAAAATCGGTATGAGGTCATACCAAGCCAAAGTTTGTCGACAACTCGGACAACGCGATCTCCCGCCGATAGGCAAGCGCGAAAAAACCGACCGACCGGATTCGGGATCATAGCGTAGCGAAACAACATTCAAAAAACTGCCGACAGCTAAGCCGAAGATGAATAATATAATTGTAATCATATAAGAGCGTCGTCATTGCGAGACCCCGCTTTGAGCGGGGTCGTGGCAATCTTACAATATTATCTTGCGCCAAAGACGCATTTTATAAATAACCATCAAGGTAAGATCCCCACGGCAGACCTCGGGATGACTCTCTAATATGCGCTTCACTAACTTAAATTAAAACTGGACGCAATAATAAGGCTTAGTCGCTGAATCCGAACAATCGATAGTAATGCCTGATATCGGATTGGATCCGAATCCGTCAAAATCATCCCGCAGTTGAGGCGTATTTGGGTCTTCGAGCTTGGAGCGAAGCACATATGATTGCCTGTCAGAGCTCACGTCATAAGCATATTGCTCGAGGCCAGCTCGCCCGGTCAAAGGATCGCGCGGAATATTTATCACTCCCACTCCGGCTCCACGCAACTCTGTCTCCAGAGCATCCCAACTTGACTCAACCGGATATTCGTTAAACTTTGTATAATAAAGCTCCAGCGCCGTCTGTGAGCTTCGAAGGTCAGTAATCCGCCGCGTGTCCCGCCCTTTAGACCGGAAACCACCCAAACCCACCAAAATAATAGATGCCAAGAGTCCGATAATAGAAATAACAATCAGAACCTCGACAAGAGTAAAACCTTTTTCATTTTTATTAGCCATAAAATAATTATACATTATTAGCTTTTTCAAACAAGATGAAATTTTATCACCATTTGCTATCGTTAGATTCGCATTCTTCGCGACTACTCCTCTAAAACGCCTGCACCAAATTATAGATAGGCAAAAGTATTGACGCAAAAAGCAATCCTGTAAATACTCCGACTATAACCATCAAAGCCGGCTGGATGAGCTCCACCAAATTGCTTACCATGTCATCCACCTCCCGTTCATAAAAAGCCGCCAATCGGCTAAGCATTTCATCAAGTTTACCGGTTGATTCTCCGACCGCGATCATTTGTGAAACCATCGGCGGAAAAAGCTCCTCGTCGCTCTCCAATATCTGCGACAAAAGCTCGCCCCGCCTGATCCCCTCCGCCGCCTCGTGAAGCGCCTCTTGATACACATAACTCCCGACGGTATGACTCGAGATCTCTATGGCTTGCGTGATGGGTATGCCTCCCCGGATCAAAACATTTGCCGATTCGGCAAAGCGCGCGATATAAACTTTTTTAAATAAAATTCCCAAAACCGGCAGCTTGATAGCCACAGCATCAAAAACCACCCGACCCTCTTTACTCCTCAGATAATCCACGACTAGCACAATAAATATGCCCATTATGACGAGAACCGCGAGCCACCATTGCGACAAAAAGGTGCCAGCCGAAAGCAAAATCCTCGTGACCAGTGGCAACTCCACATTTGATTCGATAAAAATCGGTCCGATTTGGGGAAAAACAACTCCAATCAAAATACCGCCGACAACCAAAAATAAAACTATCACAAAAGCCGGATAGATAAGCGCACTCCGCACTTTAGTCTGCACGATATGCTGTTTCTCGAGATAGTCAGCCAAAAATCCCATCACCGACTCCACCCGGCCGGTCACCTCCGCCGACCTAAGTAAGTTAATATAAAATTCGGAAAAAATAGTCTCATGCTTCGCCATCGCTTGGGACATCGACAATCCGGCATCGATATCCGCTGAAACTTCAAAAACAACCTCGCGGAGGATCGGATTGCTGGTTTGGCGATAAAGGCTTTTCAAAGAATCACTAAGAGGAATGCCGGCCTGAAGCAAGGTCGAAAACTGGCGGGTAAAAATAGCAATATCAATCTGCCTAACGCGCTTAAAAAAATCTATAACGGTCGAATACCAAGACGCGCTGCGCGGCTCTTCTATGCTCAAAACAAATAAATCATGGCTTGTAAGCGTATTAAAACCGGCCTCCCGGCTGATTGCCTCGACAAAGCCGGTCTGCGACTCTCCTGTTTTTGTTCTCGCGACATATCTGAATTTCATATTTCTTGACTACCCCGATATACCAATCAGAATTCGTATATCGGTGGAGTCTACATACGCTGTAACATAATTCGTAACTCCGACGGATTCAGCGAATACAGTTCTGCGTTTTCTACCGTAATAATTTTTTTCTTCACCATCATTGCGAGCGATCGATTCAAAGTCAGCATTCCGTCCTGCATGCTCGTCTCAATAACCAAATCAATTTGATAACTCTTGCGTTCACGAATAAGGTTGCGCACCGCCGAGTTAGCTATCATAATCTCACAAACCGGCACTCGCCCGCCATCGGCGCGCGGAACCAATCGTTGGGAAACGATGCCGACCAGAGTAGCCGCAAGCTGGGTAGTCACCTGCGCCTGCTGTTCGGCTGGAAAACTGTCAATGATGCGATCAATGGTCTGGGAAGCGGAATTGGTATGAAGCGTTGAGAAAACCAAATGCCCGGTCTCTGCGGCAGTAAGCGCCGTCGAAATAGAAATAGGATCGCGCATCTCACCGATCATCACGACATCCGGATCTTGGCGCAACAAAGACTTCAAGGCCACATGAAAATTCGGCGTATCAATCTTTACCTCGCGCTGGGAAATAATGGCCCGATCCTGAGCAAATAAATACTCAATCGGATCCTCAATGGTGATGATGTGATCCATCCGAGTATGGTTAACTTCATCCACCATCGCCGCGATGGTAGTAGACTTACCATGCCCAGCCGGACCAACCACCAAAATAAAACCCTGGTTAAGCCTCGTAAAATCGTGAAGTATCGGCGGCAAATTTAGTTCATCGATAGTTCTGATTTTCGCCGGTATGAGGCGCAAAGCCGCCGCCATAAAACCGCGTTGAAAAAATACATTCACGCGAAAACGCGCCTTATCCTCAAAACTATAAGCAAAATCCAGTTCTTTATTATCCAAAAAAAGCCTTTGCTGTTCCTCAGTCAAAAGCGCCATCACGAGACCCTCGGCCGTCTCCGGAGTTGTAAGCGGTTCTTTTTGCAAAGGCACCAAAACACCGTCGATTCTAATCATCGGTCGTGTCCCCACCGCGATATGCAAATCCGACGCATTTTGCGTCGCTGTCACCAGCAATAATTCGTCTAATTTCTTTGTATAATCTGAAAGCATATTTTTTGTATTGATAAAATTAACCGCATCAAATTTATTATATCATTATTCCCCGGTTTCTTTCAGAACCTCCTCTATCGGAATAATCCCCTCCAGCGCTTTGATGATACCGTCTTGCCGGAGCGACACCATCCCCTGTTTTATCGCCTCATCTCGAAGCTTTGCCTCCGTAATGCCGGAACTGATTATTTGCCCAAGCGAATCAGTCATCTCCAAAGCCTCAAAAAGCCCGATGCGCCCCGAAACTCCCTTGCCATTACAAGCCTCGCAACCGGGAGAATGAAATATCTGATAAGGCTCCCTAAACTTCAAAGACTCGCGAATCTTGGGCGACAACCGATCAAGTTCTCTCTTGATAATAGCGGCCACCTCCGGCTTGGGCTTCACGGCCTCCTTGCACTTTTCACAAAGCTTCGCGGCCAGCCTCTGCGAAACCATCACGCTCAGAGCCGACGGCAAAAGAAAACTATCCACTTTCATATCTATGAGCCGAGGCACGACGCCAATAGCGTTGTTCGTATGCAGTGTTGAGAAAACGAGGTGGCCGGTCAAAGCCGCGTGAACCGCGAGTGCCGCCGTTTCTTGATCGCGAATTTCACCGACCATAATAATATCCGGATCCTGCCGCAAAATCTGCCTCAAACCGGAAGCAAAATCATAATCAATCTCCGGTCTCACCTGAGATTGGTTCACACCCTCTACGAAATATTCGACCGGGTCTTCTAGGCTCACGATATTCACGCCCTCTTTATTTAAACTCTGCAGTAAAGCATACAAAGTAGTCGATTTACCCGAACCCGTAGGGCCGGTAATAAGAATCATTCCAAAAGGCTTGGCGAGACCGCGCAATATGATCTCCTCGTTTTGCCCGCGAATGCCCAAATCGGCAAAACTTTTCAAGCCCACCGAAGGATCCAGCACGCGAATGGCAACTTTTTCGCCCCACGGCGTGGGGAAAGTCGAAACACGAAAATCGATATCTCGTCCCAAAAGTTCAGCACGAAAACGACCGTCTTGCGGTATACGATTTTCGTCAATTTTTAAATTTGACAAAACCTTCACCCTCGAAATAACGGGCTGGTGGAGAGTCGCCGGCAAAGATGTCTGCTCCTGTAGTCGGCCGTCAACTCGGAAACGAACTCGCAGGCGCGTCTTTTGAGGCTCAATATGAATATCGGAAGCATTCATAGTCACCGCTTCGCGAAGCAACGAAGCGACAATTTTTATGATCGGCGCCTCTTCGGCCACCTTCGCTCCGGCTTCGATCTGAACTTTGCGATGCAACAAGGAAGATTCGTCTTTTATATTTAAGCTCCGGACAGCTTGTTGCACCTCGCTCGCGAGCGGAGAATACAGTCTCAACACCGCGTCAAAATCCGACTTCGTGACAAGATACACGCCCAAGCTGACTTTTTGCTGGCGCGCCACATACCGCAGAGCCTCCTGCGCGGACTGATCATCCGGATCAACCATGCCAACGACAAGCAAATTCTTCTCCCGTGAAATCGGTATGACCCGATAAGACCGGGCCGTAGTCTCCGGAACAGCTTTCAATAAGTCAGCCGAAATATCGCCCGCTGCGACCGCCTTATAAGGCACACCCAAAACTTGGGACTTGATTTTCGCTAGCTCCTCCTCCGGCACCAGCTTGCGGTCGATGATTATGCTCTCAGCGCTTTTTCCAAGCGAGGTCGAATCGCGCAAAACCGCCGCCGAACCTTCCTGAGTCAGCAAGCTTGCATCAACTAAAGATTTTAATAAAACTCTTGAATCCATAAAATTCAATTCAATTTGAATTTTAAAACGACAAAAACGGATTGGCTCGCCCCACTTGTCCCACACTCGGCAAACCGGTATATACCCGGAGCAATCTGAAATTACGGCTGTTCAAAACAGCGGAAGGGTCAACCTGTAGGGAAGTGATACGGCTCGCGGATTGGAGCTCAGTCGGGATAACTATCTCGATGCCGGGCGTCGGAGCGAAAAATAAATAGTAAAGCGCGAAAACTATAAATCCGATTATAAAAATAGTGACGCCAATCGCGAACCAATTCATCTCGCTCTTTTTTTGTTCAATTAAAATAGCCATTTTTTATATTTATTCCGGCTGATAATAAGCATTTATGACCACATTATAATTTAACGATCCCTGGGTCACACGCGTTGGAATCTCGGCTCTAAAACTCACCACATCCATCAAGCGGATATTCGTCTCCACGCTGGCTATAAAAGATTTAATAGCCTCATAGGAACCGGACAGGCGAAGGTTAATCTCGCTCACGCCCACGGCTTTCACGGATTCAGCTTCGCCTCGGACCGGACGCAAAGACTGAGACTGTAGAGACATCGATTGGATCAAGACACCGGTCGCGCCCGCGATACTCGATAGCTGTTGAGTGATGGCGGCAGAATTTTCTTCCCGAGGCAAAGTCAAGGAAATTGTATCTTGAATCCGAGCCGTGCCCTGATACTGGGCGATCAAATCCTTAACCCGTGAAATAATGGCATTTTTTTCTTCAAAGACCTGGGCGCGGGCGGAAAGTTCGCCGCGCCTAATATTGATACGGCCGTATTCCGGCGACACCAAGATAACATAAATGGCTAAAGCCGCTATGAACATAAAAGCGGTTCCCATTAAACTTAAAGCTCTTTTTGTGGATGCTTTCATTATAGTGATCCTTCGACTTGGCCGCCTCGAGCGACCGCGCTCAGGTAATATCGCCTGAGTTTATCGAAGGCATACATTAATTTCATTTAAATAATATAGGGACTAAGTTAGCGACGATACGAAATCTCACCCTACCCTCGGCAACTTGCGACTGACTCAAAGTATACCTCTCGACTTCCGGCGCCTGATGCAGAGCCTGCAACTGCTCGGAAAGTATCGGATAAGATGCGGCGACACCCTCAAGAATCAACTCGCGATTTGAGCTATTCAAAAAAGCTATGTCATAACTGACTTGCCGATTCGCGCGATTCTCCAAAAATGAGAAGAACTTATTCAGCGAAATATGCCCGTCCAAAAGAGTTTTCATATTTACAATCTGCGAATAAAAACGCAACAGCTCGCTCTGCTCCTCGACCGATACGCTTCTCGCCAACTCATCTATCTGGCTCTGCACGCTCTCGATCCGCGAATTCAAAAAAGGTTTGTAACCAAAAATCAGTCCTAAATAACTTCCTAAAACTGTTCCAAAAAGAATGAAAGAAAAAATAAAAACTTTCCAAGGCAGACCGACGCCAAGCTTATCAGCCGCGACCATCATATTATTTGAGTTATTAAATTCTGTCATTTTATTCTGACTCCTCCCCCTGTATTCAGGGGGAGGATTGTGGTGGGGGTTTACTATTCCACTTTTCTATTTCTCAAGTTTTTTATTTCTTTAACGCCAACCCTATCGCTACCGAAAAAAGCGGGCCGAGCTCATTTATAAAAGGATTCATATCCGGCAGATGTCCGACAGCGCCGAAAGGCTGGGCCTTCGAAACCGGCATATTTAAAGCACTCGACATATATTTCGACAAACCCGGCAAATTTGCTCCTCCGCCAGAGACCACCACCTCTTTGACCTTCGAGCCATAGGTCGATTCGTAATTCTGTTTCGCTCGGACACTTTCATTAATTATAACATCAATTATAGGCTCTATTATTGTGGATAACTGTTGCTCGGGCGAATCACCCAAAAGCCCCCTCCTCCGCTTCAGATCTTCCGCCCTTCGAGTCGAAAGGCTAAGGGCATTGGCGATAACTTGCGTGAGTGACCCTCCGGCAAAATCCGTCTGACCGGCAAATTTCAAATAGCCTTCTTGAGCTATGGCGATACTCGTCGACCGAGAGCCGATATCCACTATCAAAACCGGGTCTTTTTTTGACGCCGAAAGCGCTCTCGCCAAACCAACACCCTCGATCTCTAGTCCTTCGAGCGATAATCCGGCGTAAGAAAAAATACTTTGCGTACTCCGGACTACCGCGTTCGGAATAGAAATAAGAAAAATCTGAGTTTTTTTGATGCCGTTTTCATCCGTCCTCTCTCCGACTCGTGTCCAGTCAAGCATTGCATCCTCAACCGGAATGGGTATATACTGCTTCGCGTGCATAGCTATCGAACCTTTTAACTCTTCGTCGCTCAAAGGCGGGACTTCGATCAAGGTCGTGAAAGCGGAAAAAGACGGAAGAGATGCCACAATCGGCGCCGAAGAAATATTGGCTTCATCCAGAAGCCTTTTCAAATATCTCGCGATAGTTCGTTCATCCGGATGAATCGTGCTAGTCTGAAAAGCGGCATTGGCTCTATCTAAATAATCAAAACTCTCAAGAAAAGCATAGTTTTTTAGCTCCGGCCCCTTATCGCCATGGTAAATCTCCGCAACTTTAATAGAAGCAGTGCCGATATCCACTCCCAACCGATGCCCGGAGCTCATTATTTTTTTTAAAAAAGAGAAAGACATGATAATAAATTAAAAATACAAAGATCAAAATGACAATTTAAAATTAAAAAATACAATAATTTTACATTTTAACTTTTAAACTTTACATTCCATATCTATATTTATTCTACCACAATGTTTACATTTTCTTGGCAAAATTTTAAAAAGCTGGTGCTGGATATACTCTTCCCTCCCATCTGCCTAGCCTGTGAGCGCCACCTCGATGAAAATGAACTATCGCTCCATATCTGCGCCAAATGCCTCGGGAGGCTAATCGTAAACGATTCACTTTTTTGTGTTGTCTGCAAATCTCGTTTACCAAACAACACAAAAATCTGCCATCAAAAGGCGGCTGCTAGGCTAGCTGCCGCCGTAAGCTATGACCAACCTATCATCAAAAAAATCATCTGGCTTTTAAAATTTCAGGACATCCAAGCCGTTCGACCGGCTATCCGCGATATCCTCACGCGCTACCTCGCGTCGCTGGATTTTGATTTCAGCGACTACACGATCATACCCGTCCCGCTACATCCCAAACGCTTGCGGGAACGGGGCTTCAACCAAGCGGAAATTATCTCCGGCTTCGCAAGTGAAGCGCTCCGTCTACCTGTCATATCAGATATAATCACGCGCGCCCAACATACTCCACCGCAAACTAAGATGCGCGATCGCGCTCAAAGACTTACAAATATTATCGGCAGTTTCAAGATCGCTTCCGACCAAGCGGAAAAAATAAAAAGTAAAAACTTACTGATCGTCGACGATGTTTTCACAACCGGCGCGACCACGCTCGAAGTGACCCGAGTCCTAAAATCCGCCGGAGCGCGCAACATCATCATCCTCACTCTTGCAAAAGGAAAATAAAAATAACCACTAGCGAAATCTCCGTCATTGCGAGCCCGCCCCTGCCTACCGGCACCTGCCTGCCGGTAGGCAGGGGCAGGTGCCGGTAGGTAGGGGCAGGTGCCGGTAGGCAGGGCCTTGCGAAGCAATCTCACCATTTGTCATTCTGAGCCTGCCTGCCGGCAGGCAGGCTCGGCATGAAAAACTTTATAAATATTAAAATCTCTTACCTCATCCAGCAAAGCAATCCGCAATTTTTTTTGGAAGCTCTCGAAGGCGCAAACAGCGCCCCCCCCAACAACTCAACGCCATTGAGCTATTATTTTTCATTTCTCCAAGAGTCTAACCACTCACTTCGAAAGAAGCTCTCGGAGGCAAAAGTTGCTTGGTTCTTAACTTTTGCCGAGAGGCAGGTGGCCGTCCGCCGCCGGAGCGGACGGAACACCGGTTCTTGAGAAGTGAGTGGTTAGACGACCCGCCTTGTTATCCACAGCCCCACTCCAACTTCGCACACCCAATATGCCATACTAAAAAAAGTACTTCTCAAAATAGCCTTTCGCCTTTTTATAAGGAGAATGAACATGAAAGGCGCGTATCGGTTTGCCACCCTTGCGGTTATCGCGATTTTTCTCATCGGTTCGCCTGCGTTCGCACAAGAAGTCGTGCTCGTTGCCTCTGATCCTTTCGCGAACATCGTCGACAAATCCATTGAAGCGACCGTGGACATCGAGACCACTCTCACCGTGCAAAGCGGTGCGATGTCTTTCGTCTCCGGTGAAGTGACTCGTTGCGAAATCAGAATCAAAGATTCCGAGTTTACCATGCCGGCTATTCTCTACAAGTCAGCTGACGGCGATCAAAAGCTGAAATTCGGCGGTTCCGGAGCTTTTATCGACAAAGACGGCCACATCCTGACCGCCGCTCATGTCATCAAAGCCGAAAACGACGAACTCGAGCTCGGCTCTCTCTTCGGCAGTTTCAAAGTCAAGGTTCTGGACTACGAATATTGGGTCGTCCTGCGTAGCCAAAATCGCCAATACTTGGCCGAATATGTGGGCGCCTGTGTCGGCGCCGACTACGCGATGCTCCGGGCCAAAGGCATAAACCCCGATGATTACAAAGTGATTCCGATCGGAAAACCCGGTGATCTGAAAATCGGCGATCCTGTGATCGCCATCGGCACGCCCTTCGGCCTCTCGGGCACCGTGACGCGCGGCATCGTGAGCCAGCTCCATGTCCGGCTCAAGCCGGCCATGAATTACTACGAGGATTTTATCCAGACCGACGCGGCCATCAATCCCGGCAACTCCGGTGGCCCGCTCCTCAACTCCCGCGGCGAAATAATCGGCGTTAACACCGCCGCTATCCCGGGCCGCAGCATCGGCTTCGCTGTCTCGATGGACTTGATCGACCTCAATGCTCTCCGCAAAGGCGATGTCATCACCCCATGGTTTGGCGCTGAAGCCCTGCTCGATCAATTCCCGCGTCGAGGCAAATACAAAAAGCCCGGCATTCACGATCTGAGCTTTCTCTATGACCAGACCGGTCTCGAAGACGCCCAGTCGCTTATGACCCTGGCCGATCTCTCCTACTACTTCCGGGACGGCAATTCCGAAAAGCCCGTGGACTTCGAAAACAAATGGGCGATTCTCACCGTCGTCGAAGGCACTAACAAGGCCAAATATCAGTCTTCACCGGCCAAAGACGCCGGACTCACAAAAGGCGATCTCATCATCAAAGTGAACGGCATCCGCATCCGCGACGGCATGGATCTCCGTCTCGCTCTCCGGCACATCGCCCCCGAAAAAGACGGCAGCTACAAACCCATCGAAATCCGCTACATCCGCGTCATCGATGGCGAGGCAAAAGAAAACGGCTGTCTCGTAACCCTAAAGAACAAATAAAAACATCCCCCATCGCATTTCGATGGGGGAATTTATTTTTTACCACCATTCCCACAAAACTCTTTGCGCTGTCATCCCAAACGGCTTCTTAGCCGACCTGCCTGCCGGCAGGCAGGTTTGGGATCCATTTCCGATTTATAAAGATAATCAATTTATAATTATTTGAAATGGATTCCCGCCTGCGCGGGCCTGCCTGCCGGTAGGCAGGAATGACAGAAAATAAATCTGTCATCCTGATGAAAATCAGGACTGGAATGGCACTGTGAATTTCATAATTCATAGTTCATAAAAAAATTTTACCATATAAATGAAAAACCACTCCATAAAGAGTGGTTTGTTTTTATTTAAAACAAAAGTTGAAGAGCCTTAACGATATATGTCTCGGCTATTTTCCAATCAATCGGATCAAGGGCGCTTCCGCTCGAACGAAGCCTGCCTTGCGCGTCAATACTCAAATCATCGAATTCAGCCGCCAAGGGCTCGACCAGATGCATAGTCTCGGGACCAAGTCCACCAGCCGCGACGATGCCCAGTAATGGCAAACTCTTTCTGATAGCGCGCGCGAATGGCAAAAGTCCCGCCGCGTCCATTCCCAAACCCCTACCCATGCTCTTATCCAGCAATACGCGCTGAATCGCGCCATCATATGTTTTGAGTTTCCGGACCAGTGCCTCCGGATCATTTTGAACTTGATCCAACGCGTTTTTATTGATTTGCAATATGACCTCAATCCGTAAGCCAGAAGCCAAGACTGCTTGGGCGATCTGGTTCGAATTTGGCCAAATCATATCGAGCTGAACAGCCCGGATATTCTCTCCACCAAAAGAAATAGCGCGACTCAAGTCATCCGAAAATCCGGCATTGGCGTCATAATCCGCGTAATGCAGACAATTATAAGTCTCGGGAGAAGCAAAAATCTTGGCGATGGTTTCCTTGGGCGCGAAAACACTCAACCATTTTGTCGGCAAACCATGCAGAGTCTTATGGCTCATCATCACACCGATATGCAGCTGGCGATTCGACCCAGCGCGAAGATGCACCTTAAAAACCCGAAGCATCCCTTGAACCTGTTCAAAATTCTCGAAATCGGTGATGCCAATATACGGCCGCATCGCTTAGCCCTCCTAAATTGACAAAGGACTTTTTTACCATATTAAACTATACAAAATCAACAAATAAAAATCAAATTAATGAATAATTTATAAAATCGTCATTGCGAGGCTTTGCGCGGCAATCTTACAATATTATTTTTATAAATCTTAGAAACATTATTGTAAGATTGCCGCGTCGAAAACTCCTCGCAATGACGATCCAAAACTCTCTTAACCAAACTCAAAATCAAACTCTCATCTTTGATATAAAAAATTACTTTTTATTCTTCCTATATTCTTTTTTAATCCGATAATAATCTTCCGAGCTGTTCCTATTTTTATTAAACAAACTCACCGGATATTTTTTGGCATTATGTTCTAGTTTTTTCATTACGGCTGACGACACATCTATGCCATTTGAAGACGCGAAAGATAAACAGTAAATAACTATATCTGCTAATTCTTTTTCCACCTCTTCCCGACTTTCTTCTTTCCAATCGCCCCATTGGAAATGTTCCATCAGTTCGGCGGCTTCGAGTGAGATTGATATAGCCAAATTTTTAGGCGTATGATGACGACCCCAATCTCTTTCCTCTTTAAATTTCTCAACCAAATCTTTCAATTTTTGAATTTTAATAATTTTATCGGACATAAATTTATTTATTCGATAATTTAATTACGGCTTCGAGAGCGACCGGCAAAGTTTTAATGCCTCGACTGTCATCAAAATGCCCCTTATTATTTTCTATCACAATCTCGGAATCAAATCGATCTCGAAAATCATCTTGATTTTCGAGCGGCACATATCGATCATCGTCAGAAAATATAGCAACGCTTCCAAGTATATGAGATTTTATTTTTGAAAAATCAATGAGCGCACCGAGCCATTCATCAGCAATCCTTCTAACCTCCGGATTATTTTCTAGATTTGTTAACCGCCTGAAAAATCCGGCCACAAACACCGCGCCGCCGACCATCTCACTCAAAGGTAAAGTTTGGAGGTATTGGGCAATAGCTTGACAACCCATACTATGCCCCACAAAATAAGTATCCTTATCAGCAACGCCGACTGCCACCGCAATCGCCGGTATCCATTTATCTATATGAGGCGCCGCAGGCTCTGGCATCGCGGGAGCCGTGACCACAAAGCCTCGCGCCTCCAATTCTTTTTTTAACCACGGAAACCAATTATTTTCGGGGTAACCATCCCAGCCGTGAATCAAGAAAACTCTTTTCATATTCAAATTATACCCAAAAACACGAAATTTAAAACCGCCTTTGTGGGGCGGGTTGGAAATTGTTTACCTCTGGACAACATGCGAGACGACCTCGAGCGGATACCACTTCTTGGCTTGGTAATCTCTGACCATCTGTTTAATGTTTAAATCGCGAAGTTCGTCAATCGACATCGCCTCTATGTCTTCAGGCCGAAACCAGCCTATCTCGCTCACATCGTCCTGAAGTTCCGCAACCGGACCTTCAGAAATTTCTCCAGTATATATGAGTTTTATCGGATGCGGAGCACTGCCAAAACTTGACTCGATATCCTTCCGGACCAAAGAGTAAACGCCCAGCAGATGTTTCGGAGTAAAAACATACCCGGTCTCTTCCAGCACCTCGCGAACAACAGCGTCCAGAGGTGGCTCGCCCACTTCGATCCAGCCAGCCGGATGATTCCATTTGCCATCATCGGGACCGATTTTCCCATCAAATCTCTGCACTTCGCGGATCAACAAAACTCGTCCATTTTTCACGATAATGGCGGCGACCACCCCAAAGGTCTGGGTAAAAACTCGCCTCGGCATATGGGCTCCTTTCCGCCTGACGGCAAAATAAAGAACTATTACGATAATACTCTAACAAATTTACACGGGTATGGCAAATATTGTTCGCGTAACATATAAATCGTCATTGCGAGCCTCTTGGCGTGGCCCTGCCTGCCGGCAGGCAGGAATCTTACCTCGATAGTTATTAAAAATCCTAAAAAAGCTTTACATATCTCTCATTTTGCATCAAAATAAAAGTTAGCACTTTGAAGGAGGGGTCAATGACCGAAGACTTCCCCGACCTCAATGAAGTCAGGGAATTTTATAAGCCGCTCACGGGCCGAGGTGGCGCCTTTATTCCCCTACCGGTCATCTACGCTGAAGTTGCGAGCGAATTAGCGGGTCAAAAAATAACACTCCGAAAAGCGCGCCAGCTCATCAAATCCAAAATCAAAAAAATTGGCGGCTACATAAATATCCGACCCGACTATATCGCCATTCACTATCCTCGAAGGTGGACGCTCCAAACCAAAGTCGCCTGTCACATCTGGGCTATCATCTGGCATCGGCCCATCACCACCGCTTAAAACTAAGCGGTTTTTATTTTCGCCCATCTTCAAGTTTTGCGATAAACTTCTCCAGCTTACCCTTGGCAGCTTCGCGATCTCCTCCCACTTCGGCTTCCATCTCAATGTCATACCACTCATCCTTTAACTCCTGACTCGATCCGGCATAAAGGTCATCATAGCTAGACAAAGTTTCAATCAACCGCCGAATAACCGTATTCATATTCTCTGCATTTGATTCTCTAAAAGATTGTTCCATTATTTTATCTTATCATGATATTCAACGAATCAAGTGGAGTATTGCCCCTATCTACTCGGTCGATAATAATCGACCTGCGTTTAGAAACCCTTCGGTTTCCAACTTCCGGCACGGGAAACTTCCGTTTCCCGACCCCTTCCCGGTTCGAATCCTCCCATTATCTATAAAATACAAATAAATATGTTGTTTAGCATTGATTTGTATTTGCGGTGCCTGTTTGAAGATATCCGAACGGAACTAGCTGGGCTCGGCAGGCGGAGGGGAGGTGTGGGGAGAATTCCGCCCGCCTCGCCTTGAACCGGAACGGAAAGGACGATTTCAAGTTTTTCTCTAATAATGGCGAGATGCTACGCTGTGGTTTATTTTTTAATCCAACTTTCAATATTGATGCAGTTATCAGGACCGGGCTCTGAATGGGAAAGATACATTCTAAACCAATCCTTGGTCTGAATAATGGCAGCATCGCCACCAGAAATAAGACGTTTATCTATAATGTTGAAATTTAAACCGTTCTTTGATACTGCCTCGTAAATTCCGCCCCAGGCCCAGCGTTTCCATGGTTGTAAATCCTCCCATGGAGAAAAACCCGCGGTAAAATACATATGATATTCATCGCCGATTTTAACAACCGCAGAACTGCCAGCTCTTTGCATATCGACAAGTGGTGGCTGTTCAAAATCCATTCTCACCCCTGGATCAAGAGCCCAACGCAACCCATCTTCTGAAGTAATGCTCCTGACCCTCCATATTGGCCAGGCTTTTTCTCCATACTTTCTCACATCAGCGCGCATTCCTCCTTCATCAAAGAAGATCCGGTAGCCGCCTTGCTCGAGTTTAATAATATTCAAATGAGCCATCGTAGTGATATCTTTTGGATCGCCCCGTCCCTTCACACTATAAAATTGCTTGTACCCGCTCACATCTTTGGTCGCGCCCCCGCCAATCAAAAACCGGTACCCGTCCTCAATGGAAAAATTCAGTCCGTCAGCAGAAGATACGGCGCTCATTACTCCGCTTGCTGATGAAGTGTTTCTGACAAAATAAAGCCGAACTCTGCCATCGGGCAGTTGAACTGCGGCAGGCATAGACGCTTTTTCAATCAACATCCCCTCAGCTTTCCAACGCAGTCCGTCGCGCGACGAATATCCGTAAACATCGTTTCTGCTGTCGTCTTTTCTTGGCCATCCATGGGTATACATAATCCAAGAGCCGTCGGATAATTGCGTAATTTCCGGGTTAGCCATTGTGTTGCAATACTCCGAAGTGAGTATTATTCCTTCATTTTTCCAATCGGAAGAATAGGAAAACGGCCGCCATTCGCCTTTAAAAATTAAAAATCCGCTCATCGCAAACAAAAATATTATACCGCTAGCCGCAAGCAAGGGCGCGCCAAAATATTTTTTTGAAACATCAGCTTTGCCGCCGGTCTTTTGGTAAGAATCTGCGATGGAATAACAGTAAATTATGACAAGTCCTAACCAAAAAATATTCGAGTGAAGCGAGCCAAAATTCAGCGCTTGAGAATTTGGCGGAAAAAACATCACATACCACAAGAAAGCGGTCGCAATAGTAAAAACAGCTCCGTCGGTATATTTTCCTATATACAAATGGCCGAGCCCGGGAAACAGCAAAGAAAGCAGGGCAGATGTTTTTTTACTCTTGTTTTCCATAGTATTATTTTAACAGATCTTATCGATTAGGATTGAGTTCACTTGATAGATTTATACCATTGGCTTAATACTTCCTCCGCCGGCTTGCCGCGCACATTGTATTCCTTGGTTAATGGAAAATCGTCGGGCCAATAAGTAAACGGATAAGTCCCTATAATATAAGGAGTTTCCGCGACATTCTTCATTATCGCCTCAAATCCCATCGCCTGCTCTTCCAGATCAAGCTGGTATTTGTCAGAGTAAGGTTCCCAAAGGGCGGTTGTCGCGTCATCAATTCCTACGTTGCCGGTTAATCCTCCGTCAACGCTCGGATAAGCAACTTGTTGAAGAATAATCGGTTTTCCATATTTTTCGTATAACGGCTTTAATCTTAAATCAAAAATTCTTTTAGCATTGGCATTTAATTCTTCCTGCGTTGGGTTGTTTTTATCAGTAAGACCAACCCACCAGCTAATGCTAATGAAATCGGCCTGTTCCATAAACGGCACGCTATCTGTGTTTGGCCAGATATCCGGGATCTTACTTTCAATCCCTCCGCCAATGAAAAGACCACGGCCAAACTTTCCTTTATAAGCGGATTTTACCCTGCTATAAACTGCTTCCAATCTTTCTTTGTAATCCGCCGGCCTTTTGTCAGGCGACGCTCCTACCGCCACCCAGTCGCCGGTGATAACCAAATATTCAACATTGTACTTATTCGCCTTATCTACAAAATACATTGCGTATTTTTCATACTCGCTAAACCAGACATCCCACCATTCTTTAGAAAAGCTTGCTTTACTGGTATCGGCGCAACAGATCTGGGGCATCATATTAACCTTAAAGCCGTCGGCTTTCATCTTATTTAAATGAAAATCCAATTCATCGTTAGAATAAGTATGGCCGAAGCCTTCAGGGGTGATTATTGGGACGGGATTTATTTGTTTGTAATCCCACGGCGGAGCTATTTCAATCCATTGGAATCCTTTTTCCTTTAAACGGGCGTGAGTGTTGTTAAGTAAATCTTTAAAATTGTTCCACCAAAAATCAACAAATAGCGCGCCCTTCTGATATTTTTCATTATTAACTCTTAAAGCAAACGCGATCTTTCCCGCGTCTGTGGGTATTATTGGCATTACAAATTCTCCTTTTGGCAGCCATCTCCATTTTTCAACAGTATCATTTATTTGCTTTGGTTCTTTTTCAACTAAAACCTTGCGCAATGCTGTTTTTGAATCCAGGGAAAATTCCTCTGCCCCAACAAAACCCCAATCATTACGCAGATATCTGTAACTGATTTCTTTGTTTTTGACTTCTTCCAAGTAGTCAGCTTTCAAATACCAAATATTCCCAGCTTTTTTCTCCATTTTTAAATTTCTTCCCCACTCGCCTACGATTTCAAGATAAATTATTGTATGGCTTGGCGTATTTTCGGGAATCTGGACGGTAAAAGCTATGGTGTAAGGAGCCGCCGGTTGTAATTGTTTGGACTTTGGCTTTTCAGCTGATTGTGATGGCGCGGATGGAACAATAACCGACTTCTCGCTTGAAGTTATTGATGGCGATCCCGGCAACTTAATTTTCGGCATCTGTATCCCGCCCTCGCACCACGGCGGCGTTGGCCACGGCCCTTGAGGGGGACACGCTTTGAATACAAACATTACCGCGGTCGCGACCACAAACAAACCAACGGCGCTTACGACTGAAAATAAAAAAGTTTTCATTAAAAAAATATTATGCTCCGCCTTTTTATTTTACCAATTAATTGCCGAGGCGGCAATTAATTGTACTCGTCCATAACATATGAGACTGTTTCGGCGTTAGCTTGTTGCAAATATACCGCAATGGAGAACAAAGGCCAATCGACCAGTGTGGCCTTCGTGTGTTGTACCAAAGCAGCCAATC
>Ga0080064_1002619_pt1 | contig 29591 bp, 27 predicted proteins | sample Subgrocontami54m_FD_69260 | JGI IMG/M metagenome (GOLD analysis project Ga0080064, IMG submission 69260) | Subsurface groundwater microbial communities from S. Glens Falls, New York, USA - GMW46 contaminated, 5.4 m (SPADES assembly) (version 2) ...
CGATGTCCGAACTCCATGACGCGGGGAAGAGCATTTCGCTCACGCCGGAGGCCGGAAGGTGCGTGATGTTTCCCGGATGGCTGTCGCACGCGGTCAGTCTATACAGGGGCGAACAGCCGCGAATCAGCGTCGCGTTCAACCTGGAGCCCGTCATCAAAGAATTCAACGACTGGCGCTTTCATGCTCCGGCGAAGTAAGGTGCAGGGGCGGTTCGCGAACCGCCCCTACCCTTTCGGCGAAATGTCGATGACGTCGCCGCCGGAGGAATGCTCCCGGCGAGTGATGGAGACAACCTTCCCGCGGTCGCTGAGGAAAACATTCACGAGCCAGCTCACGACGCTGACGATCAGTGCCCCGATCACCGCCGCCCAGAAGCCGTGGACATCAAACCCCTTGACCAGCCAGGAGGTCAGCCACAAGCAGAAGGCGTTGAGTAGGAAAATGAAGAGACCGAGCGTCACCAGCGTAAAGGGGAGCGTCAGGAACAGGAGAATCGGTCGGACGACAGCATTGATGAGCCCCAGCACGAGCGCCGCCGAGAGCAGAGACAGCCCCCCGGCGACGTCGATCCCCGGCACGATATAAGCGGCCGCCAGGATCGCCAGCGCGTTCGCGGTCAATCGTATCAGAAAGCCCATTATTTGATGACCCCCACTTCCCGTCCCACCTTTTCGAACGCCGCGGCGGCCTGAGTCAGTTGCTCCCTGGTGTGGGCCGCCGAGGCCTGGACGCGGATGCGGGCCTCGCCCTTGGGCACGACGGGATGGCTGAAGCCGATCACATACACTCCTTCTTCGAGCAAGCGATCCGCCATCCGCGCGGCCAGGGCCGCATCGCCGAGCATCACCGGCATGATCGGGTGTTTGCCGGGCTTGACCGTGAACCCGCGCTGCTCCAACGCCTGTCGCAGGAAAGCTGCGTTCTCCTGCAGTCGAATCCGCAACTCGTCCCCCCTCTGGATCAACTCCAGGGCCTTCAGACCCGCCGCGCAGATCATGGGCGGAATGGCATTCGAGAACAGATAGGGGCGTGACCGCTGGCGCAGCAGTTCAACCAGCTCGCGCCGTCCGGACGTGAAACCACCCGTGCCGCCACCGATCGCCTTGCCCAGTGTGCTGGTGATCAGATCCACTTTGCCGGCCACGCCGAACAACTCGGGCGTCCCCCGTCCGGTCTTGCCGATAAAGCCGGTCGCGTGGCTGTCGTCCACCATCACCAGCGCATCGTAGCGCTCGGCCAGTTCGACGATTCTATCCAGGCGGGCGAAATCCCCGTCCATCGAAAAGACACCGTCCGTCGCGATCAAGCGGATGCGCCGCCTGGCCGTCTCCCGAAGTCCCTTCTCCAGATCGGCCATGTCTCCGTGCGCGTACTGGTACCGCTGCGCCTTGCAGAGCCGGATGCCGTCGATCACGCTCGCGTGGTTCAGGGCGTCGCTGAGCACCGCGTCTTCCTCACCCAGCAGCGTCTCGAAGAGGCCGGTATTCGCGTCGAAGCAGGAGCTATAGAGGATGGTGTCGCCGGCGCCGAGGAACGAGGTGACGGCCCGTTCCAGTTCCTTATGCAGGTCCTGCGTCCCGCAGATGAAGCGCACCGACGCCATGCCGTACCCGTGCGTCCGCACGGCGCTTGCCGCGACCTCTACGATCGCGGGATGGTTGGCCAGCCCCAGATAATTGTTGGCGCAGAGGTTGATGACCGGGCCCTGCGCGACCCGGATGCTGCCGCCCTGCGGGCCCAACAGAACACGCTCGGCCTTGTACAAACCCGCCGCGCGGATATCCGCAAGCTGCTGCTCGATGAAAGCCTTGACCTTGTCGTAGACCATCAGGGTCTGAGCACGACCTTGCCGCACTGGCCCTTCGCCACCAGATCGAACCCTTCGGCGAATTTGTCCAGGGGCAGCGTATGGGTGACGACAGGCCGGATGTCGAGGCCCGCCTTGAACAGCCCGGCGAGACGATACCAGGTCTGGAAGAGCCGCCGGCCGGTCACGCCGTAGACGCGGATTCCCTTGAAAATGATCTCGTTCGGCATGTCGAAGGCGACCTGCGCTGCGGGAATGCCAAAGAGCGTCACGCGCCCGCCGTTCTTGACGTAGCGAAAGCACTTGTGGATCGCCGTGGGGCTCCCGGACATCTCCAGCGCCACGTCCACGCCCTCCCCGTTCGTCGCCCTCTTGATCAGATCGGTGTCGTCGGTGTTCGGATTGATCGCGTGGTCCACGCCCAGCTTCCTGGCAAGATCAAGCCGGTAGTCGCTGACGTCCGAGGCGATGATCAGGCCGGCGCCGGCGGTGCGGGCCACGGCCGCCGCAAAGAGCCCGGTCGGGCCGCAGCCCGTGATCAGCACCGACTGGCCGGTAATGTCTTCGACCAGCGCCGCGTGGACGGAGTTGCCCAGCGGCTCCTGCAGGCAGGCCAATTCCGGGGGAATCTCGCGCGAGGTCTTCCAGAGCACGCGCTCGGGGAGCCGCACAAATTCGGCGTACGAGCCGTCTTCGTCGATGCCCAGGATGCGGTAGTCCTTGCAGACGTGCGCGTTGCCGGTCCGGCACTGGAAGCACACGCCGCAGGTGATGTGCGATTCGGCCGCGACATAATCGCCGACGGCGACCATCGTGACGTTCGGCCCGACTTCCACCACTTCGCCGCACAGCTCGTGGCCGATGATGCGGGGCGGGTGAATGCGGCCCTGCGCCCATTCGTCCCAGCGATAGATGTGGTTGTCGGTCCCGCACAGCGACGTGGCCATGACGCGCACGACCACCCGGCCAGGCCCTGCCTCCGGTCTGGGAACGTCCAGCAGCTCCAGCCCGGGAGCGGGTTTTGTCTTAACCAGCGCGCGCATGATCCCCATTATAGCAGTAGGGGCGATTCATGAATCACCCCTACTGCTCGGAACCACGGAGCCGTTCACGGTGTCGCAGTCAGCAGATCCATCGCCACGCCGATGGGCACGCCGAAGCTGGCGCCGCCGAAGCGCGTCATCGTGGCGGCATTGACGGCGATGACCTCCCCCCGGCTGTTGAACACCGGGCTCCCGCTCCCGCCGCCGGTGGTCTGGGCGTCGTAGACAATGCGGTTGGCGACGATATCGCCGATGTGGCCCTGCGTGGCCAGAGGACGGACCGCCCCGCGATCGGCGATATCCTGCATCAACCCCCTCAGATCACCCCGATGTTTCTTCACCAGTACCGTCGCCGTTTCGTCCTCCATTTTGGCCAGGACACCCTCGACGCCCGCCGGATAGCCGAGCAGGACGACTGCTTCTCCGACTTTTCCCTTCGGTCCCGGCGCCTTGATCGGAATCGGCGGGATACCCTGCGGAACCGGTGAGAGACGCCCCAGCGCAACATCGGCAACATCCGACAACCGGACCAACGATACGGTGTAGGGCTCCCGCCTGCCGGGGAAATAGGCAAGGAGCGAGACCAGCTTCGTTTCTATGCCGGTTTTTGCCAGCCCGGGGAACGAGGGATCAAGGGACCAGGGCTCGGTGATGTGGCGATTCGTCACAATGTGACCACGGTCATCAACCAGAAACCCTGTACCCATGTATTCCATGAGAGTGGACGGCACGGCCCCGGGCTCGCCCTTCTGGACGTATCCGTACGCGATGTAGAGGAAGCAGACCGACCGGCCATAGCGCTTGATCAATTCCTCTGCGCTGGTCATCTCCCGTTCCAGCGCCTTGAGCTTGCTGGTGAGCGCACGCACCTCTTCAGGGGAGGCCCCACGCCGGTGCTGATCCTCAAGCAGTGCGACCAGGTGGTCGTTCTCGGCTTGCCTGGCAGCGAGCGCCTCCATCATCTTGGCCCGCTCCTGCGTTATCCGCTGCTCAAGGTCGGCCTGCTTGCGCCGGGCGACATCCAGTTCTTCGGACATGACGGTCATGTGCCGCTCGAAGGCCTTCCTCGTCTTGTAGCCCGAATAGATCGCGCCGGTGACGACGCTCAATATAAGAACCAGCAGGCCGACCACGACGACCTGCGTGGCTCGGGAGGCGTGGCGCCGGAGGTCGTACGCGAGCTGGCCCACGAAGGAGCCGAGGGGGCCCCGTCCCTCACCCTGCGCCTCGGCCGCGACAGCCCGGGCGTCATCGAGCATCTCCCGCGTCAGCTTGCAGGCGGCGTACTCCGCAGGACGCATGCGAAACCGCAGCTTGGGGCCCTTCGGCCCGAGCCGTAAGATGTCCCTGTCGGCAAGAATCGCCTCCTCGACCGGCAGGTCGTTCAGCAGCGTCCCCACGTCCGGGGCCCGATTGCGCAGGCGCATCTCGCAGTCGGTCTGGAAGAGCTCGGCGTGAGCCGGGGAAACGGGGTGGCCGCCGTCCGGAGAAAAGACGACGTCGTTGACGGGATCGCTGCCCAGGGACAGCCAGGGACGGTCGAAGTACTGCGTCTCGCCACGCTTGTGCCCCGAGAGATGGACCAGCGAGAATTTCATGGTTCGACAGGCTCGCCGCGAGCGGACAGTGATCCGCTCTCCGCTAACGTCTGACCACCAGGACGGCGCAAGGAGCGTATTTGATGATGCCGTCCGACACACTGCCCAGCAGGAATCGGGACGTCCCGGTCAGCCCGCGGGATCCGACGACGACCAGATCGGCGCGTTCAGCCTCGGCGATTTTCACGATTTCATGGCTGGGATGGCCGTGCACGACAGCGATTCTGGCCTCGAAGCCGGCTTTCTGTATGCGCTCGGCCGCCTGGTTGGCCACCGATCGCGCTTTCTTGAGCAGGGGGGTCCGCAACTGCTCCAGAAACGACGCCAGGGTCAGCGGCGGCTCGATGGCGTCGATCGGGAGCGGCGGCACCACCGACACGACCGTGATTTCAGCCGGCTCCGGCAACGGCATCTTGAGCAGGTATTCGACGCCGGCCCAGGCATCCTTCGAGCCGTCCATCGCCACGACGATCCGCCTGAGCACCGGCACGTGCTTCTTGATCAGCAGGACGGGGCAGCCGGCATGCATCACGACCTTTCTCGACACGCTGCCCAGCAGGAAGGCGCGGACGTCCGTCAGGCCCCGCGAGCCCATCACGATCAGATCGGCCTTCTGCTTTTCCGCCGTCCGCACGATCGCCTCGGCCGGGTGCCCGCGGATGATCCGGCAATCCACCGCGCTCCAGACGGATCGCAGCGCGCCCTGCGTGCGCTCCAGCAGTCCACGGCCGATCTCCGCCGCCATGATCTGGGCCCGCTTCATCGCGCCCTGCGCAAGGACACCGGCCCCCTTGGGCAGACGCAGCCTGGCAACGTCCAGCACATGCACCAGGCGCAGGGACGACCCCTCAGGAAAGGGTACGCGCTTGAGCACGTCCACCACCCACCGCGAATGCTTCGACCCGTCCAACGCACAGAGAACCTTCATGCCGCTCCTTTCAACAAGCGCAGCACGTGCGCATCGTCCACCTGCCGGAAGTCGGCGTACACCTGGCCCACGGCCATGAAATACGCCGGGACCTCGAGGACCACCAGCTCGTCCACCAGCGCCCGCACCCGCTCGGCCGTTGCAGGTGGCGCGACCGGCACCGCGCCGACCAGCCGTTTGGGCTTCAGCTCGCGCAGGGCCAGTGCCGCCGCCTCGAACGTGGCGCCGGTCGCCAGACCGTCATCCACCAGCAGGACCGTGCGCCCGTCCAGTCTGGGGAACGGCGCCCCCCCGCGGTACAGGCGAACGCGCCGATTGATTTCTTCCTCCTGCTCCGCCCTGCACTCTTCGAGATAGCCGGGGTAGACCGAAACCATCCCGCGCCCCTCCTCCGTCCTGTGCAGCAGCCCGGTTTCGGTGAGCGCCGCCATGGCGCATTCCGGATTGCCCGGATACCCGATCTTGCGGACGATGAACACGTCGAGCGGGAGACGCAACGCCAAGCTGACTTCAACGCCGGTCACGACACCGCCTCGCGGAAGGGCCACCACCAGGCCTCCGGGAACATCCGCGTAGGCCTTCAGGGCGGCGGCCAACCGCCGGCCCGCGTCCGCGCGATCCCTGAACATCACCGCTCCCCTTCCGTTCACTCAGACGGAGGCCGTTTCATCGGCACACGCCGGGTGGATTCGGTCCGGGCCTTCTGCGTTCGTTTCTCACGGAACGTCCGGATCTCTTCCTCCATCGCGGAAAACGTCGCCCGGATGGCCTCCTCGAACGTCTTCTCCGTCTTGCTCGCGGTAAAGGTCCCGCCGTTCACGTTGCACACCAGCCGCGCACTGGCGATCTTGGGGCCTTTCTTGTGATGGCGGTTTTTCTCCAGCGTCACGCGCGCGTGGATGATGTCGCCGTGGCCCTCCTGGAGCTCGTGCAGCCTGGTTTCGATTTCATCCTGCCAGCGCGGGGCCATCTTGATATTGCGGCTCTCAGTGCGAATGTCCATGTTCCTCCCTCGGTCCTCCTTCAGTGTGATTCGACTGTCACGGCTTGCTGCCAGTAGGCGTCCACTGCGTCTTGAATGTGCCTGATCGCATCCTCCCGCCTCGCCGGTTCGAAGAGATGCCGGAAACGCCCCTGGAGCTTGAGGTACTCCTCGACGGGACGCCGCTTGGGAATATAGGTGTGCGTGACCCGGCCGTCGATCGCCTCCTTGAGCGGCCACAGCCCGCTCTCCACGGCGAGTTTGGCCACCTCGGGGCTCTGCGCCGGATCGTAGTACCAGCCGGTCGGGCAGGCCGAGAGGGCCAGAAAAAGCTTGGGGCCCGCGTAGCGCGCGGCGCGCGCGAACTTCTCCGCCAGGTCCAGCGGGTGCCGGGGCGACACCGTCGCGATGTACGGCGGCCGGTGCGCGCGCCAGATCTCGAAGATGTCCTTCTTCTCCTGACTCGCGCCGGCTGGATGCTGCACGCTGCAGGGTGACGTGGTCGTTCGCGCTCCATATGGTGTGGATGACGAAAGTTGAACGCCGGTGTTCCCGTAGGCCTCGTTATCATAGCAGATGTAGTAGAAATCGAGGTTGCGAAAAATGGCCCCCGACGTGGACGAGAGCGCCATATCGTAAGTCGAACCATCGCCCGCGAGCACCACGACCTTCAGATCCTCTTCCTTGGCCAGCCGCCCTTTCGCGATCAGCACGTCCAGCGCGTCGCGGACGCCCTGGGCGCCGGCCGGAGCCGAGCCCATCGTTGTATACAGCCAGGAGGCGTTGAGCGCCGTAAAGGGATAGACTGCCAGCATCGTGAAGCAACCGGCGGCGTTCACGTACACGACGTTTTCGCCCAGCACCTTCGCCGCCAGGCGCAGCGCCTCGAGCCCGCCGCAGCCGGCGCACAGCGGCGTGCCGGGCAGGACGTATTCCTCCTTCGGAATCTGTTTGATCTTCTTGAACGTCTCGCGCTGCCAGGGCATTACTTACTCCTGCTTGCCGCGATATCCAGCAACTGCTCCATCTCCTGATGCTCACCCTCCGTATAGAGCAGCACCGGCCCAATCCCGCGCCCCTGCCTGCCCGCTTCCTCGGTCTGCGCGAAGATCGCCTCGAACTCGGCCTCACTGATGTTCTTCCCGCCCAGCCCGCCAATGAACGAGCAGAGGGCCGTCGGGCGGAACGGTTCTTGGTAGAGCGCGGCGGCGATCTCTTGAAAGAGAATCCCGCCGAGGCCGGGCGCCAGGTTCTGATCCAGCACCGCGACCGCCCGGCGGCCGCGCAACGCCTGCGCGATCGCCGCCGCAGGCCAGGGCCGGATCACCCGCAGGCGCAGGAGACCGACGCGGCGGCCCCGCTCGCGGGCCGCGTCCACCGCTGCCTTGCCCTTGGTGGCGAACGCGTTGCTCATCACGAGGACGTCCTCCGCGCCGTCCAACCGGTAGCCTTCCACGAGATCGTAGCGCCGGCCGAAGAGGCGCTCGAACTCCGCCGCGGCGTCCTGATGGACCTCCAGCGCATTGCAGGCGGCCAGATGCATCTGATGACGGAAATAGCTGTACGTCGAGCCGCCGAGCACCGCCACGCCAAGCGCCTGCGGTGCCGACGCCTTGAACCCCAGATGCTGCGGCCGGTACGGCGGCAGGAACGCCCGGACCTTCCCGGGGTCCGGCAAGACCACCGGCTCCCGGGTGAACGACAGATAGAACCCGTCCAGGTTGACCAGCACCGGCAGCATCACTCGTGGGTCCTCGGCGATGCGGTAGGCCATCAGCACCGAATCCAGCACCTCCTGGCAGGTCTCGGCGTGAATCTGGAGGAAACCCGAGTCCCGCGCGGCCAGCACATCGTTGTGGTCCGGCTCCAGCGTGATCGGCGCGGCGAGGGCACGGGAGACGTTCACCAGCACCAGCGGCACGCGCCAGCCCGCGATCGAGTAAAGCAGCTCAAAGGCGTACAGCAGGCCCTGGCTGGACGTGGCCGTGAAGACTCTGGCGCCGGTCGCCGCCGCCGCTCCCGCCGCGGTCATCATAGAGTGCTCGGAGTCCATCGTAACGAAGCGCGCCGCCATCTCGCCGCGCTCGCACCACTCCGCCAGCGCCTCGACGATCTCGGTCTGGGGCGTGATGGGAAAGGAGGGCACATAGTCCACGTCGGCCAGTCGCGCGCCCCAGGCCGCCGCCAGGTTGCCGGTCAGCATCTCTCCGCTCATCGCGTCCCCTCCACGGCCTCACGCTCGGAAACCAGCGCATGCGTCGGGCATTCCTCAACGCACAGCATGCACCCTTTGCAATGGTCGTAATCGATGATCGGCCGGTCCTGTCCGTTCAGCGAAATGGCCGCGTCCGGGCAGTAGACGTAGCAGAGCCAGCACCCGTTGCACTTCTCCGGAATGAGCACCGGACGGAACACCCGCCAGTCTCCGGTCTTGCGAAGCGGCCGGTTGGCCCCCGCAGCGATCCGGGCCGTCCCCCTGGTCGGCGACTCATAGATCGGGTTCCACAGGGACGCGGGCTTGGCCTGCCCGGTGGGCGACTCGCCGACCGGAACGATCGGAACCGCCTGGAAGCAGTCGTTCGCCAGCGCCAGATTCTGCTCCACGACCGAGGCTGTGACGCCAAGTGATCGCAGTTCCTGCGACACGGCGGCATGGAGACTCTCGATGCTCAGCCCCAGAAGCCGGACGGCCGCGGCGCCCAACGGCGCGCTGAGAGCCCCGACCCGTCCCATCTTCGCGAGAACCATACCGGTCAGATCCATTGTCGAGAGACGACCGGCAACGGAAGACGCCGCATGGACCTCCTCCGGCGACCGCGTCGTATTCACGAAGACAGCCGTCGCCTCAGTCACACCCTCCAGCACACATGCAGCCGGATCGTTGAGAAGAGTTTCGTCCGCCACGACCACGAGATCGGGTTGGGAGATCAGTCCCCGCTCGAGGATCGGACCATGCGCGAGCCGGGTGTAGGCGGCAACCGGCGCGCCCCGCCGTTCCGCCCCGTAAATGGGCGAGTCCTGCGCCGTGAAGCCGGACAGAAAGGCGGCGCTCCCGACAATGCGGCTCGCCGTTTTGGCCCCCTGCCCGCCCCTGCCGTGAAAACGAATACGAATCATCTGTCCCGTTCCTGCTGAATAATCAATACAAGGGACATGCCACGCCGGCTGTGGCAGGAGCGCTGGTTTATTAAGGGAATTCCTACTCCACGGATGCATGACCGAGCGAGGCTGGCGCATTCTGCGACAACCCGATCACTCGGCGTTGAAGCCAAATGCCCCAGGGCCTTCGGAATGGATTTCACAAGTTCTTGCTAGTACATCGAATGTAAGGTATAATTTTTGCCTACATAAGACGGCAGGGCCTAATTAGGAAACAACTCCTTGAATATCCGGGACTGGCAAAACTTGAATATCCAGGACTGGCAAAAACAGTTTCGAGGCTATGCCAGGCCGCTGGCGAAGGTCGTGCTGACCGTGTTCCTCGGCATGCTTGTGTTCGAGTTGGTCCAGAACCTCCTGTGGCCGGACCAGTCGCTATGGCAATCACACGCAGCCGAGGTCATTTACGCCGCCACCCTGGCCAGCGTGGTCGGCTATTTTGCCCTGCGCATGCACGCCGGCCTGCATCAACAGGTCCTGGAGGAAAACGAGAAATACAAGAAAAGCGAAGAGGAACTCCGTCGCAACAAAGAATGGTTCCGTTCGCTCATCGAGCATGGTTCCGATCTGATCACCGTCATCGATCCCAAAGGCACCATCCTCTACGACAGCCCCTCGATCGAGCGAATCCTCGGATACCGGCCGATCGACCGACAGGGAAAAAGCGGGCTCGACCTTGTCCATCCGGAGGACATACCCCGCGCTCAGAACACCATCAGTCTAGCTTTCCAGAAGCTGGGCAGCACACACACCGTCGAGATGCGCATGCGCGGGCAGGACGGGCGCTGGCACGTCTTTGAATCCACCGGCAAGGTCATTCTGGACCACGATGGCAAGCTCCGCGGTGTGATCAACTCCCGTGACATCACCGAGCGGAAACAGATGACGGAGGCGCTACGGCAAGCCGAAAAGCAATACCGTATGCTGCTGAGCTCAACCGCTGAAGGCATTTATGGAATAGACACGGAGGGACGGTGCACATTCATCAATAAAGAAAGCCGCAGCGGCGATGGTCGGACATGAGCCAGAGGACTGTTCGGGCAAGAATATGCATCTATTGATCCATCATAGCCGCCGCGACGGCTCGCCTTATCCCGTGGAGGAATGCCCCATCTTCAATGCGTTCAAGACCGGCCGAGGATCTCGGGTTGAAGAGGACGTGTTCTGGCGGCGCGACGGTACGAACTTTGATGCCGCCTACTCTGCCTTCCCCATTGTCGAGGAAGGCGTCATTCATGGAGCCGTGATCACATTCTCGGACATCACCGAACGCAAGCAGATGCAGGCGAAACAACTAGCGCAGCTGGCGCGGCTGGCGACGCTGGGGCAATTGATCGGCGGCATCGTGCATGAACTGAAGAACCCCCTGTTCATCCTCACCGGCCACATTCAGATGGCGCGGGAGAAACTGGCCCATCAGGAATACGCCGACGTGGGATCGGGCCTGGAAATAATCGACGAAGTCGGCCGCCGGATGAAGACCATCACCGATCGGTTCCTGACGATCGCCAAACCCGGTCCACTTCTACAGGAACAGTGCTCGATCCAGACCGTCTTGCACGGAGTTTTGGAGTTCCTTGCCAACGAGCTGATGAAGAACAACATCACGGTGGCGACCGACTTCGCGCCGGATCTGCCCGAGATCCGGTCCGACCCGTGGCAACTGCACGAGGTCTTCCTGAATCTCGTGCTCAACGCCATTCAGGCCATGGCAAAGGCCCACGGCAAGGGCATACTCACAGTCACCACCCGGCTCGCCGACGGCTGGATCGAGGTGCGCGTACAAGACGACGGGCCGAACATCACGCCAGAACACCGTGCCAGGCTGTTCGAGCCATTCTTCACCACCAAGCGGAGGGAACAAGGAACCGGCCTGGGCCTCTGGATCGTCCGGTCCACATTGATGATGCTCAAGGGCGAGGTCAGTTACGAGAGCGAAGTTGGCAAGGGCTCGACCTTCATCGTGCGCCTGCCGATCAATGCGGAGGAATCAAAGCCGTGAGGCACCAAGCTGGCCCTGAGCACTCCGGATTGATATATTTTTCGACTGTGATGCTCCCCAAACACCCGCCCACAGCGCTCCTCATGCTGCTCAGCACGGGCTTATGGACCATGAAGGATTGATTGTTCATCGTAGAATCAAATGGACCGCGGAGGCCTTGACGGTGGCCGTGACGGGCGTTCCCGGCATGAGGGCCAGGTCCTGCGCCGCCTGACGGGTGACCAGCGCCGTCAGCGCGAAACCGCAATCCACGGTCACGCGCGAAACCGGCCCGGCCGGGCTGATCTCCGTGACCCGGCCGGCGAGATGATTGCGGGCGCTGCTGCTCGGTTGCGTCCCGATTTCGAGCGTCACATCCTCGGCCCGGATGCAGAGATAGAACTCTCCGCCCCGCCCGTTCGGCTCGACGGCCCAGAGCCGCACCTTGCCCACGTCCAACGCCGCCAGATCGTCCTTGCGCTCGGCCACCCGCCCAGTCAGGACCGTCTCCACACCGACGATGGCGGCGACTTCCGCGTCGGCGGGACGGCTGAAGACCTCGTCCGGAGGACCGACCTGGAGTACGCGGCCCCCGCCCATCACCACGACTTCGTCCGCGAGAGCCAGCGCCTCCACCCAATCGTGCGTCACGCAGACGGTCGGAATGCCCTGCCCGCGCAGCACCCCCCGCAACTCACCGCGCACTTGCTCGCGGGTCGGCGCGTCGAGCGCCGATAGCGGCTCGTCCAACAGCAGGAGTCGGGGGCGGCGGGCCAGCACCCTCGCCAAGGCCACGCGTTGTTGCTGCCCACCGGAGAGCTGCGCTGGGCGGCGGTCTTCAAGACCTTCGAGCCGCAAGAGGCGGAGCATCTCTTCGAGCCTGGCCTGTCGCGCATTCCGATCCAAGTTCTGGATTGCATAGGTAATGTTACCCGCGACCATGAGGTGGGGGAACAGCGCGTAGTCCTGGAAGAGATACCCGATGGCGCGCGCCTGCGGGAGCGCCTGGACTCCGGCCTCCGCATCGAACCAGGTCTCGCCGGCAAACGTGATCCGTCCGCGCGACGGCCGTTCCAATCCGGCCAGGCACCGTAAGATCGTGGTCTTACCCGAACCGGATGGCCCGAATAGAACCGTCACGTGCGGCTTGCCGACCGGGAGCCGAAGGGTCCCATGAATGGAAGGGCCGCCGTTGTACACCTTTTCGAAGGCGGCCGTCATTTCATCGGCCATACAGCCCACAGATTCCGGTTCACCGCGTAGACGGCCGAGAGGATGATAAACGAAAAGACCAGCAGGAATAACGCGGTCTGCCCGGCCCCGGCATAGTTCAGTGCCTGCACCTCATCGTAAATGTCGATGGACACGGTGCGCGTCACCCCTTCGATGTTGCCGCCGACCATCAAGACCACGCCAAACTCTCCCATGGTATGGGCGAAGCTCAGGACGACGCCGGTGACCACGCCGGCGACCGACAGCGGGAGTGTCACCCGGAAGAAGGTCGCGAGCCGGGAGATGCCCAGCGTCCAGGAGGCTTCGATCAGTTTGGGATCCACGGCCCCGAAGGCCGCGGTGAAGGGCTGCACCGCAAACGGCAGGCTGTAGAGGACCGACGCCAGGAGCAGTCCTTCGAAAGTAAACACCAGCGGGTGACCGACAATCGCCTGATACCAGTGGCCGACCGGGCTCTTCGGGCCGATCGCGACCAGGACGTAGAACCCCAGGACCGTCGGCGGCAAAACCAGCGGCAGGGCCACGACCGATTCCACCAGAAATTTCCAGCGCCGGCGTGAATAGGTCAACCAGTACGCGATCGGCATCCCGACCACCAGCAGAATCGCGGCGGTCAACGCGGCCAGCTTCAGCGTCAACAGAATCGCCGTCCAGTTCACAAATCAGCGTTCCTTGATGATCATAACTTCGGTCGCCTTCATCAGAGCCACGGCCGTGTCCCCGACCTTTAAGCCCAAGGCCTCCAACGCATCGCGCGTGATGACGGCCGTGATCTTGTGCTCCCCCACGTCGAGGTTCACCTGCGCCAGGATCGCGTCCCGCTTGATGGCCGACACCTTCCCGACGAACTTGTTGCGCCCGCTGACGTCCTCCCCTTCGGCCTTCTTGCCCAGCCACTTGTCGAGCAGGGACTTCTTGAACCGGTACCGCCCGCCGATTTTCGAGCTGGGAATCTTGCCCTGCCACATGTACCGGTAGAAGGTCGGCAAGGCCAGACGCAAATACTTGGCGGCCTCACGGGCGGTGAGGACATCTTGGGGGCCTTCGTCGGCAACAGCTCGGCGTCTTTTGGGCACAGCCCCCCTCATCAAATGCAGCAGACCGGCATACTAGAAACACGACTGAGAGAAGTCAATTATAATAGGGCGGAACAAAGAAGCCGTACCGCTTGAACACCGCCGTTCCACCAGAGCTTTTGATGTAGTCCAGAAACGCGCGAGCCGCCTTCGAGTCTTTCGCCGCCTTCAACACTACCACCCCCTGCTCAAGACGAGGATAAGTCTCGACCGGCACTTCCCAGAAGGCGCCGGTCTCTTTCATGGCCGGCGCCACGGCCAGCGACAACGCGATAATCCCGATGTCGGCGCCGCCTGTCTGGATGAACTGCGCGGCCTGCGAGATGTTCTCGCCCAGCACCAGTTTGTCCTTCACCGCCTCATAGACCTTGTAGTGTTCCATGGCCGCCACGGCTGCCCGGCCGTAGGGCGCGTGCTTCGGGTTGGCGATGGCGATCTTTTTCACCGATGGGTGTAGCAAGGCATTGATTCCCAACGACCCCACATCAATCGGCGAGCCTTGTGGGACCCAGAGGACGATTCGGCCCACCCCATACATGTACAGCGTGCCCGGCTCCGCCAGCCCGGCCTCCTCCAGCTTTTTCGGGTAGCCGATGTCCGCCGAGAAAAACAAGTCGAACGGCGCGCCGTTGGAAAGCTGCGCATAGAAATTGCCTGACGAGCCTAGGGACAATTTGACCCTGTTCCCCGTTTTCTTCTCGAAATCCGTCACAATCTCCTTGAACGCGAAATTCAAATCGGATGCCGCGGCGATCGTGATTTCACCGGCCTGAACAGGGCCAGCCCATATCCCACTCATTAACCCGATCAGGCCTATCCAAATTCCGGCTTTTCTCATTGCCAGAAATTGTTGCCACCTTGTGTTCAGCATCATCGAGACTACAACCTTTCAGTACCGCACCGTCAACTGGGCGATCAGGAAGTTATGCGCGAAGGTGTCCGTATTGAACGCATCAAGGGATGACGATGAATGCTTTCGAATTTCATATTCAAGCTGGAACTTGACCTGCTGCCAGTATCCGCTGGACATCTTGACGGCGTTCAGAAAGTAGTAGTCCAACCCCACCGTCGTCCGGCTATAGTTGTTATCCCCCACGTTCAGGTTGTCCCGCATCTCATCATACCGCAGGGCCAGCAGGAGCAACGGCGATGTCGGAGTCCGCTGCGGGATCAGCTCATACATGCCCTGCAGATACCAGGTGAGGCGGTGGAATTGGTTATCCCGTCCATCGGCCATCTCCCCCATCAGGTGGACGCGCGGGATGAGATCATGGGTCACCTCAAAATCGCTCCCCACCCGGTTGCGGAGACCGCTCTCCTTCAGGATATCAACCTGGGTGCCCCTGTACCCGGACACGCCGAACCGCAATCCTCGGTGAGGGTTGAATCCGAGGCGGCCGATGAAGTCCTTGGAGTTGTTCGTGTCGTTGACATTGATGCCGGCGCCGTTGAACGCACCCAGCGCATAATCGACATAGTCGTTCCACAGACGCCCTCTGGCCTGGATTCCGATGTCCCGTTCCTGAAGGAATTCGGCGTTGCTGAATCTCGTGTTATCAAGCCCAGGATTCCGGGTGAGCTTCAGGTCCATGAAGGCCCGGCTGGTAAACGGCAGGAGGCCTCCGGGGGTCTGCGGCTCGATGCCGAAGGGAATCCGCTGCTGCCCCACCCGGATCGCCATCTCCGGTTCGTGCAGCACGAGGTCCGCGAACCCATCACGCACGATTCCCGACGGCGCATTGTTCCCGGGCGGGATGTTCTTCGCAATGGAATCGCCGAGACCTCGTCCCAGATTATCGCGCGGCTCGATGACCACCTGCGCGAACAGGAGGCCGGGGAAGATGTAGCCGGAGAGTTCAAGCTCGGATGTGGCCAATTGGAATTGACTTTTGGTGCCCCCCGGTGTGGTATTCAGACCAGCCTGGTCAAAGTACCGAGGCTCAAGGTTGTGGACGTGGAATCCAATCCGCTCCTGCCGACGGAGGTGGAGGAGCATCGTCGAAGCCGGGGCCACCTGATATTCCGAGTCGCTCGGCGTAAAGCCATCTTTCAGGGCACGTAAAAACCCTTTTTCCTGGCCTTCCTTCACAGCCTGTTTGTCGATGGCCGCTCGCTGCTGATCGGCCGCCTTCTGCGTCTCAATCGCCTTCTGCAGATCGTCCACGGCAGTCGGCTTTGCCTCACTCTTCGCAGGCGGCTTCGGCTCCTCCGCCGCTTCTTTGAGAATTTCAGCATATTCCTTCTGAGTGATGACCCCCTTCTTAAGCAGCACGTCCAGGATCCGCTTGTCGTCCGCCGCGGCCGTTCCAGCGGCAAAGACCAAGAGCCCGATGATGAGACAGACGATTCGCGCAGCCATTGCCATCCTCCCGGTCAATCGAGAAAAAGTAGCTACTTATACCAATTATTATGATACTAATATGATAGTTTATTGTCAATAGCATCTAAATTTTATCATTCACGGCAGAAAAATGCCTAGCCTATTGAAATGAGAAGGAGAGCGGAGACTGTTGCCGTGACAGTGAAATCCGTGTATAAGAATCCCGCGCCAGTCCTACCGCACAGGAGCCTTGGAATGAAATGATCAGAAGATTGTTGCCGGGCGTGCTCGTGCTGCTCTGCGCCGGATGCGCCGGCCCGACCATCGCCTCGCGCGCGACGGCCGGCGAGGCCAACTGGTTCGTCCGCCTTGACACCTTCACGGAGGCCGACGCCGTCGCCGACTTGCGCTTCGATCACCCGGCCCAACTGTCGGAAACGGAACTGGCGGCGCTCCTGAGCCGGGTCCAGGTGCAGGAGCGTGCAGGCCTTCTGGAGCAAAAACCCTTCCCGCGACCTCTCTTCTCACCCAACGAGATCAGGCAGATGGCGCCCGGCCTGCAGAAGGCCTTGCGGTCGGCCAGACCCGCCGAGTGGGCGGCCTTTTATTCGGCGTTGCCCGGGGGAGTCGTTCAGGAAATCACGTCAGGCGGTCTGTTCGTAAAAGGCGGCAAGCTGCATGTGCTGGTCGCCAACCACCACGAGCGAATCCCGTCAGGATCCAACAGCCTTGCCGCAATACGGGCAAACCCGCTGACTCCATGGGGAGGAAAAGGCGTGACGCTTTCGTTCGATCCGCCGAGGTTTGTGGCGGGCACACAAGCCACATGGCTGGGTGGGTCAGCGGCGGCGCCGGCCAGCGAGCTGGTCCTGGATCATTCGGCATTTCTGGCGGAGGCGCCTCCGACGACCGCTGTGCCCGTGGCGGCGGCAACCGTTCCCCCGGCCGTCCCGCAGAGTGCGGTCATCCTGCCTCCGGCCATGCCGCTGGCCGCGCCGCGCGATGCCGACAGCTACGCCTTGATGAAAGAGCAGGTGACTATCTTGCAGAGTGAAGTCGAGCGCTTGCGGCGCCGGCTCGAAGAACAGGATGAGGACATCGCCTTCCTCAAAACCAGGATCTTCGAGCTCGACGCGCTGCTCAAGAATCCGCCCAGGAAAAAACCGTCCCGCTAGAAGGCGATCCCCAGGTAGATGCCAGCCGTCCCGAAGTTGTTGGTTGTTTGCGTTTGGCCGCTGGCCAGATGGAAGCGGCCATCCAACCCCACATGAAATGCCTTGTAGATCCGATACTCCGCGCCGGCCCCGAACTGGACACCGATATCGAGGTAGGTGCTGGCGTTGGATGGCGGGCTGATCACATGGAAATCAAGCCCGATGGGGATGATCCAGGGGCGAAGCCTGCTGCCTTCCATGAATTTGATCTTGGGTGCGATGTCCACCGTGAGCATGGTGAGCGGGACCTTGTCATTGCGGATCGAGCAAGTGGGAATTGCGCCGGTTGCGGCGCAGGTGGAAGGCACGGCCTGCGTGACAATCTTCGAATCCCACCGCTTGAACTCGACTCCAATCTCGCCGAGCGCCCACGTCTTCGACATCATCCCCCAGACATCTTTCGAAAGGACGAGATCCAGCGCGCCCCCCACGTAGTATCCGCTCTTGCCATCGTTGCGCTGGTTGTTCCGGCCAAACACATCCGTGAACACCTCGCCGGCACGGTCGCTGGTCAGCCCGGCCCAGCCGCCGCGGAAGAACACCATGTTGCCCGTCTCATCGGCCCACGCCGCGTTCGCAGCAGCAAGCGTCAGCGCCATCACGCCGGTCAGCAGTTTCAGAGCACACTTCTTTCCCATGGCCTCATTCCTTTCCTGATGTAAGTTAGTCGAGGGAACGATCGAGAATTCAATGGCTTGAAAAAGGTGTCTGACGGAGGATCCGCCCTATGCGGATGGGGGTTGTTCGGAGGCCAGTCCTTGAAACCCGTACCCTCCGCCAGACAACCCAGAACGGACAGCAACATAGGTGCCAGCGCCGTTCGGTCCGCGGACGCGAGGGCCATCTCCCGTAAAATCAATCGGGTGCGATCAGAACAAGGAATCAGCAATAAGGCAGCGTGCGGGAGTCGGCTGTCTGAGGCGCTGGACAGCGAGATGGACTTTTTTGCAGGAAATCTGGAAATTCAAAAGGATGTAGTGTCTCAACGCTTGGACACACAGAAACGCTATCGGACAAGTTGGGACTCTCGCTATCGGGCATAATGATCCTTTACGGCCAGTAGCGCGCGAGGGACTTCACGTACCCGAACACGACATCCCTCCGGGCCACGATCCCGACGAGCGCCTTGCCCTTCACGACCGGCACCCGGATCAAGTGGCGCTCCTGAAGGATCCGGATAAGATCCAGGACCGGCGTCTCCTCGGTCACGGTCACCAGCTTTTCCTGAGGCGTCATGATGTCTCCTGCCGTGATCTTCCGCAGGTCTTTCCCATCGGTCATGGCCTTGAGCAGGTCGAACTCGCTGATCAGCCCAACGAGCGTCTTGTCTTCCTTCACAACCGGGACACTTCCGAAATTCCTTTCGGTCAGCACCTGCGCCACGGTCACTCCCGCGGTTTCCGGCGTACAGGTGAACACCGCGTCCTCCATGATCAGATGGACGGTCAACGTCTTCGGATCGCACGCCTTGGCCATGTACTCAGCCAGCCTCATAACGTCATCCTCCTGGTGAGAGATTCTTCCTGGGTCGAGGATATGCAAGGCGGACACCAGACAGACAACCCGCCGTTTTTCGAAAGAATTGCCGGTCGCACAGGGCCGCAACAGGCTCTGGAAAGAGGCATCCCGCCACGCTATGCCCAACGACACTGTGGCGATGCGCCACAACGACGCATGATCCCGTCTCCGCCAGGACCTGAAAATGCCGTAGAATCGCACTCCTGTGCATTGCCGCCACAGGCACAAAACATGCAGTTTCATCTCATATAGAAACGGCAATTAATCCGGAAAAGGAGATGACCATGGAAAAAGAAAAACCCCGCGTCACGACGGAGATGGAATGTCCGGTGCTGCACAAGAAGGAAGAGATCGGGTTCGACGTGAACGTCTTTCACGACGCCGACCACGGCGGGCTGGATGTGACGTCCTGCACAGAATTTGGGCAGGGGGAGGTCACCTGCGGGAAGGACTGCATCCACACGCAGGAGGCCCGCGAGCTTCACGACAAGGAAGTCCGGAAGCACCAGGGCGAGCTCAAGAAAATCGGCCCTAACGTGCTCGGCTGATGAGGCGGAGGGAGGGCGTGGGCGTTGCAGATCGGAAACAGCGAGGGGCGAGAATTTTACCGCTCGCCATTGTCCTGGCGTATGCGCTGTTTAGCCTGCATGCTCCGATTGCGGTCGCCGATACTCACGACAAGCCAGAGATTGAAATAACCGTTCGCGTCAACCAGAAAGGATTCCTCGACGAAAAAAATAAGATTCTCGGCCCGTCCAACCCGCTCAAGCTTCCCGCCGGCAAAGTGGTCAAGCTGACGTTCGTGTTCGATGAAGACATCAACAGCCTGGCGATTGGCGATGTCCACCAGATCGCTGTCGTCTCGGACGGCGGGTTTTCGATCGAGACCGAAAAAATCTGGCTGCTTCACAAAAAATCGAGCGTCACGTTCGAGGCGGGCGAGCACGGCAGAACACGCTACCGCGCCTATTGCATCCTCGACTGCATCGGCATGGATCGCCTCAACAACCTCGTGATCGAAGTGGTCGGCCACCACGATTAAACCAGCTCATTGGAACACCGCTCGGGCGCACCTGAAGCCAATGGTCGCCGCACGCTGGTCCGGCACGGCGCCGCCGCGGGTCGCTGTCCGCAGCATCTCCGGCTTGCTCTTCCAGGAGCCGCCGCGCACGCTCTTGTACCGGCCGGTGGCGGGCCCCTGGGGGTTCCGCTCCGGCATCATGACGTAGTAGTCAATCCCCAACCAGTCCCAGACCCACTCCGCCACGTTGCCGGCCATGTGATGGAGGCCGAACGGGCTACGCCCTTCCTCCCCGCTGTCCACCGCCGCCACGAGCGGGATCTCGTGAACGTGGTACTGCCCGAATACCGCCAGCCCCCACTCCGGCTTCGCCTTGCCCCACGGAAAGAGGTTGCCATCGAGCCCCCGCGCCGCCTTCTCCCATTCGGCCTCTGTCGGCAGGCGCTTGCCCTGGCTTTGGCAGAAGTCCGCCGCCTCCTGCCAGACTATGTACAGCGCAGGCCAGCGCGCCATGACATAATCCGGCAGGCTGTGCACGCTGATGAGGTGCCGGATCAGGCGCTGCAGCTCCTCCGACAGCCGGCGGCGCTGCGCCTGCAACCATGCGAGGTACTCGGCCAGGCTCACCTCATCGCGGTCAATCTCATAGGCATCGAGCCAGATGCGGCGCTGCGGCATCTCGGTGTCGTCGAATTGGGTCTCCATTCCATAGGGGTCGTCGTCTTTGCGGATGGTGCCCATGAGGAACCAGCCTTCCGGGATCGGGACCATGGGCGACGGCTGGGCGAGCTGCGCGATGGCGGCAAAATGCTTGGCCGATTCAGCCGCCTGATTCGCGGCGTCCGCCGGGGCCGCCGACGCGACAAGGAGCGCAGTCAGGGTCCAAGAGAAGGAGCAGCGGAATTTCATTATTTGGATACTTGCAGCAATCGGCCAATAGCCCCGGCGGCCGTGACGCGAACCGCAACATCGGCGTCTGACAGAAGCGGCTTCAGCGTCGCCAGGTGCTGCTCGGAGCCCAGATGGCCGAGGGCGCGAATGGCCGTGATGCGGGGGCGCGGGGTGTCATCCCGCATGAGCTCGAGCAGGTAGGGCAACGCGGCGGGATTCCCGCGGTACGCAAGCGCCTTGCCCACGGCCGAGCGGACGCTGGGATCCCGGGATTGCATCAAGGCCCGCAGCACGGGCTCAGCGGATCCCGGCCTGTGCGGCAGCAGGACGGCGGCGACCTCGGCGCGCACAAACGGGTTCTCATCCTGCAGGAGCGGCTCAATTATAGGGACGGCCTTGGCCCCTTCCAGCCTGGCCAGACTGGCCGCCGCCACACCCCTGGCGATGGCCATGGGATCTTTGATCAACAGGGCAATGGCCGGCGCCGCCTCGGCCTCGCCGCGCTCGGCCAGGATCCCCGCCGCCGTGGCGCGGACGTTGCCGTCGCGGTCGGCCAACGCCGCCTTGAGCGCAGCAATCACCCGGGCGTCCTTCAGGTGCGCGAGTATCCGGAGCACCGCGGCCCGTTCGTCCGGTTTGGGATGCTTCAACCCCTCCAACACCGTAGTCAGCGCCTCCGGTCGCCCCAACGCAACAAGGGCGGCCGCGGCAGCCGCGCTCACCCGCGGCTGGTCGTCTTTCAGCAGAGGCTCGATTTCATAGATGAGTTTTCGATCCCCTGATTCACCGAGCGCGCGCAATACAGCCGCACGGACGATGGCAGCGGGGTCCTGCAGCAGCTTGCGCAAGCGGTCCGAGTGCGCGGCGTGGCCCGTGCGGGCCACCCCTTCGACCGCCAGGGCCCGCACCATCCCCGACTGATCGGCCAGGGCCGATTCCAGAAGCGGAAGCATGTCGGCGCCCGCCACCTCCTTCAACGCCGTCACCGCCGCTCCTCGCATTTGCTCGCGCATGTCGAGCACCGCAGGAGCGATGACACCCAGGGCCAGCTCCCTGAGCAGCGGCCGATCATCCTTGCCGCGATGCTCGGCCAATCGGTTGTAGTCCTCGACCGCCTTTCCCGACGCGTTCAGCTTGATATGGGTCCGCATCCGCAGTTCGAGCGCTCCGGAAGGCCCGCTGCCCTTTCCAATCAGCGCATCCAGAAGCGTGACCGCTTTGGCATAGTCGCGCTTCTCGTAGGCTGAACGCGCCTCGCTCAGCGGGTCGGCCGCCGGCACGGCGGCCACCGGCAGGCCACACACCACAGCCGTGATCACCGCAATCCGCAACACTCGTCTCATTGATTCCATTTGTCCCTCTTGTCACGTAGCGCGGGCATAGCACGCCATTGCGAAAAAGGTCAAGGACTGTCCCTTGACACGGCATCCAAGGACTGCTAGATCAACATCCCACACATCAAGGAGACTCCGATGCAAGCCCCTTTGTTCAGGACCGTGCTGTTCTATGGATTACTCTGCTTCGTGTCAGTGCCGACTGCCGGCGCCGACCTGTCCAAGGCCCAGACGGGCAAGGACGGCGCGCCGATAGTCCTCGTCCCCGCCGGCTCTTTCCCGATGGGTGTGCCCAAGGGCGACCGCGATGGCGGCCGCGACGAGTATCCCAATCACGAGGTCTTTCTCGACGCCTACTACATCGACAAATTCGAGATGACCAACGGCCGCTACCGAGAGTTCGTCCGCGCGACCGGGCACCGGCCGCCTCAGCACCCGAAAGATCCGAGCCGGAATCTCTGGCAGGGCGCCGTGATGCCGGACTCCATCGTGGACCAACCGGTCATCAATGTGGACTGGCAGGACGCGGATGCCTACTGCCTGTGGGCCGGCAGGCGCCTCCCGACGGAAGCCGAATGGGAAAAAGCCGCGCGTGGCACCGGCGACCCCCGCTTCCCCTGGGGCAACGTGGAACCGACACACAAGCACCTGAATTTCAACCAGCGCTGGCAGGGAGAAAAGACACTCAAGCCGGTGGGAAGCTACGAGGCCGGCAAGAGCCCGTTCGGGGTCTATGACATGGCCGGGAATGTGTGGGAATGGGTCGCCGACTGGTATGACGCCTACTACTACGAAAAAAGCCCGGCCCGGAACCCGAAGGGCCCGGCAACCGGCATCGACAAGGTGCTGCGCAGCTCCGGCTGGGAAGTGGAAACCCCGCTGGTTCGGTCCGTGACCCGCGTCAAGAGCGACCCCTTGAACCGGAATCACTCGACGGGATTCCGCTGCGCGGCGGACGCGCGATAACGCCAGGCACAGTCATTCCGTCACGCATCGCCCTGCTTACGGCTTTTGCAATTCAAGCGTGGGATTGATCTCCGAAAGCCCCAGAGTACTCAGGCTGAAGCGGGGATTCTCCACGGCATCCATGCCGGCCCGAGCGCCCTCGCGCGGCTGAATCTCGAAGTTCATCGTAGCGGCGCCCTTGGCTGGAATCGTCACCTCCTGTTCGATGGTCTGGCGGGCCTGCGGATGCCACACGACCATTTTGTACTTGCCCGGAGGGATGTTTCCGATCTCGAACCGCCCGGATTGGTCCGTCAGCGCGTAGTAGGGACTCTCCACCACCATGCCCCAGCTCTCCATGTACGCATGGAACCCGCACTGCATGACAAAGACCCGGCGTTCCTTGGTCATGTCAATTTCCTGAACCATGGGATCCCCGGGGATGTGCTTATGATACTCGGCGCTCTGGCCGGCAGCCTTCGGATGATGAGGGTTCATCGGCAAGGGCCTGTTAAACAGGACTCGCGGTCCCAATTCCGACGTTTCGTACGCCTGGATGTCGTGCATCACCGGATCCATGTTGACGACTTCCACCTTTTGGTGATCCCGAACGACGGTGACAAAAGGTCTGAACAGACAGTCGATCGCTTCAATCCGAGGCGTCTGGAACGCGAACGGCTTGCCCTTCTCAATGCCGGTCAGCATGACCACCACGTCCTTGACGCCACTCTCCTCACCGATCGTGAACTCCTTCAACAGCCGCCAACCGGCGCCGTTCGAGATGCGCCCGCAGTACAAAGGATCAGGAAACGTGACAAGATTAAACCCACGCGGAACAGGCTTCCCGCCCTTGATCGCAACCTTTCCGGCAATCCTCCCGCCGTCCATGACCGGCGTTTCCTGGTAGGCTGAGACCCCCGTTACCCCTAATAGCAACGAGAAGCCGAAGCCCAGCAGCAACCTATAGGTCCACCGCATCCGATGACCGACCTTGCTCGGATAATCCATTCCGGCCTCCTCTGAAGTACACATCTGAAACACACTTCTTTTAAAACGAAACGGGGGGGCGCTTTCAAACAGCGCCCCCCCGCCAACCGAGCCTGCACCTAACCGGGGACCCGTTGCTCTAGGTTGCAACGGGCACCCCGATCAGCGTGCCGATACTCAATACCGCTTACTTCTCGGCTTTCAACGCCGCCGGCGTCGCAACAGGCGCCTCCGGCTGTGCCTCGGCTCTCTGACCGCCGACGGCCCCGCTGGTCAGCGGCAGGATTTTCTGATCGCCCGCCGGCAACACCCGCAGGTAGCCCCACTGTCCGGACTGCGAGTACGGCAGCCGCTGGTTGGACCAGACATAGTCCCCGACCAGCCGGTACGGACCACCCGCTCCCTGCCGCAGGAAGACATCCAGCGTCTCCGAGCCCGCGAACTCCACCACGCTGATCATGTCGGCGCCCGCCATGTAGGGCTCGATCGGCCACTCATGCCCTTCGACACCGAACATGCCGTTCTGCTCGCTCCACGCGCCGAGCACATGGATCCGCACCGGGTCGCCCGCGTGCGCCTGGATCAGCGGCGTTTGAGGATCTTCGGGTTGCGCCACCGAGCACGGACTGAAGATATGTCCGAGCTTGCAGCCCTGCTCCTCCCGCTGCTTGTAGGGCTCGTTCCGGTAATTCACGCCCGTCAAGCCGGCCACGTTCTGCACGTAGGGCATGAAGCTCGTGCCGATGATGTTGTCCTCATCCTGGAAAAAGAGGGCCACATCCCGGTAACTGGCCTTGCCCACGTTCTCCGGCAGGGACGCATCCACGATCACGTCGGCCTGCCAACTGTTCTTCTGGGACAGGTCCGCGCCGGTCACCGGATCGCGATACTTCGACCCCTTCGGCCCGACGATGACCGCCCCGAAGAGTCCATTCCGAGGATTGACCACCACGTTCGCGCCGTCCCATACCAAGGAGGTGGTCTCCTTGTTGAGCGGATGGGCGTAGTACGTGTACGTGCGGCTCTCGCCCGAACCAATGGTCTGGTCGCCCGGGTTGTTGCCCACGTTGATCCCCTGCGAGTCTTTCGGATCGAAGCCCAGGCCCGGCGCAAAGAACGACGCCCGGCTTCCGGCCATCTTGTTCTTGAGATTGACCTTGATACAGTCGCCAAGGTTGACGCGGAGCGTCAACGGCATCGGCTGCGCCCCCGTCGCCACTCTGGCGGCTTCCTCCTCCAAGGCGAAGATCTTGGCCTCAGGATTGGCCACTTCGATCTTGCGCTCGAAATCCACTTCGATCGCGCCTTTCGCCTTCGTGTTGAAGACGAGCGGGCGATCCATGGCGACCACGTTGAAGGTCTTCACCGGCGCGTCGCTCGGGCATACAGAAGCCGGCGCCTGCGGAATCTCATCCTTGGCCGTGCCGGCCGGGAGGCGCTTCAGATCCGACGTCTCCTTGTCCAGCACGCGGACGAGTCCCCATGCCCCTTCCATGAAGTGGGACGCGCGGCCGTTGAAGTGGATGTAGTCGCCCGGCATCCCCTGGAACCCGCCGGCCTTAGTCACGAGGTCATACCGCTCGGCGATCCCGACGTGGATCGAGTTCTTCCGATTGGCGTCACCTGCGTAGCGTTCCGTCAGGAACGTGTGGCCCGCGATGGTCCACACATGCGACTCGTTCATCAACTGATGCAACAGCCGGAATACCACGGTATCGCCGAGATACGCCTGCAGGAGAGGCGTGCCCGGATCCTGGTGTACCGCGCTGCTGAACAGTTTCGAGGTGTCCGGATTGTTCGACAAACGCTGCGCGAACGGCTCGGCCCTGAAGTTCAGGCCGCTTCCCGTCGTATGCGTGCCGCCGTTCACATACTTGTTGGGCAGCAGTTGAATCTTCTCCGGCATCTGGAAGGACACGGTCTTCCCGCCTTCCAGCGCCACCTCCATCGGCTGACCGGGCGGATTGCCGGCCTGCACCATGTTGACGGTATGCGGCACCGTGTCATGGATCGAGACCATCAACTCCCGGAAGCTGCCGTTCACGCCATATCCCACCGGTTCGGTGGTATGGATGTCGGCGATCGGGCCGCTCCGGATTTCCTTGCCGGTCTTGGCGTCATGATACGTGGAGCCCTGCGGCTCAATGATCACGGACCCGAACCCGCCGTGCGGCCAGGTCGTGGCCCCGAAGGCATGGTCGTGCCAGAACACCGTGCCCAGGTCCACATCCACCCACCAGCGGTACCGGACGAACTCGACCGTCACGATATCCTTGGCCGGGTGGTCGTGCTTCAGCGCGTGCGCCAGCGTGATCGCGTCGCCGCTGATGCCCGTGATGCGCTGAATCTCGTTGCCCTTGACGTTGTCCGCACCGATCAACAACTCGGTGCCGACGTGGTACTGCGCTGCATTCTTGACCTTGATCGTCTTGCCGCCCGCCTTTACCGCCTCCGTTATCACGGTATTCATCGGCACCGGCAGGCCCGCTTTCTTCGGCTTCTCCAGCATCGTGAACGGCCGCACGGACTGCTCATAGGACATTCCGCTGATCACGCCGTCAGACGCCTGGTTGTCGAACTGCATGAAGTGGGGATGGATGTTGATCTTCGACGACTGGAAGTTCGTGAAGTCGTCGTCATCCCACTCGCTGGTCAACAGCAAGTCCACGCAATCATAGACGTTCGCCCGGATCACGAGCGGATACTTCTTGTCGTCGTTCGCCCGTGTCTCAGCCTCCTCCTCGTGGATAACATAGATCAACCCGTCCTTGTCCACGATGGCCGGCTCCTTGCCCTGCGCCTTGGCCAGGGTGATCGGCGTCCGAATGAAGTGGAGGTTATAGAACTTGCGCCCGACGTTCTCCGGGCAGAGGCTCCACCGTCCCTGCTCGCCCGGCTTGGCCGGGTCCGGCGTCCGCACGCCTTGATCGTCCTGGTGGATCATCTCCAGCCAGGGCGCCCCGTTGTGGTTCGGCGGGAACGGCACGCGCTTCCCGAAGTGCGGCTTCATTGTCGGCCACGAGATCTTTCCGGTTCGCGCCTCGAACAGGATCGGCAGCCGTTCGCCCGGCTTCAGCGACTTGTACTTCGGATTCTTGGTGGTGCTTTCCTTCTCCGTCAACGCAACGGCGCCCTTCCAGGCCCAATCCAGGACTGTCGCATCGTAGGCCATGATCTGGCCGCGTTCGTCGTCCTTGTGACCGGGCTTGCCCATGGTCGGCAACTGTATCTCGACCCAGTCCTTGATGGTCACGACCGCCGGGTTGCTCTTCCAGTTGGTCTTGCCCTTCTCCACGATCTGGAAGGTCTTCCCAAACCAATCCACCGTCTTGCCGACGAGCTTGTCGGAGGTCACGCCGACCTGCATCCGGCCCTCCCGATCCGGCAGTTCCCGCAGATCGGGCATCACGTCGGTGTGGTACTCACCCACCTGTAGAGTGTTGTAGGTCCGCGCGTATCCCCACATCCCGGCCACATAGTGGTGCGCCACATGGCAGTGGAAGAGGAAGTCGCCGGCCAGTTGCTGGCACAGACCGGACCCGCACTCGTTCTCCAGGTCCAGCGCTTCCGCCGGTCCGATCACCTCGACGTCCACCCGGTCCGTCTTGGTCCGGATCACCGGATATTTCACCGGCCCGTTCTTGGCGGTTGCCCAGAGCTCGGTATCCAGCGCCCGCGGGCTGCGCGGCCAACGGATGGAGCCGCCGTGCGGATGATGCGAGTGGAACACTTCCGACCCGCCGTGCACGATCCGCCACTTGACGGGATCGCCGAGGTAGGCCCGTGGAAGCGTCGTGGGAACGTCGCCGAACGTGTATGAACTGTACGCGAGCGACTCATCTTCGAAGCCAAAATACTCGTGTTGCAGGTGCATCTCGTCGATGCCGAAGGGCTCACTGCGATAGTTCAGCGCCCGCCCGCCCGGACGATACGCGTCCGTGAGTGGGTCCCGCTGAGGCAGGAAGTCGCCCTTCTTGTTGACCGGCCGGAAGGCCTCGTCGCCGACTTCATGGTAGAAGATCACGTGCTCGCGGAAATCGGGCCCGGAGCCGTTGTTGATCATCACCTGCCAGCCGCTCCTGGCCTCGGTGGCCGGACCGCTCCCGACGGGCTCCAGATACCGGGACCCCTTCGGTTCCACCACAAACGCGCCGAACAGCCCCATCACCGTCAGCTCACGGTCGTTGCTGTACGAATGGAACTGCCGCACGCCTTCCTGCACATTGGGGTGGATGTACCATTCCATGTCCATGCTTTTCCCGGGTGCCACGATCGTGTCCGGGTTCGTCGTGGTGGCTGCCTTGCCCGTCGCGCTGACGATCATGCTGGCGCCCGAGACGTGGAGGCTGCCGGACTCATCCTTCATCTGGTTCCGCAGCGTGATCCTGACACAATCGCCCTGGTTGCCCCGGATGGCCAGAGGCTGGATGACATCACCTTGGAGGCCGTTCGTGACCGCCCCCGTGTCGAAATGATCCTTCTCGTTCTCGCGCGCGGCCTTGTTCTTCGCCTCTTCGGCTCGCGCCTTTTGAATGTTTTCGGTCAGGATGTACATGTAGCCGGGATAGTAATCCAGCCACTGGTTGAGGCTGATCTCGATGGCGATCATCGAAACATCGTACGCCTTGACGGGAGCGGACGCCGGACAGCGTCCGCCGTCCATTGTGACCGGCTCGCTGCCGGTTTGGGACGCCAACAAGAAGCTGGCCCCCTCTTGCCCGCCATACTGGTGCATCGAGGACATCGTATTGTAGCCACCGGCCGTCCCCTGCGCCTGGTCGATTTGGCGCATCAGGCGCTGATGCTGCATATCCACTTTCACAGCCCGATCGGCACGCCCTTCCATGGCGTTCTCGACAACGGTCTGTCCCTTGAGCTTCTCAGCCCAGGCAGGACTCGTCTGCCCTGCCGCGTGGCTCGCATGCTCGTCAGCGGCAAACACGGCCGGCGAGAAGATCAGACCGCCGGCGATCGCAATCGCCTGGAGAACATCGGCCAGTCGGCCGGAATCTCTCCAACCGAACGATTTACTGCTCATATCTAGCCTCCTTCTGTTGAGTTAACTTCCCCATCAATTTCTTTTCTTGAAAAAAACGAGTCCGGCTTCCCTGATAAAGCAACCGAGGTGCCATGTTCGGCATGTTTGTCGATCATGCTCCAGTTGTCTGAAAAAACAATGCTGTCGGGCTTCCCATGCTTGCACCGGCGTTGCGGCGATTTCCCTGCTTTGTCTTTGGCGATAGACAGGCTAGACTATACCATTCTCAAGAGCCCCGCAATCTCAAGGAATTCGACTGTCCAATTTTTTAGACAGCACTTCTGTCCCTGTGGCACATCGGCACAGCGACTTTTTCACCCTTCGACGGGTGGATCTGGTACCGGCTAAGCTTGTTGTAAAAGCTGGCTCGACTGATCTTCAGCGACCGGGCAGCCAGTGCCCGGTTGCCGTTCGCCTGGCGAAGGGCCTCGACGATCCTGGCGCGCTCCAGGAGCTGGACCGCGTCCCGCCGCTCGTTCGACAGCGAGGAGGCGTTCCGCACGGCGGCCGGCATGC
>Ga0080064_1002620_pt1 | contig 29586 bp, 30 predicted proteins | sample Subgrocontami54m_FD_69260 | JGI IMG/M metagenome (GOLD analysis project Ga0080064, IMG submission 69260) | Subsurface groundwater microbial communities from S. Glens Falls, New York, USA - GMW46 contaminated, 5.4 m (SPADES assembly) (version 2) ...
GCCGCCTCCCGGTCCGCCGCAATCCCGTTTGCGTGCAGGCGCATCTCCTCTTCGGTGAAGCTCAATGCGCGTACTGTCGCCCCTTCGTCGCGGCGCTCCAGCAGGCCGCGGCACAACAGCGGGAGTTCCTGCACTCGAATACCGTATTTCCGGATCAGGTCAAGATCGGCCCGCACCGTGAACGTGGTGCGCGTCTTGTCCGCGTGAATGCCTTGGAACGCGAACACTCTGAATCCAGTATCCGGAGTGAACCCCGTAAGAATGAATTGCATTTCTTGTTCCTTGCCAGAAATTTTCTTGGCCTCGCGATTCTCAATCCTACACGCCTTCTTCGCCTACTTCTCCAACTCCTCCACAGCATCGCAGACCATGGCCTCGGTGGTGAGCATGAGAGAGGCGATGGAAGCCGCATTCTGGAGAGCCGTGCGGGTTACCTTGGTAGGATCGATGACACCGGCCTTCACCAGATCTTCGTACTGGTCTGTGGAGGCATTGAAGCCGAAGTGTGCATCCTTCTGGCTCCTGACCTTTTCCACCACAATGGCCCCCTCGACTCCCCCGTTGAGCGCGATCTGGCGGATTGGCTCTTCGCAAGCGCGGCGCACAATTTTGACACCGAACTGTTCGTCGTCCTCCAGCTTCAAACTCTGCAGCGCCATCGATGCCCGCAGCAGCGCAACGCCGCCGCCCGGCACGATGCCTTCCTCCACCGCTGCGCGTGTGGCATGGAGAGCATCCTCCACACGAGCCTTTTTCTCCTTCATCTCGGTCTCTGTTGCGGCGCCGACTTTGATGATCGCCACGCCGCCGGCGAGTTTGGCCAGCCGCTCCTGCAATTTCTCCCGGTCGTAATCCGAAGTGGTCTCCTCCACCTGGTTGCGGAGTTGCTTGATCCGGCCTTCGATGTTCTTCTGCACTCCGGCGCCGTCGATGATGGTGGTGTTGTCCTTATCCACGGTGATGCGCTTGGCGCGGCCAAGGTCTTCCAACTGAACGCTTTCCAGCTTGATACCGGTCTCTTCCATAATGGGTTTTCCGCCCGTCAGTATGGAGATATCTTCCAGCATCGCCTTGCGGCGGTCACCGAAGCCCGGCGCCTTTACCGCGCAAACATTGAGTGTTCCGCGGAGCTTGTTGACTACGAGCGTGGCCAAGGCTTCCCCTTCCACTTCTTCCGATATCAGCAAGAGCGGCTTGCCCGCGCGGGCGATCTGCTCAAGCACTGGAAGCACATCCTTCATACTGCTGATCTTCTTTTCGTGGATCAGAATGTAAGGATCTTCCAGAATGCATTCCATCCGCTCGGGGTCGGTGACAAAGTAAGGGGAGAGGTAACCTCGATCAAACTGCATGCCGTCCACGGTCTGCAGTTCGGTGGTCATTGTCTTGGATTCCTCAACCGTGATCACGCCGTCCTTGCCCACCTTCTTCATTGCTTCGGCGATGACGTCTCCGATGGTGGAATCACTATTGGCGGAGATGCGCCCGACCTGGGCGATCATGTCCCCGGAGACGGGTTTGGAGAGCTTCTGGAGTTCTTCCACGGCCACTTCGACCGCCTTGTCGATGCCGCGCTTGATGGCCATCGGGCTCGCGCCCGCGGTCACCGCTTTGACGCCCTCACGGAAAATCGCCTGGGCCAGAATCGTGGCCGTGGTAGTGCCGTCGCCGGCAACGTCAGAGGTCTTCGAGGCGACTTCGCGCACCATCTGGGCGCCGAGATTCTCGACCGTGTCCTTCAGTTCAATCTCTTTGGCCACCGTCACACCGTCTTTGGTGATGGTGGGTCCGCCGAATTTCTTCTCGAGAACAACATTGCGCCCCTTGGGGCCGAGGGTGACCTTCACCGCGTCGGCGAGTTGGTTGACTCCGCGCAGGATCGCCTGTCGGGACTGATCACCGTAAATAATCTGTTTTGCCATAATGATTTCCTCTTTCGCCGCTTTGATCAGCGGGCTTTCTTAGTAGTCGCGGTTGATGTGTTCAGAACGCCGAGCACGTCATCTTCGCGCATGATGATGTAGTCATTGCCCTCCAAGGTGATCTCGTTGCCGGAGTACTTCCCAAAGAGGATTCGGTCGCCGGATTTGACGTCGAGCGCAACCAATTTGCCATCATCCAGCCTCTTGCCGTGGCCGACGGCAATTATCTCGCCCTCCTGCGGTTTCTCTTTGGCCGAATCCGGGATAACAATCCCGTTCCGCGTGGTTTCCTGCTCCTCGATCCGCTTCACCACGATGCGGTCGTATAAGGGTTGAATCTTCATGTTCCTAGTCTCCATTCAAAAGTTGTAATCTGTGACCAGTCCAGCGGGATCGGTGTCATTTCGCTTTCAAGACTTGGTCACGATGGAAGGGATTGTCAGGTCAGAGTACTTCTTCCAATTCATCCAAGCCAAGGCCACCAGAGCCGTGCTGCAAGCGATGGCGAACGAAACAGAGACGTACCCAACCGGGCGGGACGCCATCAGCACGGCAGGGCTGAAGATGAATGCCACAATCAGCAAAGCCGCCGTTATGGTGTACTGGGTCCCCGTGGACCTCAGGTGGGAATCGAACATGGGCAACCTCCTCGGTTGTCGGGGTAAGCTAAGGATGAGAATCAGATCGCCTGACTTAGTTCAGAGGACCTGCGGATGGGCGGAAGCGCTCATGTCTTAACTATTATCAGTTAATTATACTTGCATGTCAAGGGAGCCCATGGCAAAATAGTACTTGTTGGTTTACTTGTTTAGGTTAATCGCGTATCTCAAAAGGCGCTGTCCGCGCCCCAAACCTGATGAGAACACGCGGTCGTCCGCCGCGGACGGCAGTTCCGATTGGCGCGAATTGCCCAAAGGAGAAAGCCACCCCAGTGGACGTTTCCTCATTGATTAAGCACCGTCTCAAGGAACTAGGCCTGGAGCAGAAGGATCTTGCAGCCGCCGCTCAAGTGACCGAATCCTACATCTCACAATTGCTCGCCCGTAAAAAGGCGCCTCCGGCGCCCGGACGCACCGACATTTACGAGAGGATCGGCAAAGTGTTAGGGCTTCCCAGCAGTGAACTCTCGAATCTGGCAGACCTCCAGCGGAAGGAGGAGTTGAGGAAGAAAGCGGTGGAGCCGCCAAGGCCTCTCTTCAAAGAGTGCCGGGAACTGATTCTCCGCAAGTGCGATCGGTTGAGGCGAGAGGAACTGCGCAGGATTTTTGATAAGGAGCCGTTCGGCGAACTCGAGCGCCTGGTCACTCAAAAACTTCTGGATGTTGCCCAGGGAGTCGCGAAAGAGGAATTAAGAAGTGAAGAGTGGCTGCGGCTCATGGCCCAGCTCGGCCACCGGAGCTACGAGCAAATGCGGGTTGCCATTCTTGAGTTCCTGGACACGGATGTCTTTAACATCTCTGTTGAAAACTGCGTCTCCTTCCTGGACCCGATGATCGACTCCTGGGATATTGATCTTAAGACCTTCGGCATGGAAGTTGTCCTGAACCACCGGCTCGCGGCAGCCAGCCTGAAGCGATTTGAATTTGCCGAACAGGAGCCTCCACGGCGCTGGGCCATGGAACCAGGACTTGCAAAGTTTCTAGACGACAAGTCCTTAAGCGGGGACGCCACCGAGGAGGAAGTCGAGTTTCTGAAGGCGCTGCGGTTCCGGGAAAGGCAACCATCCGCCATCTATTATTACCGCGAGTTACAGAATCTGAGAGATCCGCTTCATTTCACGAACTGAGGTGATCGAACGAGTGCGGGGCGGGCCCGGCAGCAAAGGAATGATTCATGAAAAAAAGTCCTAAAACATCCAAGGTAAGGAAAATCGCGTTTGTCGGCGACCATCTGCCACGCAAATGCGGCATCGCCACGTTCACATCAGACCTGCTGGCGGCGGTCGCCGCCGCGCATCCCCAAAGCCAGTGTTTCTCGGTGTCGGTGAACGACATCAAGGGTGGCTACGAATACCCGGAAGTGGTTCGCTTTGAGATTGAGGAGCAGGACTTGCCATCCTATCTGCGTGCGGCGGACTTCCTCAACATCAGCAATGTAGACATCGTCTGCCTGCAGCACGAGTTTGGTATTTTCGGTGGGCCCGCGGGCAGCCACATTCTGGCATTCCTGCGCGAATTGAGAATGCCCGTTGTCACAACGCTTCACACTGTCTTAGCCGAGCCGAGGGCTGAGCAACGGCGCGTCATGCGGGAGTTAATCTCGCTATCGGCACGGGTGGTTGTCATGGCCGAGCGCGGGCGAGGGATGTTGCAGGACATCTACGAAGCGCCGCCGGCGAAGATCGATCTGATCGCACATGGGATTCCCGATGTTGGCTTTGTCGACCCGACGTACTTCAAGGACCAGTTCGGCGTGGAAGGACGCGTTGTCCTTCTCACCTTTGGCCTGCTTTCACCGAGCAAGGGAATCGAATATGTGCTCAACGCACTGCCCGATATTCTGGCGGTGTTTCCCGACGTCGTCTACATTGTCCTGGGAGCGACACATCCCAATGAACTGCGCCACCATGGCGAAGCCTACCGGCTCAGCCTCGAAATCCTGGCCAAGAAGAACAAGGTTGAGAAGAACGTCATTTTCTACAACCAATTTGTTGATATCGAAAACCTGAAGGAGTTCATCGGCGCGGCGGACCTGTACATCACGCCCTACCTCAACGAAGCGCAGATCACGTCGGGCACGCTGGCCTACACCTTTGGCGCCGGCAAAGCGGTCATTTCCACGCCGTATTGGCATGCCGCGGAATTACTGGCCGAGGACCGCGGCGTGCTGGTGCCGTTCGCCGACGCCCCGGCCATCGCGCGCGAGGTGATTAGCCTGTTGGGCGACGACACGCGCCGTCACGCCATTCGAAAGAATGCCTACCGGATCGGCCGGGATATGGTCTGGAGCAACGTCGCCGAGCTATACATGCGTTCGTTCGAATTATCGAGGCTGGAAGGAGCGGCGCTGTCTCGAAAATCCCTCACCAAGAAAACACTCGACCAAAAGCCGCGGGAACTTCCGGAATTGAAGTTGAGTCATCTCTCCCGCATGACCGACTCCACCGGAGTTCTCCAACACGCCCTTTTCAGCGTCCCCAATTTTTCCGAAGGTTATTGCACCGACGATAACGCGCGCGCATTTCTCCTTGCGATGAAGCTGGGCGAATTGGGAGAGGACCAGGAAGCCGTGCGGGCCCTGGCTACAACTTCCGCCGCGTTTCTGCACCATGCCTTCGATGTCAAGACCAAGCGCTTTCACAACCACATGAGCTTTGACCGCCGCTGGCTGGACGACCCGGGATCGGAGGACTGTCACGGCCGGGCGCTCTGGGCGCTGGGCGCCGGTGTGGGCAGGTCGCCTTCCCGGAACTTCCAGATGATGACGGGACAACTCTTCGCGTTGGCATTGCCAGCGGTAACCGAATTCACATCGCCGCGAGCCTGGGCCTTCGGCCTGATTGGCATCCATGAATACCTGCGCCGCCTGAGCGGTGACAGCCTCGTCAACCAGACTCGCGAGATACTCAAATCCCGGCTTATGGGGCTTTTGGAAAAGAATGCAAAACCGGACTGGTTCTGGTTTGAAGAGGAGCTATCCTACGACAATGCCAAACTCGCCCATGCCTTGATCCTGAGCGGACGAGCCACCGGGCAGCCGTCGGTCTGTGAGCAAGGCTTGCGCGCATTGCGCTGGCTGAACGAATTGCAAATCTCCGGAGAGGGTCACTTTCGGCCTATCGGCAGCAACGGGTTTTTCCGTCGCGGCGGCGTACGCGCTGATTTTGACCAGCAGCCGATTGAGGCGCAAGCAATGGTCTCCGCCTGTCTGGAAGCATTTCGCACAACGTCGGACTTCTGGTGGTACGAACAGGCGCAGCGTGCCTTCGACTGGTTCATAGGCTGGAACGATCTCGGCCTGGAACTCTACTCGCCCGAGAGCGGCGGCTGCCGCGATGGCTTGCACGTGGACCGGGTCAATGGAAATCAGGGAGCCGAATCCACTCTTGCCTGCCTGCTGTCGTTAGCGGACATGCGATTAGCACAAAACATGGTGACGAGTTTTAAGGAACCCATTGCCATTGGGGCGTAACTGTTTGTGCAGAACCACTTATCCATGAAACCCAACCCAATTCGCGTCCGTCGCGACGCAACCATTCTCAGGCCCGATCAGTCACGCGTGCTACTACGGCCATTCAATGCAGGCGACGCGGAACGAGCGAGCGGGATCATCGCCAGAATCATGGCGCTTCCGGAGGAGGAGGTCGTCGTCCTTCTGAAGGGGATCTCCAACGAGTTCTCCCAGCGGCACCAGCACCTCCGCGATGTCTTTCTGGAGCGCTTTGAAGAAGTTCGCGAGAGTCTATTGACAGAGGAGGAGATCTCCGAAGAAAGGCGCCTGTTGATCGGCGCCTATTTCCTGGCCGAATACTCGCTTGAGTCCGCCGCCCTATTCAATCCCTCCATTGTGCCGCATCCCGATCAAACCGGCTTACCCTCGGGCGCCCTGCGGTTCATTCTCAGCCTCCGCGCCACCGGCGAAGGTCACATTTCTTCCATCACGTTTCGAACCGGTATCCTCCATCCCGATCATCGTATCGAGGTGCTTCAACCCAACGGCTTCCTCACCGAGCCTCAACAAATCCCAAACTCCCTTTTCGAGAAGCCTCTGTTCGCCCGGAAACTTTTTGAGCTTGGATTGCATCGCGAACTTACGCGTCGCGTCATGAACAAACTCGGGGACTCGTTCACGTTGGAAGAGCTTCGTGCCAGGCTCCAAACAGAGCAGTTCCGCCTGAACGATGGAATGACGCAGGAAGACCAAATCGAGGCGCAAGGGATTTGGATGCTGGCCCGGTCCAACTACGTGGTTCAGTTCCAGGCGGAACAGCCCTTGTCGGAGCGCGTACTATTCCCGGCTACGCCCTCGCAACGCAACGGCATCGAGGACGCGCGGTTCGTTTGTTTCCAGAATGAGGATGGGACTCACATCTACTATGCCACCTTCACAGCCTACGATGGCAGGGTGGTGGTGCCGGAATTGGTGGAGACCTCCGATTTTCTCATGTTTCGTTTCATTTCCCTGAATGGTCCGGCCGCCAAGAACAAAGGAATGGCCCTGTTTCCGCGAAAGATCAACGGGCAATACGCGATGCTCTCGCGACAGGACAACGAGAACGTCTTTATCATGTTCTCCGACAACGTCCACTTCTGGAATGAACACAAAGTGCTGCTGAAGCCCACTTTCCCATGGGAACTGATCCAGCTTGGAAACTGCGGTTCTCCCATCGAGACCGATGCCGGATGGTTGGTCCTCAGCCACGGTGTCGGCCCCCTGCGCAAATACTGCATCGGTGCATTCCTCCTCGATCGCGACGATCCCAGCAAGGTGATCGGCCGCCTTCGCGAGCCCTTGCTCAAGCCGAACGAAAACGAACGGGAAGGCTACGTGCCCAACGTCGTCTACACTTGCGGCCTCCTACTTCACCAGGGCGAACTGATCATTCCGTATGGCTTGGCCGATCACGCCACCGGTTTCGCCTCTATCCCCCTCGATGAGGTGCTTGCCGCCATGGAACCCGGCGAGGAATAACCATGCCAGACGAAAGCCCAAAGGGCGACGTCCGCCTCCCCAAACGGGCCGTAGACACGCGGCCTACCGCTGCGGACGGCAGCTCCGTTTTGCGCGTGTCAAACAAGAGGAGAGTGGCGGTGTTGTCCCCGGTGGCCTGGAGAACTCCTCCGCGGCAATACGGCGCCTGGGAAACCGTGGCCGGCAACATCACCGAAGGGCTCGCTGCCCGTGGCTGGGACGTGACACTATTCGCAACCCGCGATTCCGTCACCCGCGCGCGCCTGCATGCGGTGGTCGACCGCGGGTATGAAGAGGACCCCGCCATCGATCCAAAAGTAGCCGAACACCTTCATATCTCCGAAGCGTTCGAGCATGCCGCCGAGTTCGACCTGATCCACAGTCATTACGATTTCATGGCGCTGTCTTACTCACGCCTGGTGAAGACGCCGGTTCTCACAACCATCCACGGATTCTCCTCTCCCCGGATCATGCCGGTCTATCAGAAGTACCGCGACGGGTATTTTGTTTCCATCAGCAATTCCGATCGCGCGCCCGGGCTGAATTATCTGGCTACCGTGTATAACGGCATCGACCTCTCGTTGTACCCTCTCCAGGAAATTGGCGGTGATCACCTGGTTTTCCTCGGCCGGATTCACCCGGACAAGGGTGTCCATCTGGCTATCGCGGTTGCCCGCCTGAGCGGGTTGCCGCTGCTCATCGCGGGCATCATCCAGGATCAGACTTACTTCCGGGAGAAGGTGGAGCCCCACCTCGATCAGACCATCCGCTACATCGGGCCGGTGGACGTGGCGGGCAAGAATGAGTTGTTCGCGCGGGCCCTGGCTTTGCTGCACCTGAACACGATCCCGGAGCGATTCGGACTTGTCCTTGCTGAGGCCAATGCCGCGGGCGTACCGGTCATCGCCATGGATCTCGGCTCCTGCCGTGAGGTCATCCAGGATGGGCAAACGGGATTCCTGGTCAACACGGTCAATGAAGCGGTGCAGACTCTGCAGCGCATTTCTGAAATCGATCGCAACGCCTGTCGCCAACGGGTTCAGCAATGCTTTTCTGTCGAAACCATGGTGGAGGCCTACGAACGGGTTTACGAGACGATTTTTGAGCTGGAAGCGGGGAAGCAATCATGAAGACCGACTTAGTCAGAAGATACAGCGGCAACCCCATTCTTACTAAGGCGGACATCCCTTACGCGGTGGAAACCGTCCACAACGCGGCTGTGGTGAAGCACCAGGACCAGTACATCATGCTGTTCCGCTCCCACCTGCGCACGGGACGGTCCATCATTGGCTTGGCGCGCAGCCCTGACGGGTTCCACTTCACTCCCGATCCGGAGCCCTTTTTGACACCTGCCCGGGACGGCCCTTTCGCGGCCTATGAAGAGTACGGCGTCGAGGATCCGCGCGTGACCCTGCTGGATGGGGAGTATCTCATCACCTACAGCGCTTACTCGAGAAATGGAGTACGGGTCGCCCTCGCCAGGACAAAGGACTTCAGCCAGGTGGAAAGGGTCGCGCTCATCACGCAGGCGGATTACCGGAATGTGGTGATCTTCCCCGAAAAGTTTGATGGCCTCTACGCCCGGCTGGACCGTCCCCATTCGGAAATCTCCCCTTGGTCCATCTGGATCTCCTATTCTCCGGATCTGCGCTTTTGGGGCCAATCACAGCTCATCATGAAGCCGGAACAATATCACTGGGACGAAATGAAGATCGGTCCCGGCGCCCCGCCCATCAAGACGGAGCAGGGATGGCTCTCCATCTATCACGGAGTTTTCAAAACAATGGACGGATCGGTCTATCGGTTGGGAGTTGCGCTGCATGACCTGCACAATCCCGCAAACATAATCGGCGTGGGCGAGTCATGGATTCTCCAACCGGAGGACCCCTGGGAAATCACCGGATATGTCCACAACGTGGTCTTCACGTGCGGCGCGGTTCCGGAGCCCGATGGTACGGTGAAGATTTATTGGGGCGGAGCGGATTCGGTCATGTGCGTGGGCGAGGCAAACATCTCTGATCTGGTTACCCAATGCCTGGAGCACGGAAGACCAGGGAATAACAAAGTGGGCTACTTGGAAGAACAACCCTAGAACATCGTGTTCGCATTAGCGGATTCGCTGGGAATAACCTGTAGCACATCCCAATGCTCAAGAATCTTTCCGTTCTCCAGTCTGAAAATGTCGATTCCGGCCCAATCCCGATCCCCCGGCCAATGCTGGAAGCAGTGCAGTACGACGTAATCGCCTTCTGCGATGACCCGCTTGAATACCACTGACTTGCCCGGGTACTCCTTTGCCATGCGCTCGAAATAGTCGATGAAGGATTGTTTCCCGTCGGCCACTCCTGGATTGTGTTGAATGTAAACGTCGCCAGTATATCGCGCGACAGCATCGGCGGGTTTGCACTGGTTGAACATCAGATCATAGAACGCGGTCACGGTCGCTTTATTTTGCTCAAGCCGATCCATAATCTACATTCTACGCCGCTCTTTCCAGCTCCTCTTCCGAGGTTTTTGTCCGCTCAGCGTGAGCCTCGGTGCGATTGTGGGAGTGCTGCTTTGGACCATCAGCCCGGCAGCGAATTTCTGGACCGCCGCGGCGGTGGGCGTTGCGGGGAGCGTGTACTATTGGCGCGCTCCCAAGGGTTATGGACTAGGCGTCTGTTTTTGCCGCGCCGCCTGCCACAGGGGGACGGCTATTTCGGAATGACGGCGCCGGGCCGCTCGTGACAGTCCCAATGCCGCGGCCGCCAGAAGGACGGCTTGCCTCGCGGGCAGCCTTGATCTGTTCCGGCGTCCTGAGGTCGGGCTCGGAAAGCTTTACGCGCTCCTTGGCGCGAGCCACCTGCCGCTGATGCCGTTTGGCTAGTCTCTTATCCATATCATCCTCATCACTGGTTTGGCACTACCGCGGAGGAGCTTGCCAGCCAGTCCCAGCCTGGCGGGGGGGAGCCTTGCGCGCCGACTTCTTCTTTTGTGCCGCATCCCGGTCCGCAGCAACCCCGTTTGCGTGCAGGCGCATCTCCTCTTCGGTGTACGTCAAGGCGCGTACCGTTTCGCTTTCGTCGCGGCGTTCCAGAAGCCCGCGGCACAGCAGCGGGAGTTCCTGGACTCGAATACCGTATTTATGGATTACGGCAAGGTCGGCCCGCACCGTGAACGTTGTACGGGTCTTGTCGGCGCGAATGCCTTGGAATACAAACACGCGGAATCCCGTTTCCGGAGTAAACCCAGTAAGTATGAATTGCATCTTGTGCTCCCGTGCGGAAATTTGGCTCGACTCCTTCACTTCTATCAGAGCTGCGAGGCGATGGAGGAGATTTTGAGGTTCAAACTCAGCAATGTATCCGGGATCATGTGTTGGGTCCCATTGGCCCTCCAGTGAGAATCGGACATGTCAACCTCCTCGGTTGGTGCGGTGGGCTAAGGGAACGGGGATCTGGAGCCGCTGACTTAGTTCAGATGATCCGCGAATGGGCTAAAACGCTCAGGCGACTACCAGTATGGGTGAATAAGAGTGGGATGTCAATGCTTCGCGGCCTTGGCTTCGCGGCCTTGGCGGGTACGCCGGCTTATCCTTGCTCACGGCGCGCCGTCGCGGACGGCAGCTCCGTTTTGCGCGGCTTCTCAAAAAGCGCAAAGGGCGCCGTCCGCATCCCCAACTGATCAGAAACACCGGGCGCCGTCGCGGACGGCAGCTCCGTTTTGCGCGGCTTCTCAAAAAATGGTAGGGTGTGACTGAACCATGACACGCCGATCGCTCCTTCTGGGCGCTGCCGCGCCATCAAACAAGATTTCCATCGCCCTCATGGGTGTGCGCGGGCGCGGACGCAGCCTGACCCAGGCCTTTGCCGGCATGCCCGATGTCCACATCGCCTACGTCTGCGATGTCGACCAGACCGTAGTGGAGCCCGCCTTCCAGATCATCGAAAAGGCCGGCCACAAGCGCCCGCCACTGGTCAGCGATATCCGCCGCTGCCTGGACGACAAATCCGTGGACGCTGTTGTCATGGGCACCCCCATACACTGGCACGCACCCGGCACAATCCTGACGTGCGAGGCGGGCAAGGATGTGTACGTTGAAAAACCGGTCTCACACAACATCCGCGAAGGCCGGCTCATGGTGGAAGCGGCGCGCCGCCACAGGCGTATTGTCCAGGCCGGCACGCAGCTCCCCAGCCTTCCCGTCACCCAGCGATATCAGGACTATGTTCAATCCGGACGCCTTGGCCGCGTTCTCATGGCGAAAGTGTGGAACGTGCAACTGCGGCGCAACATCGGCCGGCTGGCTGACGAACCGGTCCCGGCGGGCCTCGACTATGATATCTGGACCGGCCCGCTCCCGCTGCTTCCTTTCAACCGGAATCACTTCCATGGCACCGTCAACTGGCACTGGCATTACGGCTGCGGCGACATCGGCAACGACGGCGTCCATGAACTCGACATCGCCCGCCGCGCCCTCAACGCCGGCCTGCCGCACGCCGTCTCCGGCATGGGACGGAAGATCTACTTCGATGACGACCAGCAAACGCCGGACACCATGAACATCACCTACGACTACGGAGCCACGCTCATTCAATTCGAGCAGCGCCTCTGGAACCCCTACGGCCTGGAGGGCTGCGATAACGGTGTCGCAGTCTATGGGGATCAGACCGTGGCCCAGTTTGGCCGGTTCCGCGGCCATGAGTGGGGGTTCCGTGTGTACGATGACAAAAACAAACTCATCCACGAAGACCAGCACGACGGCTCCTCCATCGACTCACCTCATGCGCGGAACTTCCTCGATTGCATCAAGTCCCGCAACCGCCCCCGGGTGGATATCGAAGAGGGCCATCTGTCCACTGCCCTGGCCCACCTTGGTAACATCGTCGCCCGCACGGGGCGCGCCATCCGCTACAATGCCTCCACGGAAACCATTGAGGCCAACACGGAAGCCAACCGCCTCCTCCGCCGGGATTATCGCAGCCACTGGTCCACACCGAAAGGATAATCATGCTACGCCGCACCTTTACTCAGCTTCCCGGTGCGCTTTTTGCCGCCACTGGCTCCGCTGACATCGCGCTCATTACCCATGCCGGAGGACCACACCTGAGCAACTACATCGACGGACTCGCCGCGACGCCGGAAGCCGGCAAGGTTTGGCTCTGCGATCCGGCGAACGAAGCCCAGGTCCGCAAGAGCCTCGGCGGCAAACTCGCCGGCGTCTACTCTTCCCCCCATCAACTCTTCCAGGCCAACAAACCTCATCTCGCCCTCATCACCATGGAAGCGGATCTGGCGCCGCCCGCCATTGACGCCGCTTTGAACGCCGGCTGCCATGTGATGGCCGAAAAACCGGCTTGCGTCCGAGTGGAGGATTTTCTTCCGCTGGTGGCCAAAGCCAATGCCAGGAAGCTGCACCTCATGCTCGCCCTGGCCAATCGCGTGGATCCGGTCATGCTGGAAGCGCGGCGGCTGGTGCGCTCCGGCGCCATCGGCAAAGTCTACGGGATGGAGATGCACACCATCGCGGACCAGGCGCGCCTCACCACGCCCGCCTATCACAAGAGCTGGACCGCCTCAAAGAGCCGCGCCGGCGGAGGCCATCTTATCTGGCTTGGCATTCACTGGCTGGATCTGGCTGTCTACATCACCGGATCACCCATCACCCAGATCGCCGGATTCACCGGCAACGTCGGCGGCCAGCCCATCGACACGGAAGACTCCGCCGCCGTCGCGCTTAAGTTTGCCAACGGCACTTTCGGGACGCTGACTTCCGGCTACTACATCGACCGCGGCAAGCACCTGTTCATCAAGGTATGGGGATCGGGAGGCTGGCTGGAAATCCATCATGACCGGCCCGAAAACCAGCTCGAGTGGTCCAGCTACGCCAAGCCCGGCATCCAGCGCATGAAGCCCACGCCGCAGTTTGGCTACACGCCGTGGGTCCAGCATGTCGTCCGCTCGGCCATCGGATTGGAGCCGCCCATCCTCACCGCAGACGACAGCGTGCATGCCCTCCAAGTCGTCTTCGCCGGCTACAAAGCATCGGAATCGGGCCGTACGCAAACCATCCCCAACCGGTAGCGCAATCAGAATCGACGATCTCGGTCCCACCCACCGCCGCGTAGTCCTTCTTGTGCGTGATGCGCGCGTTGTTTGCCGTCGCCGAATAAACATACTCTTCATCAAAGGCCGCGCTCCCCTCACTTGTGCTCCTCGTCAACTGCCCCAGCCCGTTATACGTGTTGGCCAAACTCCGCTCCAGCCAGTTCTCGATGCCAACTGTTCCGCCCTGTTGTAGCTCACGTCCTACCCGCCGAATCCCCGTCACCCGACCCATCGGGTCCCGATCGGTCCTGAATGGCATGTTTCCATGATTCGCATTCCACTCAAATCCATGAGGCAGCTTCCATCCGCCGACGCCGGTGCCTTTGCGGCCGCGGGGAAGTAGGTTGAGGTTGCCGGTGCGGGTGTCGATGATTTCGCGGCGCGGCCTGGCAGGGCGGATAGGACAAGTGAGAACAAGCACACTTCGAGTAATCGAGTTGCGGTTGCGAAGTAAGTGGAGGGCTATAGGGTGGTCTCCTTCTTCGTGGAAAATGCCTCGCGGGAGCGTTTGGAGACACCGATCAGGGTGTTGAGGGCCATTGCGTTCCAGTATTTGTGGGTTCGTTTTGCAAGGGTAACGATTTCAGTAGGTTTGACGAGGGCCGGGAAGGCCCCTTTGCCGAGCGGTTCGGGTATTACGGTCTGAATGATGCAGTTGGTTTGGATGGTGCGGAGCTGGCGCAGGGCGCGGTGGAAACCGCTTTGGGCGCGGGCGTGATAGCGCTCGATGCGGTCGAACTCTTTTTCGCAGGCGGGGTCGAAGAGCGGGTCCACTTTCGAGTAACACGCGCAAAACGGAGCTGCCGTCCGCGACGATAGTTCGCGCGGTTCTGACTCGTCTGGGGGCTCGGACGCCGCCCTTTGCACGGTGCAGGCGCAAGACGGAGCTGCCGTTCGCGACGATAACTCGCGCGGTTCTGACTCGTCTGGGGGCGCGGATGGCGCCCTTTGCGCGGTGCCGAATTCGGCCATTTCGTCTTGCCGGAGTTCGATGCGGTGCATGGTCCAGGCATCACGGAGAAGCTGGTGGAAGAGATTTTCTTCGATCGCTCCTTCGGGGCGGACCTCGGCGAGGAGGCCGGATTTGAGTGTTTCGAAATCTTCCTCCTGGCCGGGCATGACGATGAATTTCTTGGATGAGAAGCCGTGCTTGAGGGCGTTCATGGAAGAGGCCGTTTTTGGATCGCGCAAACCGGAGCCGGCTTCGCGGCCCCTTGCGCTTTCCTGGCCGACATTGAACGGCGCCAACTGCGCGGCCCTTTGCTCTTGTTCGTTGCCTTGCGGTGTGTTCGACCCGGTGAAATTGGTTAACGCTGACATTTTCCTGCTCCTATGATTTTGAGATTAGGGCGATGATGCTACCCGTTTTCACGGTAGCAGGGGGATTGTGAAAAGACGCAAAATGTGAACACTTATGTTGTTGAAAAGGGAGGGAGATAATAATTTTGCGACTTTTGAAACAGCATGAGGATGCACCGTGGTAAAACCGCGTTTGGAGTCCGCGTCGCGACCGGAAGTTGGTGCCGCGCTCAAAATTCCCGCTGCGTCAGCCCGCTGTTGTGAAAGTCTTCCATCGGTGGCCGCCCTTGCGGGCCAGATACCAATGGACCGTGTTTTGGCTGATGCTGGCGCTCCGGACTATCTTCCGCTGGCCGAGCCGGAACTCGAGCGCAGCCGGAGTACTTCTTTGATCTTCCGCATGGAGTATTCCTACTGGGGTTTGGTTCCGTCAAGGTCCAGCACGAAGTGGTGCAACTCGGAACGCGGCGAAGCATCACCGGCATAAATACCCGCGATGATAACGTCCACCGAGTCCCGGCTGGCCTTGATCTCGGCAGTGCCTTTCGTAACACGTTTGACCACGAGCTTTGGTACGCCTCGCCTGTACTCAATGACATATACTTGGTCCCTTGTCGCACCCCCGGTTTCTACAACAAAGACGTTGGCCCTTGCGAACGATTGCACTACGCCAAAGTCAGTCGTGTCAATTGTGAGCGAGGGTGCAGACCTGCCCGACTGCCACGCGACTATTTGAATTTTGGCTCCATCCTCTCTCGGGCACTGCCGGACCTCAACCCGGGGCGCCTCCGAGTTCTTTGCCCCGAGCTTGAAGTCTGTCGCTAGCAGAACGACGACTTCGCGGCGGATCGCTTTCGTATCAGAAACCTGAGCTCCGAAGGCTGTTGCCAGCGTCATCGCAGTTGCCGAAGTGGAAATGATGGGCGCAAATATTCTCATGGCCGGCCTCCCTTTGTTACTGCGGCCTCTGTGGTGTTGGTGACTCCGTTGTAACCGAGATTCCTGGTCAACAAGGCCAGAGCGACGACAGCCGCAAGTGTATGGATCCTTCGCGGATGCTCCACCGCTCCATGCTATGTCAGTGCCGGAATACGCCCAGCTATTCTGGTTGAACTGAAACATCCCAATGCGTCCATCTTGCGCGACGATATTCGGATCCCACGTCCGCCCGGTCTCAATACCTACAATGCAGTCCAACTGGTCGTTTGTGAAGATCGACTGTAGCCCGGCAGCCCGATGCGTGTCGCCTCTAATCAGGTCATATGCTTGCTCGGCCCGCTCACTATTCGAAAGAACGGGCTGGTGCCCAACCCGGACCTCAGGCCTCCTGGACGTTTGTGCCAGGAGAATCTCTACTTCGACCGGGCTCAACGGACGCGGTGCGGCTGCATAAACGTCAACTCGAAATACAGTTGGGCTGTCGTAGTACTCCGCAGCCTTCCTCAATCCAGTGGGATCGTTGTAGTTGACGGGATCGCCTTCCACATATGCATACTTGTTCCAGCTCTGCGGCTCCTCGGGCCCGCCGCTAGCCTCGTACGGATCCGGCGTCAAAAACCGCCCATGAATACTCCCGTAATACCGCTGATCCGCGTAATCAATTTGGTTATTCCCGAAATCCTCCCGCCGGTAGGTTCCGAACTTCTCCACCCCGTTCGCCGTCTCAGTCCCCATCTCCTCCCCGCACGGAAAATAGCTGAACCGCTGCGTGTCCCGCACACGCACACTCCCCAGCTGATCGTTCACCACCGCCTTGAAATTCACCGACTGCGTCGCCGTCCCGTCATATATCCGCCGGTTGTCCGGCCCGTAGCTCAATTCCCCTCCCGGCCCTGCCCCGTTCCGCGCCAACCGGTTCTCCACGTCGTACATCAGATCGATCGTCCCGGTTCCATTCGGCATCCGCGTCAGGTTCCCGTTGTCGTCATACTTGGAACGCCGTATCCGCCAAACGGTTCCGCGCCGCGTTGATCCCCACTGTCATCGTTTGGCCAAATCCCAATATCCTCAGTGGCTGGACGTACGGAACACCGAGGTCCGCATAGGCAATTGATGTGAATGTCTGAACCGCTTGGCCACCAGGAGTAGCACTCGCGCTAAGCTCATCTTTGAGGGACTCGGGCATTGTTGGAGTGGCTCCGTAGGCGGATCGCCAAATATCTAGACGTTGCCCGGCTCGGGGTGCTGCCAGGGAGCGCGATAGGGACGGCGGAGGGCGCGATTAGCCTCTTCATCGTCCACGACTCGCTGCTTGACGGGATCCCAGGTGAGGGAGCGGCCGAGTTTCATCGACATATTGGCGAGAATGCAACTGGCCGAGGAGATATGGCCCTGTTCGATGTCGGCGACCGGTTGGCTGCGCCGGTCGATGGCCTGCAGGAAGTCTTTCATATGGCCGCGAATGGCCGGGGCGACGTGTTTCTCCAACTCCTTTTCCGTTTTGTCTTCGGGATACTGTTCCAACTCATAAGTGACGTCTTTATGGACGCCCTGGACTTTAGTATCCAGCGGAATATAGTCGTAACTCATGACCCCGGCTTTCAGTGTGCCTTTGTCACCGTAGAAGGTTGCGCCCCATGGATACTTGGGATCGGGAGGATGCCCCCAACTGCGATGGGTCCATACGACACGCAGGCCGTCAAAATCAAACGAGGCTTCCTGTGTATCCGAGATGTTGGCTTTGCTGGCTTTATCGATCAGAATGCCGCCAGTGGAGGAGACCCTGGTGGGCCAGCCGAGGTCCATCATCCAGCGGACCATGTCGAGCATGTGGACGCACATGTCGCCGACGATGCCGTTGCCGTACTCCATGAAAGCGCGCCAGCGGCGCGGGTGGACCAACTCGTTGTAGGGGCGGAGTGGGGCCGGGCCGGTCCACATATCATAGTCAAAATAAGAAGGAGGGGCGGTATCCGGCGGATTCGCGGTGGCGCGCATATGATAGTAACAATAGATTTCGACTAACCCGATCTTACCCAGCTTATTCTGTTTGATAATCTGTTCACGGGCTTCTATCAGATGCGGCGTGCTGCGGCGCTGAGTGCCCACCTGCACCACGCGTCCGTACTTGCGCGCGGCCTCCACCATCGTCTGGCCCTCGACGACGTCGACACTGATGGGCTTCTGGACGTAGACGTCGAGGCCGGACTTGACGGCCTCGATCATGGCCAGCGCATGCCAATGGTCCGGCGGCGCGATCAGGACCAGATCAAGGTCCTTTTGGCGCAGCATGACGCGGTAGTCGCTATAGGTGCGCGGTTTTTTCTTCGAGACCTGCCGTTGGGAGACCAGGTCGGCCGCGGCGGCGAGCATCTGCTGATCGACATCGCACAGCGAGACGACCTCTACAGGTTCGACCTGCACCAGGCGGAGCAGGTCGGACTTGCCGTACCAGCCACTGCCGATGAGTCCCACGCGCCTGGGCCTGCTTTGCGCGAATGCGGCTCCCGTCCCTGCCCCGATAAAATGACGCCGGTTCATGATTGGCACCTCCCTTTGATACACTCGCGCAAAACGAAGCCCCGGCGCGGCTGGGCGCCCGCGCCGGGCCCTTGCGCTTTTGAGTAACCAGCTTACCGCAGCAAGGAGGTCCGATTGCAAGTTGGCTTGGGACCAGAAACAATGGAGCTATATGCCCTGCGTCCTGATATTGGCGGCGTTGTTGTGGCAGGCCGATCCCCAGGCCGAAGGCATGCGGGCGCTGGAAGCGCAACAGTATCCGGCGGCGGTGGAAGCATTCCGGCGCGCGGTTGCCGCGGATGAGAAGAATTTTGCGGCGCGTTTCCACTTGGCGCTGGCGCAGAGCCTGGCCGGTGACGACGCCGCCGCGATTGAGGAATACCACAAGACGCTGGAGCTGAAGCCTGGATTGTACGAGGCTGAGTTGAATCTCGGAATTGTGCTGCTCAATCAGAAACAGGCTTCAAAGGAACACGCGCAAAACGGATCTGCCGTCCGCAGCGGGAACCCGTGTGCTTCTGGCCAGATTGGGGGCGCGGACGGCGACCTTTGCGCTATGGAGGCTGTAGCGCTGCTGCGCGCGGCAGCCGCGGCCAAGCCGGAGACGTTCCGCCCGAACTACTATTACGCCGAGGCATTGCTGGCCACTTCCGGATGGGAGGCGGCCCTCCGGCAGTTCGACATCGCGCTTCGGTTGGACCCGAAGTCGGCCGCGGCGCATAGCGGGATGGCGCGTGCACTGGGGGCGCTGGGCCGCGTGGACGAGGCGGAAACGCATTTCCGGCAAGCGGAGAAATTGGATCCGGCCTACCGGGATGGTCTGCTCGAGCTGGCCAGCTTGCGGGAAAAGGCGAAAAACTACGACGCCGCCATCGCCATCTATCAAGAGTTTCTGGATCAGGTGGGGGTGCGGGAACGGCTGGGCCAGTTGTATTTGGAGACGGGCCGCCCAGCGGAGGCGATTCCCCATCTGGAGAACGCGGGAAAGGCTTCTCCCAGTTCCGCCAATCTATATGCTCTGGGAACGGCGTATCTGCGCGCGAAGGAAACGCAGAAGGCGATGGCCGCCTTCGAACAGGCAATCGCCGCGGAACCTTCCAATGCGGACCTGGGACTTTCCTATGCCGGACTGCTGCGGGATCAGAAGAATTTTGCGGCCGCCGCCAAGCAGTATTGGCGGATCACGCAGTTGGAACCGGGATCGAAGGCTGCCTGGACGGGGTTGGCGACGATGCTGCTTTCGCTCGAAAACTATGCGCAGGCTCTGGCGGCCTTTGACCGGCTGGAGGCGTTGGGGGATCCTTCGCCGGGGATCTATTTCTTTCGCGCCTTGGCGCACGACCACGGCAAGCAATATCAGCCGGCGCTGGAAAACTATCAACGGTTTCTATCCTTGAGCCAGGACAAGTATCCGGATGAGGAGTTCAAGGCCCGCCAACGGATCAAGGTCATTCAAAAGGAGCTGAGCAAGAGATGAGGCGGCGGCTGGCGGCGCAGGTTTTTCTCGTGTCGATAGTGATTGCCGGCAGCGGCCTGGCCGCTGACTTGACAGCGGTCACAGCCGAGCCCAATCTGGAGAAGCGGTCTGAGAAGGCGATCGGGAATGCGGGCACGGCTCTGGACGCGGCACGCGCGGGCTATCAGGCCGGAGACAGGGAGAAGTTTAACGCCGGCCTGGAGGAATTGCTGGCGTCCGTGGAACTGGCCAAGAAATCCCTGGACGAATCGGGAAAGAATGCGCGTAGGAGTCCCAAGTATTTCAAGAAGGCGGAGATCAGCCTTCGCAAGCTGAATCTCCGGATCGACAACTTTCGAATCGAGGTAAGCGTGGAGGATCGCGGCGGAATCGCGAAGATTCTGGAGCGCTCCGTTCACATTCGTGACGAGCTACTGGACGCCATCATGGGGAAGCAAAAATGAAAACACTTCTGCCCGGTCTTTGCCTGGCGCTCGCGCTGGTGCCGGCGGCGTTGCCGCAGGACCGCGATTTTCTTACGTCCGATGAAGTGGAACAGGTGCGGCTGGCGCAGGAGCCCAATGAGCGGCTCAAGCTGTATACCGAGTTCGCGCGGCTTCGCATTGAATTGATCAAGCAGCTAATCGCCAAGGATAAGCCGGGCCGGGCAGGCATGATTCATTCCACTCTGGAGGACTATACGCACATCATCGAGGCCATCGACGTCGTGACAGACGATGCTCTGCGGAAGAACAAGGAGCTGATCGAGGGTCCGAAAGTGGTTGCGGGCGTGGAAAAGGAGACGCTGGCGGCCTTGCAGGCGATCGAAGCCGCCAACCCGAAGGACCTGGCACGGTATCGTTTCGCCCTCACCTCGGCCATAGAGATTACCCAGGACAGCCTGGAGCTGGCGCAAGAGGATCTGGTCAAACGCAAGCACGACGCCAACGTGCGCGCGGCCGAGGAAAAGAAAGAGGTCGAGGCGATGATGACGCCGACGGATTTGAAGACGCGCAAGGCAGCCGAGGCCAAAAAGGCCGAGGAAGAGAAAAAGACGACGCGAAAGGCTCCGACCCTGCGCCGCAAGGGCGAGGAGCCCGCGGCGCAAAAACCGTAGCGGGGTTTGGGCAATAAATTCTGATCAGTTGCGGGTGTGCGGAACGGCTTCGTAGTGCTTGCGGAGGAGGTCCTCGCCGTAGTCGTTGCTGGGGTCGCGGAACATGGAGTGGATGTGGTTGCTGTCGCGCTCCTGCCGCGCGTTCCCGGTGTTGTCGTATTCGATGAGGATCGAGGGCCCATGGACGCGGAAATAGAAGGATCGCGAACGGTCCACCGGGCCCATCCAGGCAAAATGCACTTTCGCGAATCCGTCGCGTTCAATCTTTTTCCTGTGCGCGGCCGCAATTGGCTCAATCTGGTTGTTGACGTATTCCTCGATCAGGCTCCAGAGGAGAGCTTTTTGGTCAGGATTCATGGCCGAGGAGGGGAGTCCTACCACCGTTTGTAGCGCTTTGTCGCGCTGCGGCCCGGTAAAGATTCCTTCCGGGAGCTTCTCGCTTAGAATGGCCTTGGCGCGCTGGGGAGAAGTCAGCGACTCGATTAGGGCAAAGCCCTTGCTTCTCTCGGCGGCGAGCACGCGCCAGCCGGCTTCATTACCGGTTAGAATTTCGTCCGGCTCGGCGCCCCAGAGCGCGGGCGCGCCGGTCACCTGTTGACCCACCGCGGTAAAGTTCAAGGCGAGGTGGTGGCCGTCGAACTGCCAACCCCACCCGCTCGCGGCGCCGGGCTGGCCGAAGATGCCGAAGAAATATTTGCCCATCCCAAAGTTGTTGCGCCTGGATGAGTCGGCGTTGGCGGGGAGGCCCGACAGGATCACGCCTTCCCTGCGGACGATGGCGGCCGCCTTCAGGTAGCCCTGGGAGCTGAGCGAAGCGCGCATGAGTTCGTGCGCGGCCCGGCGCGAGCGGTCGTCCATTTCCTCCAGGCTGAGACCTTTGCGCGGGTGCATCCCGGCCGGGAGATTGCTCCAGTCCTTGCGTTCCGCGTCATCCATCGCAAATTGGACTTTTGCCTTGGCCTCCGCGGGAAGGGTGTCGAGAAAGCGGCGCGCCGCGGCGGCGATTCCACTTTCCTCACCCTGGGCCGCCAGGACGAGCAGTCCAGCGAAAATGGGGATCAGTCCCGATCTACGTCCGAATGCGCGATAGAAATTGCTCATGTTCCACCTCTTTGCCTACTGTACGGAAGCACCGCCGGCGGCTCCGGTCCGGACCAGTATACACCCGCGATTATTTGAGCGTAGCGAAGAATGTCACTCGCGATGCGCACGAAGGCCTCGGTCAGTTGCACCGAGGTGGGGGCGTATACGTAAAGGCCGAGCGGCTTGGATGGGCCGGTTCCCGCGTAAGCTGGCAACTCGTTGTTGCGCCATAACTTTCAAGATTCCTCCTGCCAATTGCTCATCGGGCAACGGGGCACGGGCCCATACGGAGTAGTGTGTTCACCCTAATGGGGCCTCCGGGGAACGGCAGTAAGAATACGAAGGCTATTCACCTAAGCAACAACGCGGACACTTTCAAACCTTAGGACACACTAAGTACATTCGACCATTCACAATAAGGATAATACGATGATTTCACTTATAGAAAAACGGCAAAGACGGGATTAGAATAACTACTGCGGTGTGATTAAGTAATCTCCAAGCCGCCGCTAGCCAGACGTTATGAAAGCCAAAGGCTCCACTTCGAAGGAAAATACCTGCCTTTTGTGCGGGTCCAAACTGGGCCTGATGCAACGGATTTCCAAACAGGATTTCTGTTGTTCAGCCCACCGCGTCCAGTTCCATAAGATAGATGAAGATCTGGCCCTGCAACGTCTGGACGAATCCACCAATAAAGTGCCGCCGGCAATGGTCCTGGAACGAGAACCCCTGAAATCCGCGGAAGGGGTTGTATTGGGGCAACAGATTGAGAAAGAAGCCGAGCCCAAACTGCCCGTGGAGCCCGTTGCCGAGCCTGTTCCGGCCGTTGCCGAAATGGCCGATGCAGCGATGGCGGGGTTTATTCTCGAGGCGGTCGACATTCGGGATGTCGAACCGGTATTGCGGCCGCCGGCCACTTTCCTGGCAACAGAGGTTGCGGCGCGTTACCCGTCCGGAGTGAGCCTGCAAACGGGAGACGGGGACCGCGCGGAGGACAGCCGGATGGCCATCCCCGGCTATTCCGAAACCGGGATTCAATCGATTCCGCTGCCACGCACGGAAGCGATTGCGCTGCACCTGGAGCCGCGACGCCGCCGGGGGGAACCTGTCCAAGCCCAGCCAGTGAAACTCGACTCGGAGACCGCTCCTTTGCTGTCGGATGGATTGCGGGAGCGCATGCGCGGCGCCGACGGCGTGTTTGCTCCGCTTGCCATTCTTGAACTGGAAAACCATATCGACGCGACAATTTGGCTGCCACCGATGCAGTGCAGTGCGAGCGTTCCGGAATTGCGAATGAGGTTCCACTCAGCACCCATGACCATGAGCACGGCCCGGCCTTCGGCAAAGCCGGTACTGCGACCCGTTGCGTGCACATTCAGCGCCGCAGGAAGAGCGAGATGATGAACGAGACTAATTTTCCAAGCCGCACGGGACTTGCCCGACTGGAAGCGGGGAAATTCCGATGAACCATGCCTTGAAGATTGTCCCTGGAGTGGAGGATGCCCGTCCCCCGGATGGGCAGGCCGCCTGTCCGCCGGCGCACCCGCGCCGCAGTGCGACGGCCATGATTCATGAGAGCCTGGCGGCATCCGCCCTAGCCTTGGGCGACTTCAAGGCGGTTCTGCGTCATTGCTCGCAGTTGGTCCAGGCGCAGCCGGATCACTATCAGGCCTGGTTCAACCTTGGTTTTGCACGGCATCAGGTGGGAGAAGCCGAGGAGGCCGAGTTTGCCTACCGCCAGGCCCAGCGGCTGCGGCCCGAGGCGGCGGAGCCTTGTCTCAATATCGGGCTATTACGGCATGCGCAGGCGGACTGGGATGGCGCCCGGGAGGCCTATGAGCACGCCTTGCAACTGGATCCGAATCACAAAACGGTGCTGTGGAACCTCGGGCTGATTCTGGAGGAGGGATCCAATGCGGCCGAAGCCGAAGCCCTTTTTGCGAGGCTGGTTGAGTTGGAGCCGGATCACGGGGAGGCTTGGTTCCGAATCGGGTTGTGCTGCCTGGGCCGCGAAGAGTTCCAGGCGGGCCGGGATGCCTTTGCACGGTGCCTGCTGGTGCTGCCGGAGTGGCCGGAGGCATCCTACAACCATGCCCTATGCTGCCTGGCGCTGAATCAGATGGAGGAGGCGAAGGCGAGTTTTGAACGGGCGCTGGAGTCCAATCCGCAATGCGTGGAAGCATTGCTCGGGATGGCCACGGCAGCGGCGGCCTCGGGAGACGTGGAGATCGGCATTGGGATACGGAATCAACTTTGCGAGAGCGGCCGCCACGAGCCTGATCTCAGCTTCAACCTTGCCTTGGAATTGGAACGGTGCGGCCGCGCCGAAGATGCGGTGGTTTTGTACTGTGAAGCGCTGCAGGAGCGTCCGGCGTTCGCCGAAGCGCTGCTCAACCTGGGTCATGTGCTGGAGCGGTTGGGCAATCGGCAGCATGCTCACGAGTGCTGGAGACAGGCCATGGATCTCAATAACGATTTTGCAAAGGATTACTTTTCGCCGATGAGATGATGGTGAACGCATTCTTGGAGATGGCATTCACCTTATTGCCATTGTTGGAACTCCGGCATCCGCAGAGGTAGCCGATCGTTCCCTAGTTATCACCCCCTCTAGTTATCACCTCGTCCCGCTACCATTTGGATGCAGGCTCTTTTTCTTCCATGAGAGACGGGGATTCTACCAAATCACAAGCAGGCGCCCTCGGTTGGGAGTTTCCCGGTTGGGGTTCGACGACAAGAATTGACGATCTCGGCTCAGGCCCGGTCGCCTTAACCCACCTCGATTCCGGGCTCGCCCATAAACTTGGACAGTGGCGCTCCACCGCCATCTGCGGCAACGACATCACCTCAAGCTGCCTCTACGTCGCCGCACTCTGCTCCATCTACGCCGGACCCTACGCCCCGCTCGCCCTTCTCATCGTCGCCGCCGTTCTGTACCTTTTTCGCAACATTTACGCCGAGGTCGGTTCGGCTCTCCCCCTCAACGGCGGAGCCTACAACGTCCTGCTCAACACAACCACTAAGGCCAAGGCCTCCATGGCCGCCTGCCTCACTCTGCTCAGCTACGTCGCCACCGCCGTCATCAGCGCCAACGAGGCCATGCATTACGCTCACAACCTCTGGCAATCTCTCGATGTCTTCTGGGCCACCGTCGCGACCCTCGGCCTGTTCGCCCTGCTCAATCTCATCGGAATGAGCGAGTCGGCGAATGTCGCGCTCGGCATCTTCATCTTCCACATGGCCACGCTGGTCACCCTCACGGTTACCTGCGGCCTCATGATGCTCGGCAATGGCGCCACGTTCCAGATGAATTGGAACACCCCCACTCCGAGGGGGCGCCGCGATGGCTCTCTTCTTCGGTTTCTCCGCCGCCCTGCTCGGCATCTCAGGCTTTGAAAGCTCGGCCAACTTCATCGAGGAACAACAGCCTGGCGTCTTCCCCAAAACCCTCCGCAACATGTGGATCGCAGTCGCCGTGTTCAATCCACTCATGAGCTTCCTTGCGATGGGCCTCATCCCCTTCGCCGAAATCGGTGAACACAAAGTCGACCTCCTCGCCCACATGGGCTTCCTTTCCTCCGGCCCCTGGGTCGAGAAAATGGTCAGCTTCGACGCCGTCCTCGTCCTTTCAGGCGCTGTCCTCACCTCCTACGTCGGCGTGACAGGACTGGTGCGCCGCATGAGCCTCGATCAGTGCCTCCCACAGTTCCTCCTGAACGAAAACAGGCTCCGGCACACCAACCATTGGATCATTTTCCTCTTCTTCCTCATCTGCTGCTCCATCCTGCTCATCAGCGGCGGCCAGGTGGAACTGCTCGCGGGCGTCTATACCATTTCTTTCCTCGGCGTCATGATCCTGTTCGCCGTCGGCAACATACTGCTCAAAGTGAAACGCGCACGCCTCGCCCGCGACACCATCGCATCCTGGCCCGCCGTTACCGTTGGGCTTCTCGCTGTCACGATCGGACTGGCCGGCAATCTCCTCATGAACCCAGAATATGCCCGCGTCTTCGGCATCTATTTCGGAGCCGTATTCGCCATTGTCGGCATCATGTTCCTCCGCGTACAGCTCCTCAAACTCGTCCTCAACGTCATCCGCTCCATCGTCGCCAACGTCCGCGCCATCAGCCAGAAGATCAACCAGTCCATTATCGAATCCATCGGCGAAATCAACTCCCGCCAGGTGATCTACTTCTCACGGGGCGATAACCTCGAAGCCCTCAATCGCGCCGCCCTCTACGTCCTCAACAATGAGGTCACCAATAACCTCAAAGTCGTCCACTGCTTTGTCAAGGAAGAGGACATCGCCGCCAACCTCGCCGACCATCTCCAGACCATCGACCAGATGTACCCCCGCATCAAGATCGACCTCGTTCTCGTCCATGCAAGTTCTGTCCGGAACTGATCGAGCGCATCTCCATGCGGCTGAAGGTCCCTAAAAACTACATGTTCATAGGCACGCCCGGCGGCCGGTTTCCCCATAACATTGCAGAACTCGGCGGCGTCCGCCTGATTCTCTAATCAGCAAGATCAGTGGCCGGCGACGGACACGGCAGGCTTTGGGCTCTTCAGTAAGACCCATGCCCCAACCAGAAAGAGCGCGGCCGCAATCCATTGCGTCGTGCTGAGTGGTCCCGCCCATGGATTTGGCTGGTCGTGGGCGCGGAAAAATTCAACGCTGAACCGGGCCGCTGAGCTGAGCACAAGGTACTCAGCGATCAAAGCTCCCCGTTTGGTTGGACCCCTGCTGAGCCAATAGAGAAGAGCAAAGATCACCAGTCCCGAGGCGGCTTCGTAAAGCTGGGTGGGATGCAGCGGAACACCGAGCGGAACCCCGACCAGCCGGTGCGCCTCCGGGTCACGAAACGTCACAGCCTGCGGGCGGTCGCACGAAATCCCCCAGCAGCATCCAGCAGCAAAACAACCCAGCCGTCCGATCGCCTGGCCCAGCGCGAGCCCAGGCGCGAAGCAGTCCATGGTCAAGCCCAGCGGCAAGCTCTGCCACCGCATGTAGACAAACCCGGTCAGCAGAGCCGCAATGAGGCCGCCATAGAACACACCCCCGGCTTGCAGCGTCGCCATTGAGAAAATCTCGGCGGGGTTCTTGATGTAATAGTTCAGATCGAGCAGAAACATCAGGAGCTTTGCGCCTGCCAGCCCAGCCAGCGCCGCATAGACGCCGAGGTTGGTAACCTTTTCCGCATCCAACTGACGTTCGCGGGCAAGCCTTGCGGTCAGCCATAGGGCGGAGAGAAACCCGAGCGCCACCAGCACCCCGTAGGTGGGGAGGAAAAAACTTCCGATCGTGAAGATCTTAGGAAACATGCTGAGTGACCGGCTGCCGGGAGCGCCAGAGGTCGAGAAGCAACAGGCCCGCTCCCACGGTGATCGCGCTGTCGGCAATGTTGAAGGTGGGCCAGTGATAGGAGCCGATGTAGACGTCAATGAAATCAGTGACGCTGCCGCGCAGTGCGCGGTCGTAAATGTTGCCGGCCGCCCCGCCCAGCAACAGCGACAGCGAAGCCCGCTGCAACCGGCCTGAGGCCTGCCACAACATGGAGCCAATCAGGATCGTCAAGGCCGCGGACACGCCGATCAATAGAAATTTGCGCAGGAAATTGCCCGAGTCGGAAAAGAGACTGAATGCCATGCCGGTATTCTCGGCGTGAATGATGTTGAGCAGTCCGGGCAGAATGATCCAGCTGTCGAACATTCCCATCCGTGATTCGATCCACAACTTCGATACCCGGTCCAGCAGCACGATGGCCGCTGATCCGGCAAAGGGAATCAGGCGCCGGCGCAGGTCCATCATGCCGCCTGGCCCTCCAGCATCTCGACGACGGCATCGGCGCAGGCCCGGCAGATGGTGGGGAGTTGGGCGTTGGCGCCGGTATCGCTGGTGTATTTCCAGCACCGTTCGCACTTGACGCCCGAGGCTCGCTCCACGCGGACGGATAGCCCCGCGGCGGACTGGCTCTCCAACACGACCTCGGACACGATGAACAAAGCCGCCAGCTCCTCCCGGTACTGACCGAGAAGCGGGGCCAGGTCCGGGCCGGACTGCAGGACCAACCGCGCCTCCAGCGGCGCTCCGATGAATTTTTCCTGACGCGCCTCCTCCAGGCTCTTCAGCACGGTTTCGCGCAACTCGACCAACCTTTCCCAGTTGGCGGCGCGGGCTCTGTGGCCGGCCGGCAGTCCCGCGGTGAGATCCTCGGGATTGGGAAATAGGGTCAGGTGGACGCTCTCCGGTGATCCGGAAGGTTTGCGGGTGTGCTGCCAGGCCTCCTCGCAAGTGAAGGTGAGAAGCGGCGCCATCAAGCGCACCAGCATTACGTGAATCCGGTACAGGGCCGTCTGTGCGCTCCGGCGTGCGCGCGATCCGGACGCGGCCGTGTAGAGCCTGTCCTTAAGAACGTCGAAGTAGATGGAGCTCAGGTCGGTTGTGGCGAAATTGTAGAGGGCTTGATAGACGCGATGGAAGGCGAACTCGCCATACCAGCCGCGGCACCGCTCCACCAATTGTTCGGCGCGCGTGAGGATCCACTGGTCGAGCTCGAGCATCTGATCCACCGGGATCGCGTCGAGAGCCGGGTCAAAGTCGTGCAGGTTCCCGAGTGTATAGCGCAGCGTGTTGCGGAGTTTGCGGTAAGCCTCGGTCAGGCGCGTGAGGATGGTGTCCGAGATCCGCACGTCTTCATGGAACTCAACCGAGGTCACCCACAGCCGAAGCAGTTCTGCTCCGTGCTGCTTGATGATCTTATCCGCCGCCTCGCTGCCCGCCGACTTGGACAGCGCCTTGCCTTCCCCGTCCAGCGTCCAGCCGTTGGTGGCGCATTCGCGATACGGCGCTTCTCCTTTGAGCCCGACCGCTACCAGCAAGGAGGAATGGAACCAGCCGCGATACTGGTCACCGCCTTCCAGGTACAACTCGGAGGGCCATTCCAGTCCGTATTCCTCGTTCAATACTGCCAAGTGACTGCAACCGGAATCGAGCCACACATCGAGAATGTCCTTTTCCTTGCTGAACTCGGTGCCCTTGCACTGAGTGCAAGCCGTTCCGGGCGGCAGCAGCTCGGCTGCGGTTTTTTCATACCATACGTCGGCGGTCCCGGTGATGAACTGATCCACCACCTGGTCCAGCACGGCCTTGTCGGTCAGCAGGTGGTTGCACCCGTTGCAGGAAAACACTACGATCGGCACGCCCCACGTTCTTTGGCGCGAGATACACCAGTCCGGGCGCGAGGCGATCATGTTGTAGATGCGATCTTCGCCCCAGGCCGGCATCCATTTGATCTTGCGGATGGCCGCCAGCGCTTTTTCACGCAAACCATTCCTGTCCATGCCGATGAACCACTGCTCGGTGGCGCGGAAGATGGTGGGCCGGTGGCAACGCCAGCAGTGCGGATAGCTGTGTTCGATCTTCCGTTCGCCCAGCAGCGCGCCCTTCTCCCGCAACAACTCGATCACCAGCGGGTTGGCTTCCCAAACTGTTTTGCCCACCAGCGTCTCGGGCAGCCGGCCCACGGCGT
>Ga0080064_1002621_pt1 | contig 29582 bp, 19 predicted proteins | sample Subgrocontami54m_FD_69260 | JGI IMG/M metagenome (GOLD analysis project Ga0080064, IMG submission 69260) | Subsurface groundwater microbial communities from S. Glens Falls, New York, USA - GMW46 contaminated, 5.4 m (SPADES assembly) (version 2) ...
CCCGACATCACCGGCCGCTGCACGTTCAGCACGACCGCGTGCAGCGCCACGCCGCGGCGCGCGAGCGCGGCGACGAGCTGCAGGCCGGCCTCCGCGTGCGCCGATCCATCGGTCGCGCAGAGCAGGCGCAGGGGTTGGTCCGCGGCGTGATTCATCCCTTGTACTATATCGGCAATTCCGGTTGCGTCATTTGACCCAGCAGAGCGGAATGAACGTCGTGCTGCAGTCCGTCCTCTGGCTGTGCGCCTACGTCGTGGTCGTGACAGCGCCGCTCTTCGCGCTGCTGTTCGGCCCGGTGCCTCCGCCCGGCGGCTTCTGGTGGGATTTCTCGATGGCGCTGGGTTTCGCCGCGCTCGCGATGTTCGCCGTGCAGTTCGCACTCACCGCGCGCTTTCGCCGCGCCTCGGCGCCCTTCGGCGTGGACATCCTCTACTACTTCCACCGCTATCTCGCGATCGGCGCGTTGGCGATCGCGTTGCTGCACTACCTTCTCATTCGCATCGGCAGCCCGGCAGTGCTCGGCACCGCAAACCCCCTCGACGCGCCACCGCACCTGAGCGCGGGACGCGCGGCGCTCATTCTGTTCGCGGTGCTGGTCGCGGTGTCGCTGCTGCGGCGCCGCCTGCGGCTGGAGTACGAGCACTGGCGCGCGCTGCATGCGCTCGGGGCGACGCTCGCGGCGGCGCTCGCGTACTGGCACGGGATCGGCACCGGGTACTACGTGGACACCGGATGGAAGCAGGCGCTGTGGAGCGCCTACGGCATGGGCTGGATCGCCGTGATCGCGCACGTGCGGCGGGTGAAACCCTGGCGCATGCGCGGGAAACCCTATCGGGTGGCCGAGGTGCGCCGCGAGCGTGGCGACGCGTACACGCTCGCGATCGTCGATTTCCTCGCGAGCCTGAAGGCCGATCGCTAGGCTGCGTTTCGATCGTCGCCGCCTGGCCCGCGAACCTGAATCGCACCGAGTTCCGCGGCCAACCCCATCGGCACGGCGCACGTGTCGGACGACACGGTCCAGTCGGTCTGGTTCCGCCGCAGCGTGCACACGGCTTCGCCCAGACGGCCTTCGAGCAGCGTCAGGTCCTTGCGGAGCCATTCGCGGCCACTGGCGTGATCGCTCAAGTGGCACCATGCGCCACGCACGTCGTGAAACGGGTGGCCGGACGCACTCACGACGAAGAACGCCACCGTGCAGACCGAGGCCGGCAGCGCGTCAAGGAACACGAAGATCCGCTCGTCATCCCACAGGCTCGCGCCGGTCAGCGCATCCCCGGTATGGATCACGCTGTCGTTGGCGGTGCGCAGCCGCCCCGGGTGCACCAGGTCCACGAGCTCGCCCTGGGCGTCCAGCAGCACGCACAACGCATCGAGGTCCGGCGGCTGTGCGCGCGCCCCTTCCGCGGGCGGGTCCCAGTGCAAGCCAAGCACGACCTCCTTCAGGACGACGCGCGCCAGCCCCGGCGCACCGGCGTCATCGACATGCTGCATGAACGATCCCCCCGATCGATTGGCCCGCCCCGAAGCGGTCGGCTCTGAATCCTATGACCGCGCATTCTCGTGAAGAGTTTCAGGCGACAGCACAGCGCGGTCGCGTCGTTGACCCGAATCAATGGCACCGTGCCTGCCTGACGCATACTCGCCTTCGAGGACCGGCCGATGCTCTCCAACCTGACTGCCGCCGGCGCGCGCGAGAGCGCGTCCTGGCACGCGCTTTCAGCCGCCGTCGCGCTTGAGCGCACCGCGAGCCGGCGCAGCGGACTCACCGAAGACGAAGTCCGCGCGCGGCTCGCGCAATACGGACCGAACCGCCTGAAGCCGCCCGCGCGCCGCGGGCCGCTCGTGCGCTTCCTGCTGCAGTTCCACAATGTGCTGATCTACGTGCTGCTCGGCGCGGCCGCGATCACGGCTGCGCTCGGTCACTGGGTGGACACGGGCGTGATTCTCGGCGTGGTGCTGATCAACGCCGCGATCGGCTTCATCCAGGAAGGCAAGGCGGAGAAGTCACTCGATGCGATCCGCAGGATGCTGAGCCTGCACGCGATGGTGCTGCGATCGGGCCGGCGCCGCGAGATCGCGGCCGAGGCCCTCGTTCCCGGCGACATCGTGCTGCTCGCCTCCGGCGACAAGGTCCCTGCGGACCTGCGCCTCGTCGAGGCGCGCAGCCTGCGCATCGACGAGGCCGCGCTCACCGGCGAATCGCTGCCGGCGGAGAAATCCATCGACGCCGCGAGCGCGCAGGCGCCGATCGGCGACCGCCTGTCGATGGCGTACTCGGGAACGCTCGTCACCTACGGCCAGGGGGTGGGCGTGGTCGTCGCGACCGGCGACCAGACCGAGATCGGCCGCATCAGCGAGATGCTCGCGGGCGTCGAGGAACTGACCACGCCGCTCCTGCGCCAGATGGCGACGTTCGGCCGCTGGCTCACGTTCGCGATCCTCGCGTTCACTGCGCTCGCGTTCGTCTTCGGCATCACGGTTCGCGATTACACCCTGGCGGAGATGTTCCTCGCCGCGGTCGCGCTCGCCGTGGCGGCGATCCCGGAGGGACTGCCTCCGATCATGACCATCACGCTTGCGATCGGCGTGCAGCGCATGGCGAGCCGCAATGCCATCATCCGTCGCCTGCCGGCCGTGGAGACGCTCGGCGCGGTGACGGTGATCTGCTCGGACAAGACCGGCACGCTGACGCGCAACGAAATGGCGGTCGAGCGCGTCGTGACCGCCGAGCAGGGGTTCGAGGTCGGCGGCACGGGCTATGCGCCGCACGGCGGATTTTCGCTCGACGGCGCGGAGGCCGCGATCGACGCCCATCCGGTCCTGATCGACATCGGTCGCGCGGCGCTGCTGTGCAACGATTCCAGTTTGCGCGAAACCTCGGGCGAGTGGAGCGTCGAAGGCGATCCGACCGAGGGGGCATTGCTCGCGCTCGCGATGAAAGCCGGGATCGACCCCGCCTTCGAGGCGAAAGCGCTGCCGCGCACCGACGTGATCCCGTTCGAATCGGAACACCGCTTCATGGCGACGCTGCACCACGATCATGCGGGCCACGGTTTCATCTTCGTCAAGGGCGCCCCGGAGCGCGTGCTGGAGATGTGCCGCGCGGAGCGCGCCGGCGGCGTCGAGCGCCCGCTGCATCATGCGCGCTGGCGCGCGCGGATGGACGAAGTCGCGGCGACCGGACGGCGACTGCTCGCCGTCGCGGTGCGCAGCGTGCCCGCGGAGCATCGCGTGCTGGGCTTTACCGACCTGAAGGGCGGATTCACGCTGCTCGCGGTGCTCGGGCTGTCCGACCCGCCGCGCGAGGAGGCGATCGCCGCGGTCGAGCGCTGCCACGCGGCAGGAATCCGGGTCAAGATGATCACCGGCGACCATGCCGCGACCGCACTTGCGATCGGGACGCGCCTGGGGCTGGACGCGGGTAGCGGAGCGTTGACCGGCGTCGAACTCGAGCAGCTGGACGACGCCGCGCTGGAGCGCGCCGTCGCGGGCACGGAAGTGTTCGCGCGCGCGAGCCCCGAGCACAAGCTGCGGCTGGTCAAGGCGCTGCAGGCGAAAGGTGAAATCGTCGCCATGACGGGAGACGGCGTCAACGACTCGCCGGCGCTCAAGCGCGCCGATGTGGGCGTCGCGATGGGACGCAAGGGCACCGAGGCGGCGAAGGAAGCTTCCGAAATGGTGCTCGCGGACGACAACTTCGCCTCGATCGCCGCAGCCGTCGAGGAAGGCCGCACGGTGTACGACAACCTGCGCAAGGCGATCGTCTACATCCTGCCGACCAACGGTGGCGAGGCGGGCATCGTGCTGATCGCGATCCTCGCGGGCATCGCGCTGCCGATCACGCCGGTGCAGATCCTGTGGGTCAACATGGTCACTGCGGTGACGCTGTCGCTGTCGCTCGCCTTCGAGCAGCCCGAGGCCGGCGTGATGCGCCGGCCGCCGCGCGATCCGCGAGAGCCGCTCGTCACCGGCTTCCTGCTGTGGCGCCTCGCGCTCGTGACTGCCGTCCTGGTGGCGGGATCGATGGGCCTGTTCCTGTGGGAAAGCGCGCGCGGCCTGCCGCTCGAGGCGGCGCGCACGGTTGCGGTCAACACGCTGGTGATGGGCGAGATCGCCTACCTGTTCAACTGCCGCCACCTCCGCGAGAGCGCGCTGACGGCCGAGGGCTTTTTCGGCAACCGTTATGCCCTGCTCGCGATCGCGCTGCTCGCGCTGATGCAGCTCGGCTTCACCTACCTGCCGTGGATGCAGCGGCTCTTCGGCACCGCCGCCCTCGACGCCGATGCCTGGGCGCGCATCGGGCTGTTCGGCGCGGCGCTGTTCGCGATCGTGGAACTCGAAAAGCGGCTGCTCACGCGAGGCCGCAGCGGCGAGCGGCCGCCGCCAAGCGCCGGCGAGCACGGATGAGGGACTAAAATAGGCTTTCGCCGCACCGGCTGCAACGCTGAAATGATGCGCCTCTCGCTCCGATTCGTCATTCCGCTTGCGCTCACGATCGGCGCCATCGCCTACGGCGTCGTGCCGCTCGTCGACAAGCTGACGCTCGCGTGGTCGGTGCGCGACCTCGACATGCGATCGAAACTGGTCGCCTCCGCGGCGCAGGAGCCGCTCGTGGAACTGCTCACCGACAAGGCGCGCGACCGCGTGCGCCTGCAGCGGGTGCAGGCGTTCTTCGCCCGCATGCTGCGCGACGATCGCCTGTTCGCACTCGGTTTCTGCGATGCCACGGGAACGCTGGTGTACAAGACGCACGCGTTTCCCGCCACGGTGGCCTGCCCCAAGCCCGACTTGCCCGCCGCAGACGCCGGCACCGTGCTCAAGCTCCCGGGCGGTCCGCTGCACCTGGTCGCAAGCCCGATCGAGGCGGACGGCGAGCGCCTCGGCGAAATGCTGATCGCGCACGACATGAGCTACGTCGAGCGGCGCAGCGCCGACACCAAGAAGTACATCGTCTGGCTGTTCGCTGCGCTCGGCGCGGTGATCGCGCTGATCACGGTGGTGATCGCGGAGCTTTCGTTCCGCGGCTGGATGGCCGGCATCAAGGCCTTGATCCGCGGCCAGTCGCTCGCGCTTTCGCCGCAGCCTCAGGCGCGCGAACTCGGCCCGATCGCGCGCGACCTCGAGGCGCTGGTGAAGGACCTGGAGACCGAGCGGCGAATGCGCGACGAGGCGCAGGTGAGCTGGGGCCCGGATGCGCTGCGCGCGATCCTGCGCGAAGACCTCAAGGGCGACGAGGTGCTCATCGTCTCCAACCGCGAGCCCTACGTTCACGTCAGGCGCAACGACCGCGTGGAAGTGCAGCGGCCCGCGAGCGGACTGGTGACCGCACTCGAGCCGGTGATGCGCGCCTGCTCGGGCACCTGGATCGCACACGGCTCGGGAAACGCCGATCGCGACGTGGTCGACGACCACGACCACGTGATGGTGCCGCCGGAAAATCCCGCCTACCGCATGCGCCGCGTCTGGCTGACGAAGGAGGAAGAGGCCGGCTACTACTACGGCTTTTCCAACGAGGGACTGTGGCCGCTGTGCCACATCGCGCACACGCGACCGATATTCCGCGCCCCCGACTGGGAGCAGTACCGGGCCGTGAACCGGCGCTTCGCGCAGGCAGTGGAGCGCGAAGCGAAAACCGACAACCCGGTCGTGCTGGTGCAGGATTACCATTTCGCGCTGCTGCCGCGGATGATCCGCGACCGCCTGCCGAACGCGACCATCATCACGTTCTGGCACATTCCCTGGCCCAATCCCGAGGCCTTCGGGGTCTGCCCATGGCGCGAGCAGCTGCTCGACGGCCTGCTGGGCTCGTCGATCCTGGGGTTTCACACGCAATTCCACTGCAACAACTTCTTCGACACGGTGGATCGCTACCTCGAGGCGCGCGTCGACCGCGAAACCTTCACCATCTCCTACGGCAACGATCCCACCGAAGTGCACCGCTACCCGATCTCGATCGAGTGGCCGCCGGTGACGCTCGCGAATCAGAAGCCGGTGCCCGAGTGCCGCGCCGATATCCGCAGCGCCCTCGGAGTCGCCGCGGACGTGCGGCTCGGCATCGGCGTCGACCGGCTCGATTACACCAAGGGGATCCTCGAGCGCTTCGCGGCGGTCGAGCGGCTGCTCGAGCTGCAGCCGGAATGGATCGGGCGGTTCTGCTTCGTGCAGATCGCCGCGCCTTCGCGCTCGAGCATCGAGGAATACCAGAGCCTCGATGCGCGCGTGCGCTCGCTCGCGCAGCGGATCAACACCCGCTTCGGGCGCCCGGGCTGCGACCCGATCGTGCTCAAGATCGAGCACCACGACGCCGACCAGGTGTATGCCTACTACCGCGCGGCCGACCTGTGCTGCGTCTCGAGCCTGCACGACGGCATGAACCTCGTCGCCAAGGAATTCGTCGCCGCGCGCGACGACGAGCGCGGCGCGCTGGTGCTGTCGCAGTTCACCGGCGCCGCGCGCGAACTGGCCGAGGCGCTGATCGTCAATCCCTACGACATCGAGCAGTGCGCCGCGGCGCTGCATGTTGCGCTTACCATGCCGCCCGACGAGCAGCGCGAGCGCATGCGCCGGATGCGGGGGCTGGTGCAGGAATTCAACGTCTATCGCTGGGCCGGCCGGATGCTGCTCGATGCGGCGCGCGTGCGCCAGCGCCGGCGCATGTCTTCGGCCGCGCGCGGCACGCCGAAAGTCGTCGGCCTGCGTCGCGGCTGAAGCGTTTGTGCCCGGAAGCATCGAGGAGAATTGAATGAGTCCGGTCGAATCCGCGCCCCCGCCACGGCCCGGCACGGCGTTTGCCCTTCAGGTCAGCCCCGGGATCCCGCCGGCGCTCGAGCGGCTCGAGGAACTCGCCACCGATCTCTGGTACAGCTGGCACCGGCCGACGCGCGCGCTCTTCGCGCGCCTCAATCCCGCGCTGTGGGATGCGGTCGGGCGCAGCCCGCGCGCGCTGCTCAGGCGCGTCGACGCGGCGGTGCTGGAAAACGCCGCCGCCGATCCCGACTACCTTCAGGCGCTGCAGCGCGTGCTGCAGGCCTACGACGCCTATCGCCGTGCCGCGTCGTCCACCGAGGACGGTGCGCTCGGCGAGTCCGATCTGGTAGCGTATTTCTGCGCCGAATATGGGTTTCACGAGAGCCTGCCGCTGTACTCCGGGGGCCTGGGCATTCTCGCCGCCGACCACTGCAAGACGGCGAGCGATCTGCAACTGCCGTTCGTCGCCGTGGGCCTGCTGTACCGGCAGGGCTATTTCCACCAGGCGATCGACGGCGACGGCGGCCAGCACGCCGATTATCGCGACAGCGATTTCGACGATCTGCCGATCGAGCCGGTCTCCGGGCCCGATGGCGAGGTGCGCGTGCACTTCGAGCTTTCCGGGCGGCGGCTCGCGGTGCGCGTCTGGCGCGCGCGCGCCGGCAGGGTCGCGCTGCTGCTGCTGGACACGGACCTGCCGGAGAACGACGAGCGCGACCGACGCATCACGCACCGCCTCTACGGCGGCGACCGCACCACGCGCATCGAACAGGAAATGGTGCTCGGCATCGGCGGCGTGCGTGCGCTCGCGGCACTCGGACAGCGGCCCACCGTCTGGCACTGCAACGAAGGGCACGCCGCGTTCCTCGTCATCGAACGCGTGCGCGAGCTGATGTCCCAGGGGCTCGAGTTCGACGCCGCGGTCGAAGCCTGCGCGGCCAGCACCGTGTTCACGTCCCATACGCCGGTGCCTGCGGGCCACGACGTATTCGAGGAGGAGCTGGCGCGGAACCACTTCGCCGACTATTGCCGGGACGCCGGAATCGACTTCGAGCGCCTGATCGCGCTCGCCGCCGAACCGCGCGGCCGGAGAGTCAACATGACCGCGCTCGCGGTGCGCGGCTCGCGATTCCAGAACGGAGTCTCGAAAATCCACGGCGGCGTCTCGGCGCGCATCCTCGCGGAGCACTGGCCGCAGATCACGCCCGAAGAAAACCCCGTCAGCTACATCACCAACGCGGTGCACGTGCCGACGTTTCTCGCTCCCGAACTGGCGAAGGCGTTCGAACTGACTTACGGCCCGCAGTGGTGCGAGCACGTTGCCGATCCCACCTTCCCGGTGCGCGTCGCGGAACTGCCGGACGAGCTGTTCTGGAACGTGCGCCACCAGCTGAAGGTGAATCTGCTCTTTCTGCTGCGCCACCGGCTGAAGCTGCAGTTCGCGCGCAACCAGGTGAGCGAGTCGCACTACGACCGCGTCGTGCGGCTCGCGGACCCTGCGCGGCCCGACGTGTTGACGATCGGATTCGGGCGGCGCTTTGCGGGGTACAAACGCGCCACGCTGCTGCTCGAGGATCCCGACCGGCTCAAGCGCCTGGTCGGCGACCCGCAGCGCCCGGTGCTGTTCGTTTTCGCAGGCAAAGCGCACCCGGACGATCTCGCCGCGCAGGACCTGATGCGCCAGATCGTGCAGTGCTCTCACATGCCCGAGTTCGAGGGCCGAATCCTGGTCGTCGAAGGCTACGACCTGCATTTGGGCCGCAGGCTGGTCTCGGGCGTCGACGTCTGGCTCAACAACCCGATCTACCCGCTCGAAGCTTCGGGCACTTCTGGCATGAAGGCCGGCATCAACGGCACGATCAACCTCTCGGTGCTCGACGGCTGGTGGGCCGAAGGCAGTTCGGGCGACAACGGCTGGGCGATCAAGCCGGCTTCCGCGGCGCTCGACCCGTACAAGAGAAACCGCGAGGAAGCGCGCACCCTGTACGAACTGCTGCAGGACCAGGTGATTCCGCTTTACTACGAACGCGACGATCGCGGCTATCCGTCCGGATGGATCGCGCTCGCGAAACGCTCGATCGCCTCGATCCTGCCGCAGTTCAACTCGAACCGCATGCTGCGCGAATACGTCGAGCGGTTGTATGCGCCGGCGGCGCGCCAGGGCCGCGTGTACGCCGCGCAGGACTGGAGCGTCGCGCGCGACGTGGCGCAGTGGAAGGCGCGGGTGCGCGCCGCCTGGCCGGGAGTCTCGCTGCGGCGCCTGGACGCGCCGCCCAAGCGGCTGGTGTTCGGATCGGCGCTGAGGATCGAAGTCGCGGCGCGGCTCAATGGACTGGATCCCTCGGACGTCGCGATCGAAGTGCTGCTTGCGCCCGCGCCGGGCGCAGAACCGGTCGCGCACCCGCTGCACTGCGCCGGGGTCGACACCGGTCACGGCGAACTGCTCTTTTCGTGCGAGCTGCGGCCGGATCTCTGCGGAATGCTCGAATACCGCGTGCGCGTCTATCCGCGGCACGCGCGGCTCACGCACCCGCTCGAAACCGGGCTCATGAGCTGGGTGTGACGGGCGCGGCGAGCCGGTCGTAAAGCCGCGCGTACTTGCTCGCGCTCGCACTCCAGCCGAAGTCCTTCGCCATTCCGGCGTGCTGCAGCGCGCGCCAGGCGGGCGCGTCGTGCCAGGTCGCTCGCGCGCGCTCGACCGCGCCCCAGAACGCCTCCGCCGTCGGCTCGCCGAACAGGAACCCGGTTGCGCTGCCGTCGGCGATCGCAGCAGGACTCGCATCGGTAATCGTGTCGCACAGGCCGCCGGTCGCGCGCGCAATCGGCGGCGTTCCGTAGCGCTGGCCGTACATCTGGTTCAGGCCGCAGGGCTCGAAGCGCGAGGGCATCAGGAACGCATCCGCGCCCGCCATCACCAGGTGCGCGAGCGTTTCGTCGAAACCGATCACCGTGGCGACGCTCGCCGGCGCGGCCTGTGCCGCCTCGCGCAGCGCGCGCTCGAATGAGCGCTCGCCGGTACCGAGCACCGCGACCTGCAGACCGGATGCGGCGATTCGCGGCGCAAGCTGCGCGACCAGGTCGGCGCCCTTCTGCTCGGTCAGGCGCGCGACCAGCCCCAGCAGCATCGTTTCCGGATTTCGCTGCAGGCCCATGCGCGCCTGCAGCGCGAGTTTGTTTTCGAGTTTCGCATCGAGCGACGACGCGTCATAGCGGCGCGCGATGAATGCATCGCGCGCCGGGTCCCACACCGTGTCGTCGATGCCGTTCACGATGCCGTGCAATTCGGCCGCGCGCTTCGCCAGCAGGCCCTGGAAGCCGAAACCGAGCGGCTCGCTCTGGATCTCGATCGCGTAGCGCGGGCTCACGGTCACGATGGCGTCGGCGTATTGCAGCCCCGCCTTGAGAAACGAGACGCGACCGAAAAACTCCAGGCCGTCCGCCGTGAAGCTCGACGCAGGCAGCCCCAGCGTCTCGAGCGTCGGCTCGGAAAACAACCCCTGGAACGCGAGGTTGTGCACGCACTGCAGCGTCGCCGGGCGCTGACCGCCCGCGAAGTGCAGGTAGCCGGGAACGAGCCCGGACTGCCAGTCGTTGCAGTGAATGAGCTGCGGCCGCCACGCGCGCCCGGTTCGGCTCGCGAAAGACGCCGCGACGCGCGAAAGCAGCCCGAAGCGCAGCGCGTTGTCCGTCCAGTCCGCGCCGGATGCATCCTGGTACGGACCGCCCTCGCGATCGTAGAGCGCGGGACAATCGAGCAGCCACGCGGGAACGCCGCTCGGCAGCTTGGCCGCGACCAGCTCCGCCGCGGGAAAGTTGGCATCCGCGGGAAATCTCGCCGCGAGCCGGTGCGCCTTGATCGCTGCGAGCACCGGTCGATAGGCGGGCAGCAGTACACGCACATCGACTCCGAGCGATCGCAGCGCCGCGGGCAGCGCCGCGCCGACGTCGCCGAGGCCGCCGGTTTTCACCCACGGCGCGCACTCGGGCGTCACGTAGAGCACTCGGAGCGGTTGCGACTGCAAAACGGCAATCCCTGCAAGATCGGAAGCGTTCATCATAGCGCCATTGCAGCGGGCTCGAGCGCGGGCTGCGATCGCGATACTTCGAGGAACTCGGCGCCGCAGGCGGGGAAAGCGGGATGGAGCGCCGTGCAGTTTTGGTTTTCTACAGGTCTCGGCTTTTCGGCATGATTCACGCCGAAAAGCCGAGATCCTATGAACGACAAAAGAACGACAAACATGGCGCGCGGAAATCGCCTGCCGACCGAAACGCCCGCTGCGCACGCCCATTCGCGTTGATAATTCGCAAGCAGGGCGGCGCGGCGCGCAGGCATCCTCGCAGATTGGCGCAGCGCCCGCCGGCGCAGCATGCGCCACAATTGCGCCGCTTGACGACCAGGGACCATGAGCCAAGACCCGATGCTGACCGAACACGACATCTATCTGTTTCGCGAGGGCACGCACAGCAAGCTGTACGAAAAGCTCGGCTGCCATCTCGAGCCCGGAGGCGATGGCGCCCGCTTCGGCGTCTGGGCGCCGAACGCGCGCGAAGTCTCGGTGATCGGCGAATGGAACGGCTGGAAGCCGGGCGCCGACCGGTTGCAGGCGAGAACCGACGGCAGCGGAATCTGGGAAGGACGCATCGCCGGCGTGCAGCGCGGCCAGGCGTACAAATACCGCATCGATTCCGGCGTGTCGAACCAGGTCACCGAAAAGGCCGATCCGTGCGGCTTCGCTGCGGAACTTCCCCCTGCGACCGGATCGCGCGCCTGGACGCTCGAATACGACTGGCAGGATGCCGACTGGATGCGCACGCGCGCCGCGCGCAACGCGCTCGACGCGCCGATGGCGATTTACGAAATGCACATCGGCTCGTGGCGGCGCAAGGACGGCGAATTCCTCGGCTACCGCGAACTCGCCCGGCCGCTCGCCGAGTACCTGCGATGGCTCGGATTCACGCACGTCGAGCTGATGCCGGTGACCGAGCACCCGTTCTACGGCTCCTGGGGCTACCAGACGACGGGCTACTTCGCGCCCACCGCGCGCTACGGCACGCCGCAGGATTTCATGTACCTCGTCGATTTTCTGCACCGCGCGGGCATCGGCGTCATCCTCGACTGGGTGCCTTCGCATTTTCCCGACGACGCGCACGGCCTCGGATTCTTCGACGGCTCGTACCTGTACGAGCACGCCGACCCGCGCCAGGGCTACCATCCGGAATGGGGCTCGAGCATCTTCAACTACGGTCGCAACGAAGTGCGAGGCTTTCTCGCTTCGAGCGGCCTGTTCTGGCTCGACCGCTACCACATCGACGGCCTGCGCGTCGATGCGGTCGCCTCGATGCTGTACCTCGACTACGCGCGCAAGGAAGGCGAGTGGATCCCCAACCGCCACGGCGGCCGGGAAAACCTCGAAGCGATCGAATTCCTGCGGCAGTTCAACGCCGCGGCCTACCGCGATCATCCGGACATCATCACCATCGCCGAGGAATCGACCGCCTGGCCGATGGTGTCGCGGCCGATCTATCTCGGCGGCCTCGGATTCGGCATGAAGTGGAACCTGGGCTGGATGCACGATACCCTCGCCTACCTGCGCGAGGATCCCGTGTACCGCAAGTTCCACCACGGCAAGCTCACGTTTTCGCTGCTCTACGCGTTCAACGAGAATTTCCTGCTGCCGCTGTCGCACGACGAGGTGGTGCACGGCAAGGGTTCGCTCATGGGAAAGATGCCCGGCGATCCGTGGCAGCAGTCGGCGAATCTGCGCACGCTGTACGGTTACATGTGGGGGCACCCCGGCAAGAAGCTGCTCTTCATGGGCTGCGAGTTCGGCCAGCGACGCGAGTGGACGCACGACGGCGAGCTCGAATGGTGGGTGACCGACCGGCCCGAGCACGGCGGCGTGCAGCGCTGGATGCGTGAATTGAATCGCGTGTACCGCGAAGAGCCGGCGCTGCACGAGATCGATTTCGGCCACGAGGGCTTCGAATGGGTCGATGCCAACGACGCCGAGAACAGCGTGTTCACCTTCCTGCGCAAGCCGAAGACCCGCGGCGCGGCGGCGGTCCTCGTCGCCTGCAATTTCACGCCCCTGCCGCGCAGCAACTACGTGATCGGCGTGCCCAGCGGCGGGCTGTGGCGCGAAATCCTGAATAGCGATGCGCGCGAATACGGCGGCGCGGGCTGGGGCAACCTCGGCGGCGTGCAGGCCGCGCCGGTTGGGGCGCACGGCCGGCCGCATTCGCTCACGGTGACGCTGCCGCCGCTCAGCGCGCTGTATTTCCGGAGCGATGCCCATGGCTGAGCCGAAGAAGCGCGCCATGCAGGAGGACGGCCGCACCCGCGCGGTGATCGATGCCGTGCGCCCTTCGGTGGACGGCGGTCGCTTCGCGGTGAAGCGCTGCGTCGGCGATCGCGTCGCGGTCGAGGCCGATTGCTTCACCGACGGTCACGATCAGTTGCGCGCGATGCTGCGCTGGCGCCCGGAGACCGGGAGCGACTGGCGCGAGATCGAGATGGTGGCGGCCGGCAACGACCGCTGGCGCGCCTCGTTTCCGCTCGAATCGCTCGGCCGCTACCGTTACACGGTCACGGCCTGGGTGGATCATTTCCGCACCTGGCGCGCGGAGTTCGAACGGCGCGTCGATCCCGAGGATCTGCGCATCGCGGCGCGGGTGGGCGCCGCGCTGATCGCGGAAATCGCCGAGCGCGCCTCGGGCAAGGCGCGCCGGAGGCTCACCGAGTGGGCCAAGGCACTCACCGCGGCCGGGGAGCTCGACGAGCTGCGTGCGATCGCGCTCGACGAAGCGCTCGCAGCGGTCGCGGCGAACTTCCCGGATCGCAGCCTCGCAGTGCACTGGCCTGCCGAAATGCCGCTCATCGCCGACCCGGTGCTTGCGCGCTGCTCGGCGTGGTACGAGCTCTTTCCACGCTCGGCTTCGAGCGAGCCGGGACGGCACGGTACGCTGCGCGACGTCGAGGCGCGGCTCGATTACGTCGCCGGGATGGGGTTCGACGTGCTCTACCTGCCGCCGGTCCACCCGATCGGGCGCGAAAAGAGGAAGGGACCCAACAATGCACTTGCCGCCGGAACCGACGACGTCGGCAGCCCCTGGGCGATCGGCGCGCGCGAGGGCGGACACAAATCGATTCACCCGCAACTGGGAACGCCGGAGGATTTCCGGCGGCTCGTGACGCGGGCGCGCGGCATGGGCATCGAACTCGCGCTCGACATCGCGTTCCAGTGCGCGCCGGACCACCCCACCGTGGCCGAAAAGCCGGCCTGGTTCCGCCGGCGCCCCGACGGCAGCGTGCAGTACGCCGAGAATCCGCCGAAGAAATACCAGGACATCTATCCGTTCAATTTCGAAAGCGACGACTGGCGCGCGCTGTGGGACGAGCTGAAGAGCGTGCTCGATTTCTGGATCGGCGAGGGCGTGCGCGTGTTCCGCATCGACAATCCGCACACCAAGCCGTTCACGTTCTGGGAGTGGGCGATCGACGAAGTGAAGCGCGCGCACCCCGAAACCATTTTCCTCGCCGAGGCGTTCACGCGCCCGAAGCTGATGCACCGGCTCGCCAAGGCGGGCTTCAGCCAGTCGTACACCTACTTCGCCTGGCGCAACACGCGCCGCGAACTGACCGAATACTTCACCGAGCTCGCGCACGGCCCGGGACGCGAGTATTTCCGTCCCAACGTCTGGCCGAACACGCCCGACATCCTCACCGAGGCGCTGCAGTACGGCGGACGGCCCTTGTTCATGGCGCGGCTGGTGCTCGCCGCGACGCTGTCGGCGAACTACGGCATCTACGGTCCCGCGTTCGAGCTGTGCGAACACGAGGCGCGCGAACCCGGCACCGAGGAATACCTCGACTCCGAGAAATACCAGCTTCGGCACTGGAATCTCGAACGGCCCGACAGCCTGCGCGCCTTCATCGCCCGGGTGAATCGCGTCCGGCGCGACAATCCGGCGCTGCAGAGCGACGAGGGGCTGCGCTTCTTCGACTGCGACAACGAGCAGATCCTGTGCTACGCGAAGCTCGCGCCCGCCGCGGGCAACGCGGTGGTCGCGGTGGTGAATCTGGACCCGCACCACACGCACACGGGCTGGATCGAACTCGACCTCGAAGCGCTCGGCATCGCCCCCGGTGCGCAATACCAGATGCACGACCTGCTCTCCGACGCACGCTACCTGTGGCAGGGGCCGCGCAATTTCATCAAGCTCGATCCCGAGCGCGCACCCGCGCACCTGTTCCGGGTGCGCACCCGCGTGCATCGCGAGCAGGATTTCGACTACTTCCTGTGAGCTCGCATGGACCGGGCTGAAGCGAACAAGGTGGCCGTGCAGGCGGCTTCGAACCCCGAATCCGCGACCTGGTACAAGGACGCGGTCATCTACCAGCTGCACGTCAAGGCGTTCGTCGACTCGAACGACGACGGCATCGGCGACTTCGCGGGGCTCACCTCGAAGCTCGACTACCTCCGGGATCTCGGCGTCAACACGGTGTGGCTCCTGCCGTTCTATCCCTCTCCGCAGAAGGACGACGGCTACGACGTCGCCGACTACCACAACGTGCATCCGCAGTACGGCACGCGGACCGATTTCCGCCAATTCGTCCGCGAGGCGCACCGCCGCGGGCTGCGCGTGATCACCGAGCTGGTGGTCAACCATACCTCCGATGCGCATCCCTGGTTCCAGGCCGCGCGGCGCGCGCCGCCCGAATCGCCCAAGCGCGACTACTACGTCTGGAGCGACGACCCGAACAAGTACGCCGGCACGCGCATCATCTTCACCGACACCGAGACCTCGAACTGGACCTGGGACCCGGTGGCGAAGAGCCACTTCTGGCACCGTTTCTTCAGCCACCAGCCGGATCTGAATTTCGACAATCCCAAGGTGCTGAAGGCCATCTTCCGCGCCATGCGCTTCTGGCTCGACATGGGCGTCGACGGCTTCCGGCTGGACGCCATCCCCTACCTCGTCGAGCGCGAAGGCACCTCGAACGAGAACCTCCCCGAGACGCACGCGGTGATCAAACAGGTACGCGCGCTGCTCGACCGGCACTACGACGACCGCCTGCTGCTTGCCGAGGCGAACCAGTGGCCCGAGGATGTGCGCGAGTACTTCGGCGACGACGACGAGTGCCACATGGCGTACCACTTTCCGCTGATGCCGCGCATGTACATGGCGATCGCGCAGGAGGACCGCCACCCGGTGGTCGAGATCATGCAGCAGACGCCCGAGATCCCGGCCAACTGCCAGTGGGCGATTTTCCTTCGCAACCACGACGAGCTGACCCTCGAGATGGTCACTCACCGCGAGCGCGATTACATGTACCGCATGTACGCGGCCGACCAGCGCGCGCGAATCAATCTCGGCATCCGCCGGCGCCTCGCGCCGCTGATGGAGAACGACGTCGAACGAATCAAGCTGATGAACTCGCTGCTCTTTTCGATGCCGGGCTCGCCGATCATCTATTACGGCGACGAGATCGGCATGGGCGACAACATCTACCTCGGGGACCGCAACGGCGTGAGGACGCCGATGCAGTGGAGCCCGGACCGCAACGCCGGCTTTTCGCGCGCCGATCCGCAGCGCCTGTTTTTGCCGGCGATCCAGGATCCTGTGTACGGCTTCCAGGCGGTGAACGTCGAGGCGCAGCTGCGCGAGCCCAATTCGCTCCTCAACTGGGTGCGGCGGATGCTCGCGGTGCGAAAGACGAGCCGCGCCTTCGGCCGGGGGCGCCTCACGATGCTGCGGCCGGGAAACCGCAAGGTCCTCGCCTACCTGCGGGAGCTCGGCGACGAGGTGATCCTGTGCGTGGCGAACCTCGGCCGCTCGGCGCAACCGGTGGAACTCGATCTTGCCCGCTTTCGCGGCCGCGTGCCGGTGGAGCTGATGGGGCGCACGGCGTTTCCGCCGATCGGCGAGCTGCCTTACCTGCTCTCGCTGCAGGCGCACGGCTTTTACTGGTTCCGGCTCGCGCCTCCGGGTGAAGTCGACGTGCCCCGCTGGCACGAGGAGCGCCTTTCGCGCGACGACCTGCCGGTGCTGGTGCTGTTCGACGGCTGGACGAGCTTCTTCCGCGACCGCGTCGTGCCCTGGCGCATCGGCATGGCGCTTCAGACCCGCAAGCTCCTCGAGCACGAAGTGCTGCCGCGCTACGTCGAAGCGCAGCGCTGGTACGCGGCCAAGGGCGAAAAGGTGTCGCGCGCCGCGCTCACCGATCACGTGCTGTGGTCGGCGCGCGGTCGCGAATGGATGCTCGGGCTGTACCGCGCCGAAGGCCCCGCCGAGGCCGCGAACTACTTCGTTCCGCTTTCGCTCGCCTGGGAAGAGCGCGACGAGGAACTGGTGCGCGCGCTGGCGCCGGTGACGCTTGCGAAAGTCCGCCAGCAGGCGAACGTGGGGGTGATGGGCGATGCGTTCTCGGACGCCGAGTTCTGCCGCGCGGTCATGACCGCGATCGGCGAAGGACGCACGCTGAAGACCGCGCAGGGCGAACTGCGCTTCACCCCGACGCCGGAATTCGCGCGGCTGGCGGGCAAGAAACCGGCGGACCTGCCGCTGGAGCGCGTCCAGGCGCAGAGCAGCAACACCACGGTGACGCTCGGGAGCCGGTTGTTCCTCAAGGGCTACCGGCGGGTGCGACCCGGCGTCAATCCGGAGCTCGAAATGGGGCGGTTCCTCACCTCGGTCGCGCACTTCAAGCACTGCGTTCCGCTCGCCGGTGCGCTCGAGTACGTCGATGCCGGCGGCACCGCAGCGACGCTTGCGCTGCTGCAGGGTTTCGTGCCCAACCAGGGCGACGGCTGGACCTACACGCTCGATTACCTCGTGCGGCACCTGGAAGAGCGGCGCGGCGCAACTGCGCCGGCGGCCGAGGACCTGCACGGCGCCTACCTCTCGCTCGTGCAGGTGCTCGGCGCGCGCACCGCGGAACTTCACTGCGCGCTCGCGCAGCGCTCGAGCGACGCGGCGTTCGATCCCGAGCCCGCGGTGGACGCGGATTTCGAACGCTGGGCGCAGGCCGTTCGCGCCGACGCGCGCACCACCCTCGAGCTGCTCGCCGATCGCCGCGCCCAGCTTCCCGCGCCCTGCGGCGAACCGGCCGACCGGGTGCTCGCGGCGAAGGAGCGGCTCGTCGAGCGCGCCACGCGCGCCGCGGCGCCGGCGCAGGGCATGCTCAAGACTCGCTACCACGGCGACTACCACCTCGGCCAGGTGCTGCTCGCCAACAACGACTTCATCCTGATCGATTTCGAGGGCGAGCCGGCGCGCCCGCTCGCCGAGCGCCGCAGCAAGCATTCGGCGCTGCGCGATGTCGCCGGCATGCTGCGTTCGTTCGACTACGCGCGCTGGGGCGCGCTCGAGCGCGCCTCGCATCCGGCCGAGACCGACGCGGTGCTCGACTCGCTCGCCGCGGAGTGGGAACGCGCCGCGCGCAAGGCTTTCCTGGAAGCCTGGACCGCGGGAACGCGCGCCGGCGGACTGTACGCGGCGAGCGACGACGCGCTGCGCGTGTGCAAACTGTTCGAGCTGGAAAAGGCGCTGTATGAATTGCGCTACGAAATCCAGAATCGCCCGGCCTGGGCGCGCATCCCACTGCTCGGCATCCTGACGCTGCTGGGCGACTGATCGATTGCGGAGGTCATCATGGAAACTTTCGACTTGCTCCTCGAACCGCTGCGGGCGCTGCTCGTGCAGGTGGGTCAGTTCCTGCCTCGCCTGGCGCTCGCCCTGCTCGTGGTGGTCGCCGGCTGGCTGGTCGCCAAGGTGGTGCGCCTCGCCGCGCACAAGGGCCTGCGCGCGATCAATTTCCACGTCCTCACCGAGCGCGCGGGAATGGACGGCTTCCTCAAGCAGGGCGGCATGGAGACCGACACCACGGGGATTTTCGCCGCACTCGTTTACTGGCTCGTGATCCTCGCGGCGCTGGTGATCGGTTTCAACAGCGTCGGCCTGACCTACGTCACCGACCTGCTGCGCGAAGTCGTACTGTTCGTGCCGCGGGTGATCGTCGCGCTCCTGATCCTCGCGTTCGGCGCGTACTTCGCGCGCTTCATCGGGTCGACCCTCACGACCTACTGCCGCAACGTCGGCGTCCAGGACGGCGAACTGCTCGGCAGGCTCGCCCAGTACGCGATCGTCGGCTTCGTCGTGCTGATCGCGCTCGACCAGGTGCATATCGGCGGCGAGATCATTCGCCAGACCTTCCTCATCGTGATCGCGGGCATCGTGCTCGCGCTCGCGCTCGCCTTCGGGCTGGGCGGGCAGCGCTGGGCGGCAGATCTGCTCGAGCGCTGGTGGTCGCGCAAGGGGCCCGAGGACGGGAAGTGATCGACGTGCGCGACACTGTTTTCGACCGCGTTCGTCATCCCCTCACGGAACCGGGCATCGTCGCGGTGTCGATCGCCCCGGCGCGCGGCGATACCAACAGGTACGAATGAAGGCTCGCGCTCCACGCCCCCCACTGCTCGCCGGAGACATCGGCGGAACCAAGGCCCTGCTCGCGCTGATTGACGGCGACGGCGTGCGCTTCGAGCGGCGCTACGCCTGCGGCCGGTTCGCCAGCTTTGCCGCGCTGCTGGAGCGCTTTCGCGCCGACGCGAGCGCTGCCCTCGGCGGCCCGCCGCGAATCACCCGAGCCTCGCTCGGCGTCGCCGGTCCCGTCTCCGGCGGGCGCGTGAGGCTCACCAACCTCGCCTGGGACATCGCGGCGGACGAGCTCGGCATCGATTCCGTGCGCCTGCTCAACGACTTCGAAGCGAGCGCGCACGCGCTCGCCAAACTCGGTCGCGCCGGTCTCGCGACGCTGCAGCCCGGCGAGGTGCAGGAGGGCGCGCCGCGCCTGCTGATCGGCGCCGGCACCGGGCTCGGCGTCGCCTTCATCCTCGGTCGCGGCCGGGGCCTGCGCGTGGTCTCGGGCGAAGGCGGCCACGCCGCGTTCGCGCCCGCCGATGCGTTGCAGGACGCGCTCCTGGCACACCTTCGAGCCTCGCTCGGGAGAGTCGAACTCGAACACGTGGTCTCCGGTGCCGGACTCGAGCGCATCTACGCGTTTCTGCGCGACACCGGCCGTCACGCCGAAAACCGGGCGGTGCGCGAGGCGATGACCGCAGGAGACGCGGCGGCCGCGATCACTCGCGCCGCCCTCGAATCGGGCGATGCGCTCGCCCTCGCCGCGCTCGATCTGTTCATCGCCTGCTTCGGCGCGGCCGCCGGCGATTTCGCGCTCGCCACGCTCGCGCGCGGCGGCGTGTACGTCGCGGGCGGGATCGCGCCCAGGATTCTGCCGCGGTTGCGAGCCGGCGGTTTCGCAGCGGCATTCAATTCCAAGGCCCGGTTCTCGGAGGCAGCGCGCGCCTGCCCGGTGCACGTCGTCACCAACGAGCGCCTCGGTCTGCTCGGGGCGATTGCGGCGGCGCCGCGATGATCGTGGTCACGATCAATGCAGGCAGCTCTTCGATGCGGCTTGCAGCCTATGCGATCGAGCAACGCGGCCGCCTGCAGCCCCTCGAGACGCGGCGCTTTGCACGCGGCGAAACCCCTGCCGCGCGCGCCCTCGCCCGCCTGCTCCCGGATGCACGGCACGCCGCAGTGGCTGCAGTTTCGCACCGCATCGTTCACGGCGGCGAGCGCTTCACCGCCGCCTGCCGCGTCGACGCTCGCGTCGAGGCGGAAATCCGGCGACTGGGCGCGCTCGCGCCGCTGCATCATCCGGTCGCGCTCGAGTGGCTGCGCGCTGCGCGCGCGCAGTGGCCGCACGCGAGTCAGATCGCGGTGTTCGACACGGCGTTCTTCTCCACGCTTCCCGAAGTAGCGCGCAATTACGCGCTGCCGCGCGCCCTGACCCGGCGTTACGGATTGCGCCGCTACGGTTTTCACGGCCTCGCGCACGAAGCGATGTGGCGGCACTGGCGCACGCTGCGACCCTCGGTGCGCGGCGGCGGTCGGGTCATCTCGCTGCAGCTCGGCGCCGGTTGCTCGGTGGCCGCGATCGATCGTGGGCGCGCGGTCGATACCTCGATGGGATACTCGCCGCTGGAGGGTCTGGTCATGGCCACGCGCTCGGGCGACGTCGATCCGGGACTGCTGCTTCACCTGCAGCGCAGAGCGCGCCTTTCACCGGCGCGGCTCGAGCGCCTGCTCAATGCAGAATCGGGCCTGCTCGGAGTTTCCGGCGCGAGCGCCGACATGCGATTGCTGCTTCGCGCGCGGAAACCTGCCGCCCGGCTCGCGGTCGATCTGTATTGCTACCGTGCGCGCAAGTACGTCGGCAGCTACCTCGCCGCGCTCGGCGGCGCCAGCGCGATTCTCGTCGGTGGCGGCGTCGGCGAACACGCAGCGGAGGTCCGCGAGCGAATCCTGGATCGCTTCGAGTGGGCGGGGATCGTGCTCGATCGGGGCGCAAACCGCCGCGCCGTGGGCACCGAGGCGCGCATCAGCCGCGCGGCAAGCGCCACCGAGGTCTGGGTGATCCCGGTGGACGAATCGCGCCTGCTCGCCGAGCAGGCGCTGCAAGCCAAAGGAGCCGTTCGATGACGCCTGCACGCGCCCGATCCAAACTCTCGCAGAGCGAACTGCGCGACCTCGATGCCTGGTGGCGCGCCGCCAATTACCTCTCGGTCGGGCAGATCTACCTCCTCGACAATCCCCTGCTCGCGCGCCGACTCGCCGCCGCCGACATCAAGCCGCGGCTCCTCGGGCACTGGGGGACGACGCCGGGCCTCAATTTCCTGTACGTGCACCTCAATCGCGTCATACGCCGGGAAGCAGCGCGGGTGCTCTTCGTCACCGGGCCCGGGCATGGAGGGCCGGCGCTGCTCGCCAACGCATGGCTCGAGGGCAGCTACAGCGAACTCTATCCGGACGTCTCGCAGGATGGCGACGGCATGCGGCGACTGTTCCGGCAGTTCTCGTTTCCGGGCGGCGTGCCGAGCCATGCTGCGCCCGAGACGCCGGGGTCGATCCACGAAGGGGGCGAACTCGGCTACGCGCTCGCGCACGCCGCGGGTGCCGCGTTCGACAATCCGGACCTCGTGGTCGCATGCGTGATCGGCGATGGCGAAGCCGAGACGGGGCCGCTCGCGGCAAGCTGGCACTCGAACAAGTTCCTCAACCCCGCGCGCGACGGTGCGGTGCTGCCGATGCTGCACCTGAACGGCTACAAGATCGCGGGACCCACGGTGCTCGCGCGCATCCCGCGCGAGGAACTCGATGCGCTGCTGCGCGGCTGCGGCTGGCGGCCGATCTTCGTCGCGGGCGACGAGCCCTTCGCGATGCACCGCAAGATGGCCGCGGCACTCGACGACGCGTTCGCCGACATCGCTTCGATCCAGCGTCGCGCGCGCACCTCGCGCGGCGCGATGCGGCGGCCGCGCTGGCCCATGATCGTTCTCGAATCGCCCAAGGGCTGGACCGGTCCCAAGGCGGTCGACGGCAAGCGCATCGAGGGGACCTTCCGCTCGCACCAGGTTCCGATGGGGGACATGTCGAAACCGGCGCACCGGCACCTGCTCGAGCGCTGGATGAAAGGCTACCGCCCGCGGGAACTCTTCGAGCGCGACGGCAGGCCGCGCCCCGTCCTCGCCGCGCTCGCGCCTCGGGGCGATCTGCGCATGAGCGCTACACCGCATGCCAACGGCGGCGCGCTGCTCAGGCCGCTGCGGCTGCCCGATTACCGCCGCTACGCGGTGCGCGTGGCGCGCCCCGGCGCGCCCGATGCCGAGGCGACGCGCGTCCAGGGCGATTTCATCCGCGACGTCATGAAGCGCAACCTCCGCAACTCGAGCTTCCGCGTCTTCAGTCCGGACGAAACCTCCTCGAACCGCTGGGGCGCGCTGTTCGAAGTCACCGACCGCTGCCTGGTGGGCGACGTGCGACCGGACGACGAGCACGTCGCGCCGGATGGACGCGTCATGGAAGTGCTCTCGGAGCACCTGTGCCAGGGCTGGCTCGAGGGGTATCTGCTGACCGGACGGCACGGGTTCTTCAGCTGCTACGAAGCGTTCGTCCACATCGTCGATTCGATGTTCAACCAGCACGCCAAGTGGCTCAAGGTCGCGCGCCACGTGGCGTGGCGCCGCCCGATCGCCTCGCTCAACGTGCTGCTCACCTCGCACGTCTGGCGCCAGGACCACAACGGCTTTTCGCACCAGGACCCGGGATTCATCGACCACGTGGTGAACAAGAAAGCGGAGATCATCCGCGTGTACCTGCCGCCCGACGCGAACAGCCTGCTCTACGTCACCGACCAGTGCCTGCGAAGCCGCGACCTCGTGAACGTGGTGGTCGCGGGCAAGCATCCGTCGCCGCAATGGCTCTCGATGGACGCGGCGATCCGGCACTGCAGCGCAGGCGCCGGGATCTGGGAATGGGCCTCGAACGACGCCGGCGCCGAGCCCGATGCGGTGCTCGCGTGCTGCGGCGACATCCCCACGCTCGAGACGCTCGCCGCCGTGACGCTGCTGCGGCGCCACCTGCCTGCGCTGAAGCTCCGCGTGGTCAACATCGTCGACCTGATGAAGCTGCAGCAGCCTTCGGAACACCCGAACGGCCTTTCGGATGCGGACTTCGATTCGCTCTTCACGCGCGACCGGCCCATCGTGTTCGCCTTCCACGGCTATCCCTGGCTCATCCACCGCCTCACCTACCGCCGCACGAACCATGCCAATCTGCACGTGCGTGGCTACAAGGAAGAGGGAACCACCACGACGCCGTTCGACATGGCCGTGCTGAACGACATCGACCGCTTCCACCTCGCGACCGACGTGATCGACCGCGTTCCCGGGCTCGGGTCGCGTGCCGCGCACGTGAAGCAGGCGCTGCGCGACAAGCGCACCGAGCACCGGCAGTACATCGCGGCGCACGGCGAGGACATGCCCGAGGTGCTGCAGTGGCGCTGGCGCCCATAGGCGCAAACGGCCGCCGCGCCTTCCTGCGTGCGCTCGCTGCGCTGCCCGCGGCGGCGTTCGCCGGTTGCCGCGCGAACCCCCCGGTGAGGACGCCAACACGGTCGTGTTCCGCCACCCCAAGCTCTTCGGGGACCCGCAACTGCTCGATGCCGTGATCGGCGAATTCGAGCGCTCGCAGGGCGTTCGCGTGCGGCGCGAGACGCTGCCTGCATCGAGCGACGAGCAGCACCTGTTTTACGCCGTCAACCTTTCAGCGCAATCGCAGGAGTTCGCGATGTCCTCGCGCTCGACACGATCTGGGTGGCCGAATTCGCCGCCGCGGGCTGGTTGCGCGATCTAAGCGCGCTTGTGACGCCCGCCGACGAGCGCTGCCTGTTCGGCGCGCCGGCCCGGGTTGAGTTTGTCTGCCGCGATGGCCCTCAGGGCAGCCCCGGTCCGCATCGATGGCACTTGGGCTACATGGAAAGCGCTGGCGACGGAAATTCAGGAACTTTCCGCGCTGCGTCAGCGTAATGCTCGGTGGATCGTTCGCCGCAAGCTCGCCCGCCACGTACTGCGCATTGCGGCCAGCCTGAATATCCTCACTAAGGGTTTCCCCCTCATGACATGGTGAACCCGCCGCGGGAGCATTGGCCGTCCGGGCTAGCGGACACGGACGTGATTTGACGATTGATCGACGGCGTTGATCATTTGCCCCGGACGAGCCGTGTCGTTGAATGGCTCCTGGAGGTCTGACGGGGATGCCGCAAAACCTCCTCCTGTACGGCGGCATCTCCCATTTGCCCCCGGCGCGCACCCAGCGCGCCGGGGGGTTTCTTCCTCGTTCCGGCGTTGCTTGCGGCGTTGGCGAACGACCGTTCAGAGCTCGCTGGGCCGGAACTCGAAATTCCTGAAAACGGCCGCTCAAGTGTCCGCGATGGGGCGGCGTGAACGGCGATAGGCAGGAGCAGTACCAGGTTCTGGTCGACTCACATCGGCCGTTCAGCGAGGGATCGCGACTACGACAAACCCGGTTCAGAGGAAACGATTGGCGTCGCGGTCAGGGGCTTGCGGTGCTGCCGTCAATCGGCTTCCACCGACGATTCAAGGATTTTCATCGCAATTCCGATTTTGCCGCCCTGTGGTTTGAGCCACACGATCTCACCGCGGCATTTCAGGACCCGCTTGCCGCCCGGGGTTTCGAGATCCACGGAAAACCGGATTTCCGTCCCAATGGCGTACGGCGTATCGGCCTCGAAATACATTCCCGAGGCGCTGACGTTGCGGGCGATGGCACTGGCGGTGCCGAGGTTCATCGCCAACCCCGCGGGGACCCGTTCATGCCCTCTTCTGTCCTGACGCGGCGCATTCATGGTGAGACCCCCTCCCGTTGGAGACGCGATCATACGCTCGAGACGCCCCGGTGGCCGAGTGGATTCAGGACTGTCGACCTACCCTCTGGATGCAACGCGGCGAATGTGCCAGAGTCTGATGTTAAGCGGTACCATGCATAGCGCAGGCGAATGGACGACGATCGGAATGAGCGGATCGACCCCATGGTACGGAGGGAGCCATGATTGAAAAGGGACATCGCCGTCGTTCAAACCGTCTCCCGCTTCGCTGGAAAGCGGCTCTGGCGTTCGACGCCGCCCAAGGCAGGCCGCTCGTTCATACTCGGACGCAAGACCTCTCTCCCTCCGGTGCGGCCATATTCAGCGAGTATGGCGACCTGACCGGGTCCGTGGTCACGTTGCTTCTGGCGCACCCTCCACGCAGGGGTGAAACCGCGCCCAAGGTGCTCATGGTCAGGTCGCGGGTTGTCTCCACGGCGCGAACGCCGGGGATGTCCGAGTACCGGCATGGTCTGAGCTTCATCCGGGCGCGCAATGATGGGCTGGACATTCTTTCGGCGATCCTCCAGGGCATTGAGGCCGCCGGCTCCGGCCGGGAGCCCGCGGCTGGCGCCGCGGCGGCGGCGTCCGCTGCGCGTATGGAAAGCAGCCGCCTCGAGCCGATCAAGCACCTCGCATACGCTAGACCGGCAGAGGCTCGGGCGATCGACCAGAGGCTCGAGTTCGATGAACTCATCAGCGATTCGCTCGAGAGGGCCTATCGATACCTGAGGAGTTTCGTCGATCGACTCAATGTGGCGAAGCCGGCCTTCGCCAGGGGCTACGCCATTGTCGGCGTGCCGGAGTTCCGGGGATTGGCGTGGGAGATTGGAAGCGCCGATGTGTATGCACGGGAGGTTTTGCCGACCCACAGGCTATCCGAACGGGTATCGCTGCACTTCCTTCTGTCAGGCGGAAAGGGCATCCACATCGGCCGTGAATACCCCGCCAGCGAGAAACTCCAGCAATTGCTCGATGACAGCGGCATCGAGTACACGACACAAGGCGTCTGGAGCAAACGCGGTTCCCTGGAGCGAACCACGTTCGATTTTGCATGCGAGGTCAAAGCGAGCCTGCAGTTGGTGGGCCAGTTCGACACGGGCCAGCTTCTGATCCGGGCGCGCAACGTCTCGGGATTCGGATCGTTGGAACAGATCGTTGCGCCCGAGGCCGTGACCGACGAATCACTCGATGAGTTGAGCGCCTTCATTCTGGGTGAAAGCCCGGGCCTGGGACCGTTACTGCTGCGACAGTACGTCTGAGTTCCGTCTGCTTGAGCGGTGATGCCAATGACTGAACCCGGCCGAGCTCAGCCGACTGACCACCGGCCCTCGTTTTTCCCAAAGCCGCCGTTCTCACGCCGCAGTCATCGAGCCAAAGTTCGTCGGCGAGCGCTGCCTGCCCAACGAGAACAATCGAGCACGCCGCGCCGGAGTCCTTCGACGGGCAGCGGTTCCGGCACCGTTCGAGCGGCAGCCTGACCGAAGTCGTGGCTCGTTGCCGGCAGGCCGTGTTCGAGCCGATCGCCCCGGTGCTGCATTGGTGATGCATATCAACCCGATGTGCGGGCCGCAGGCGTAGCGTTCGCCAATCGTGGGGTCATCTGCACCCCAAGTGCGCTGTTTGACCAGCAGGAGGAATCCTATGGACCGGCGTGACGCGCTCGCCGCGCTCGTCGCCTTTGGTGCTTGTACAGAGTCGCGCTTCAGCTTGGCGCAAGCGCCTTCCAAGGTGCGAATACTTGGCTTACTGAGCGAGGGCCAGCCCTCTACGCCGGAGCAATGGGACAAGACTCGATTCGCGCTCAAGCTCAAGGAACTTGGCTGGGTCAATGGCAAAAACCTCATCGTCGAGCGCGTCTACGGCGAAGGAAAACCGGAGCGACTGCCAGCGTTGGCGGCGGAACTCGTTCGCAAGCGCGCCGATGTCATCTTTGCCGTCGGCCCGGAAGCCGCGGTGGACGCAGTGCGAACAACCAGGACGATTCCAATTGTGTTCTGAGGCGTTAGCGCGCCCGTCGAACAGGGGCTAATCGCATCGTACGCCCGGCCCGGGCGCAATGTCACGGGCGTGGCCTATAACGCCGACCTGGAGATCTTCCCGAAGCTGTTGCATATCGTCAGGCAGCTATCGCCCGCCGCGGACCGCGCGGCGTACTTCTCGTTTTTGACCGCGCTCCGCACGGTGGGAGGAGGCGCCTCATCAGTGCTCGACCGGGAGATGATGGAGATCGCAGGAAAAGCGCTGGGTTTTCGATTTGCGGACTAATCCGATCGCCAAGCGGGAGGACTTCGATGCGGCCTTCAACGCGATTCTCGAATTTCGTGCGCAGGCTCTCGTCACCCTGACGACTTGGTTCTCGTTCCTGGAACGGCAACGGATCATCGAGTTCGCCAACGGGAATCGTCTCCTGAGCATTTTTGACACCAGGCAATTTGCCGACGCCGGCGGGCTTGTTTCGTACGGACCCGACCGTGCGTACATGTACGAACGGGCAGCCAGATTTGTCGATCGGATCCTGCGCGGCGCGCAACCCGGCGACCTTCCCGTCGACCAGCCGACCAAGTTCGAGCTGGCCGTCAACCTGGCAACCGCCAAGACCTTCGGCCTGGCCATCCCGCAGTCCGTTCTCGTGCAGGCGGATCATTTGATCGAGTAGGCGCTCGCCCTGTCCGCTTTCGGGAAGCACGAACGACTCGACCTCCGAGCAGACCGTGGCCGGTCGAGTACTATCCCAGGACCATGACCCCGATGCCCAACGCTGCAAAGACGAGCGCGGCAACGATGTGAACCATCCGCACCGGCAGCCGCTTCGCGAGCGCGTCGCCGAAGAACGCCACTGGGGCGTTGGCCAGGATCATGCCGGCCGTCGTGCCCATGACGACGGCGACGAGCGAGTCGAATCGTGCCGCAAGCGCGACCGTGGCGATCTGCGTCTTGTCGCCGATTTCGACCAGAAAGAAAAGAATCGTCGTGGTGACAAAAATGCCACCTAGCTTGCGCGATGCGCCGGCGGCGTCGTCCAGTTTGTCCGGCAGGAGCATCCACGCCGCCATGGCAATGAATGAGGCGCCGAGGATCCAGCGCATGGCCTCCGGTCCGATCACGTTCGTGAGCCAGGCACCCAGGGCCCCGGCGATGGCGTGGTTCACGAGCGTCGCCACGAAGATGCCCGCAATGATGGGCCAAGGCCTCCTGTAGCGTGTTGCCAGGATCAGAGTGAGCAATTGCGTCTTGTCGCCGACTTCCGCGAGGGCGACGATGGCGATCGAGACGAGCAGGGCTTCCATGAAACGATCCAGAGCCGGGACAGAAACCGAATGACCGCGCGTCCTTGCCCAGCCAGGTAGCGGTCGCGCAGCCATTGATTTCGCCGGACCTCTTGCCGCTAGCGCCATGGCCAAGGCGGGGCAAGTAAGTTGACGCGAGCCCCGCTCGGCACTCACCAGCGGTCGACTACACCCCAAAAGCGGCGCTCATTCTAGCTTGGCGGTCTCGCTGCCGCAGGCGGATACGTCCGACGACCGAAGCTGCCCGGTCCATGCCGACCCAACTGTCCGTCCGGTTTTCCGGATGCACCAACACCCGCCGGGCGGGCAACCGGGCCGAGGCGATGCAAATCGCCTAACACCGTGTCCACGGAACTTGGGTAGGATCACGCTCGGTCAACTCTGCCATGTGCGCCCTCACATGACGTTCCCCATGCCACGCACCGTCAGCGCCCGGTGTGTTTCCAAAGGTTGATCGCGAAGCACACGAAGCCGATGCCGATCACCACCGAAGCCAGCGCGAGTACCGGCTCTACCGACGTGTTGCCATCGACAAACATGGTCAGCGTGATCATCTGAATGGGGAACGCAATGTTGTGCAACCAGAAATGCGCCTTGGCGAGGCGGGTCTCGCCCGCGGCTGGGGCGCTGCGGTACCAGAGTCCGAACAGCGCCATGCTGGCCCAACCCAACAGATTCAGATGGGCATGAACCGGCCTGAAGGTGTAGTCGTGGCTTGCCGCCATGACAATCCCCAGGGTCACACCAAGCACGGCATAAACGACTGCCAGACGCAGAAACAGATTTCCCATGGTCTCCCCCTTGTTGATGTGTGACGCGATTCGACGCACCTGCACCTACCAGAGTGCATCGAAGGCGCTTACCTGACCTGCAATTGTGGTTTTCGATCGTTCAATTGGTACGCCAAAAGTATGCCAGATTTGGGTTGGCGATCTGGTGAGACCGACACTGCCTGCAGCTTTGGAGTCCCTCGCGTACGGCCGAATGAATGGTCGCAACCAGCCAACTGCCCGTCAGGCTCCGCTAACCGATAGCTTCCACTGACAGAGTGAGGCGGCAGTCCCTGAACGGGTTGCTCGTGAACGGCACAATTGCGGCTGACCGGCTCCAGCGTCCTGAGTTACAAGTTCGCCTACGAATATCCCGCGTTTTTGTCCGATCTCGTGATTCCCCGCGCTTCTCGCCGTTGCGGGGAATCATGAGACACCGAAGCAGCCCTCGGGCACGGACATGGCCTTACGCGGATCGCCGTTGTTGAC
>Ga0080064_1001724_pt3 | contig 29581 bp, 21 predicted proteins | sample Subgrocontami54m_FD_69260 | JGI IMG/M metagenome (GOLD analysis project Ga0080064, IMG submission 69260) | Subsurface groundwater microbial communities from S. Glens Falls, New York, USA - GMW46 contaminated, 5.4 m (SPADES assembly) (version 2) ...
GCCGTTCGGGCCGCGAAAGTCCGGAATGCCGGAGTCGGTCGAAATTCCCGCGCCGGTCAGGGCGACCACACGCCGGGCCGATACAACCCAGTTACGCACCGACTCGATGATGGCAGCAGACTCCATGGCGAACAATAGTAGCCGGATAATGGCGATCTGCGCAAAGTCAAATGACGTTTTCTCGCGGCACTTTTCGAATTCAGTCGGGATACAATTGACGCCAGTGTCAGGGATCACCTTTGCAGCCGGATCGCCGGCGCGCTCCCGGATTCCCGTTTCCGCACTTTTTCGCCACCGCATGTTCCTCAGGAGACCCACCATGCAGAACAGTAAGCCCAACGTATGAGCCACAGCAAACAACGAGGGCGCCTTCGCGCGTTGCTGGCCGGAACCCGGTGCCTGTCGCCGGCAAGCGTGTTCGATCCGCTCTCCGCGCGCATCGCGGAAGCGGTCGGCTTCGAGATCGGCATGCTGGCGGGGTCGGTGGCGTCCAACACCACGCTGGCGGCGCCCGATTTGATCGTGCTCACGCTCACCGAATTCGCCGACCAGATCCGGCGCATCATGCGCGTGAGCAAACTCTCGCTGGTGGTCGATGCCGACCATGGCTACGGCAATGCGCTCAACGTGATGCGCACGGTGCAGGAACTCGAGCATGCGGGCGTCTCAGCGCTGTCGATCGAGGACACCGCGCTGCCGACACCGTTCGGCGCGGGCAAGGAAAGCCTGACCTCAATCGAAGAAGGCGTCGGCAAAATGCGCGCGGCGGTGGCGGCGCGCCGCGACCCGACCCTGATCATCGCGGGCCGCACCTCCGCGCTCAAGATCGAAGGCGCCGAAAGCGCGGTGGCGCGCGCCAAGGCCTATGCAGCCGCGGGCGTCGATGCGATCTTCATCGTGGGTCTGGAGGATCTCACGCAAATCGAGGCGATCCGCGCGGCCGTCAAGCTGCCCATCATCGTCGGCTCGGCGCCGGCCTCGCTCAAGCGCGAGGACCTCGCTGCGCGCGGCGCCCGCATTCTGCTGCAGGGCCATCAGCCGGTCGCCGCGGCGGCCAAAGCGCTGCACGAGACCTACACGCATCTATACAATGGCGGCGCTCCCGCCGATCTGCAGTCGAGGATCGCCTCGCCGCAGGAAATGGAGCGCCTGGTCGACGGCGAGAGCTACAAGCTATGGCAGCGTGAATACCTGCGGTGATGGCCTGCGCAGTGGCGGCGCGCGTTTTCTGACGGCCGCCGGGTTTGCCGAAGGCGTGCGGCTTTCGGCGCCGGCGATTCCCGTCATGGCGTTGTTCGGCACCGCGTATGGCGCGTTTGCAGTGCAGAAAGGGCTCCCGCTGCTGGAAGCGACGCTGATGAGCACCTTCATGTTCGCCGGCGCATCGCAGTTCGTCGCGACCGAGATGTGGGCGCAGCCGATGACCGCAACGCTCATCACCACGCTGTGCCTGATCACCGCCACGGTGAACATGCGTTTCATGCTGATGACCGCGTCACTCCGCCCCTGGCTTGGCGGACTGCCCGCACGGCAAATCTATCCCGCGCTCGCCCTGCTGACCGAACCCGGCTGGCTGATCGCGATGCGCTATCGCGCCGCGGGCGGCACTGATCGTACGATCCTGCTGAGCAGCGGCATCGCGCTATGGCTCATCTGGATCGCCTCGACCGTGCTGGGTTATCTGCTGGGTTCGGTGGTCGCCGATCCCCGGCGCTATGCGCTCGATCTTGTCATGCCGGTTTTTTTCACGGTGATGCTGGTGCCGCTCTGGAGCGGCCCGCGCAAGGCGATTGCCTGGGTCGTCGCCGGCGCGGTCGCGCTCGCGGCCGCGGAGTTGACGTCGGGCTGGTGGTACATCATGGCGGGAACGGTGGCCGGAACTCTCACTGCGGGATTGACCGATGAGCGCGCTTGAGCCCTTCGGCATGACCCTGCTCGCGCTGCTCGCCATGGGGGTTTCGACTTTCCTGATGCGCGCGGGGGGCTACTGGCTGATGGGGCACGTGCCACTGACCCCGCGCGTTCACCGCATGCTCGAAGCGCTGCCGGGATCACTGGTGGTCGCGATCGTGCTGCCGATTGCCGTCAAGAGCGGGGCCGTCGCGTTTCTCGCCATCGCGGCGGCGGCGGCGATGATGATCCTGCGCCGCAATGGTTTCGTTGCGGTCATCGCCGGCTTGCTCGTCGCAGTGCTTGCCCGGAGCGCGGGGCTTTAGGACACGGCCGGCAACTGCTATTTCATCGACGGCGCTGAGCGCGTGGCAAGCGCGAGCAGGCTGATGGTGACCGCGAGCAGAACCATGGCGCTCAGCGCGAGCGACCAGTGTATCCCGATCAGGCTGCCCATCAGGCCGACGGTGACGCCGGAGAACGCGCGCAGGCCAAGGCTGGACATGTTGTAAAGTCCGATCACGCGCCCGCGCATGCCCTCGGGTGCATACATCTGCACCAGCGTCTGCGCCATGGCGGCAAACGAGAGCTGGAGAAATCCCGCCACGAAGAGCAGCGCCCACGCGATCGGGAAACTGGTCGCGACGGCAAAGCCGCCGATCGTGCAGCACCACAGCATGGCCAGCACGAATGCGGTTTTGGGCCGCGCCTGCAGCAGGCTGCGGCTCTCGAGGACGAAGCCGGCGATCAGCGCGCCGGCGGCATCGGCGGCGAGCAGCATGCTGTAGGCGATGTCGTCGCCACCGCGGCCGAGATCCCGCGTGAACTCCGGCATCTGCGCCTGATAAGCGTTGCCGACGAATAGCGAAGCGCAACCCGCGAGCAGCGTCATCGATACGATGATGCGGTTGCCGGCAATGCCGCGGATCACCGACACGATGTCGGCGAGGCCGCGAATTGCGGGCGCCGCGTTTTCGCCACGGGCGCGCGGCCTGAACGGCGCTTTCCACAGCCACAGCACCAGCGGCAGGTAGATCAACGCGTTGGCGAGTACCCCGTAGGCGGGACCGAGCGCAAGCATGAGCCCCCCGCCCACCGCCGGGCCCATCAGCAAACCCAGCATGCGCGCGGTGGCGCTGAGGCGCACTGCGCTTTGCAGGTGGGAGTTTCCGACGATATCGTGGATCAGGAGCTGGCTCGCGGGTCCCCACAATACGCCGGCGCAGCCATGAATGACGAGCAGCACCATCGCATGCCACATCTCGAGCGTATCGGTGACGAAAAAATATCCCCACCCGAGCGACGCCGTGATGAAGCACAACATGCCGACCTGGATGACGCGGCGCGGATCGAAACGGTCCGCGAGAGCGCCCGAGTACACCGAAAAGAACAAAAACGGCAGCCAGTGCGAGACCACGGCGAAGCCGCCCAGCGCCTGCGAGTGGAACTTCTCGAACATCATCCAGTAACTGATGACGTGCTCGATGCTGTCGGCCATCATGGCCAGCGCGGTGGTGAAGAAATAGGCGCGAAACGGCCGGTGGCGCAGCGCGGCGAACGATTTCCCGGAGGGCGCGTATTTCCGGCTGCTGTCGTCGGTCAAGCTCGGCTTTCAGGTCGGCGCTACTGCTATCGGTGGAAGGATACTGCAAACGCGCATGAAAATGCGATTGCGCGCGCCAAAATATGCTGCTACGTTGCGGTGCGCGGCTAACAGAAAGGCCACCATGATCGAAATCCTGCTCAACCAGTCCGACCTCGTCATTGCGATATGCGTGATCGGATCGCTGATTCTGGTGTCACTGGGCGTGACGTGGCTGGTGATACGCTTTTCCGGGGAGCAACTCCTGCGCACCTACTCCGGGCTGGTGCCGAATTTCGGCGCCACGCTGGTGGCGGGATTCGTGCTGTTTGTCGCCCTGGTTATCAACGGCATCCTGCATGATCGCGCACTGGCCGAACAGGCGGTGGATCAGGAAGCACACGCGCTGCACGAAGCCCAGACGCTGCTGGATAAAAAACAGCATCCGGGCTGGCATCAGGCGATCGCGGCGTATATCGGCAAGGTGATCAATGACGAGTGGCAAGACATGAGCAGGAGAATACGCAGCCATGGCGCGCACGATGCACTGCAAAATCTTCGGTCATTGGCCCTCGACGGGTTGCCGGGCATTTCCGCGGAGACGCGCAGGGAACTGATTGATACGGTGAGAGAAATCGATTCCGCGCGAGAAAGGCGGCTTTTTGTCGCCGCCGATCAGATTCCCGGTGAAATCTGGGCGACATTGTGTTTAACCGCACTGGCGAGCATGTTCTTCTGCGCGGCCATACATGCGCGCGCACCTTCGTCCGCCTATACCATGGCCGCCTTGTACGGTTTGGTGATCGGTTCGATGTTCTTTACCATTGTTGCCATCGACAGCCCGTTTCTCGGCCCGTCCGCGGTGTCGGGGCACGCCATTGCCCGGCTGGCAGCGGGTTCCTGATTCTTTGCCTGTCACAACAATAATATTGAGACTGAATTCTTCCTGTCGGATTCAGTTTATTTGTTATACCAATCGGGCACTATAATTCTCATGCCATCGGGCGGAACATAGCGCGCGTACTCGGCGCCCAGACGTTTCTTATATTTGTCCGTCGCATCCTGTGCCCAGGCGTTGGACAGCGTTACCTTGATGCCCTCCTTGTCGCAAAAACCGATGAAAACTTTAAAATCAAATATATTCTCCACCCCTATGTAATTTCCTTTGGGGGTGAAAGCAATTACCGGCAAATCGACATCGTCCAGAAAGGGCCGGGCAGCTTCATCGCTGTGCCACAATACGCTTCTGCCCACGATGGAATTGATTAACTGGCACACCATATAGATGCGCGGGGTAATGTTGCCCAATTTCGTGCCTTGCCCGCTGGCGGTAAAATTCCGTTCGAGCGTATCTACGTTTTTCCGTTCTTCCTTGGTCAGAGAACCTCTGACAGTACCAAGCGGCCGGTGATCTTCGCCATAAGGACTGGGATCATAGCTGCCCGAGAAGGGCCACACTGCAAACAAATCATAATCGCCCGTGATTGCGTTCTTATAATGTTCTCCGCCCGACAAGCGATGTCCCGGCGGATTCGTCATCGCCAGCATCGGCTCATAGGAACCACGATACTTTGGATGATACTTTACGACAGTGGCGCCTTTTTCCTGAATCCATCGCTTGTTAAACCGGGTATTGTCGAAATAGACGCCATATAAAGCGGGGTCGTCTTTCTCGCGTATCAGGCTGTAATAAAAGTTGATGCCGGTCGGGTGGGTGGCGTACCCATCCAAACGGTCGGTGCCTTTGGCCTGCACGGTTATTATTTTTTTTGAAGTGAGCCAGTCGATCCGCCGCCTCGAGATTTTGAGCGGTGTCGTCGACGCTTTCCAGCCCTGCCCTTCATGGTCGAGATTGACCGCCTCGTCGTGCTTGTCACGGTTGAAGCCCAGTTTACCCATGCCGTATTTATTCAATCGGGGATCCCTCAGGACGAAGCCGGCCATCGGTCCCCAATCGCATGATTTGCCATGGATACGATAACCTTTGGTGTCATACCCTTCGTCCAACAAACCGTGGCAAGTGGGTCCGGTGGCCCTGACCATGATGACACATTGCTGATCTCGCGCTACGCTCACAAATGCCCGCATGTGCGTGGTTGGCATGCCGATAACATTTTCAAGAAATCCGGCATCGTTATATCGCATCGCGTCCTTCTCCTTTACGGCAAAGGCCTGCTGGACAGAAAACTTCCTCAGCCTCCGGTCACCTCAGTCCCGTCTTGACCGCTATCATTGCATCGTCGTTGGGATAATACATTAGCGCCAATACACGTGCCGTTTGCGACGCTCGCGAATGCAAATTGATTCACGAACGCGAAGGTGGCGGACAAGCAATTGGCGCACTTCGCGTCTTTGCGTTTAATCGCCGTATTGGGGATGATAAACTCGGCCAAGTCATCCGCTATGATCGATTTCCCGGAACCATTGCGCAAACGCTAAAACGGTAAGAACATGGCACTGTTATTTCGCGACTTCGACATGCGGATCGAAATCCGCAGCACGCGGGAGGGCCTGATCCGGTTTCGCCAGCACGCCGACGCTGTTTTTTACCTGAGAAAGCACAGCGGCAGGCCGGGGCTGATCACGTCGCTCCGGCAAGTGCTTGCCGAACATCATCATATCCAGGTCCGGCGTCTGTCGGACGACGAGGTGATCGAAGAGGTCGCGCGACGCCTTTTGAACGGATCCCTGCAGTTGATGGAGATGTTCGAGCCCAGGGTCGAGGTACCCACAACGCCGCAGGAAAAAGCAGCGGAGGAGGAGGCGCCGGCAGTCTATATTCCCGCCGCCGCGATGGCTACCCCGACTGCCCCGGCTGTGGTTGTTCCCGAAGTGCCGCTGCTGCCGCTACTCGAAGAAGTGCAGATCGAGGGCGCCATTGTGCTCCCTGAAATCATGCAAACGCTGGCGCAAATCGACCTGACCCTCGGGGGGATCAGTTTGGCCACGGTGTCGCTCGAGCCTGCACCTTCCGGGGTGCCGCCGATCAATTCGGCGATGCGGCAGGTGAGCACTTCCGCCATTGAAACTCTGGAGGCCTTGTGAATCCGGAGCGCGCAGCGTGAAAATCGTATCCAAGGCGCAGACCGCGATTACCGACGGCGCGACCCAGGTGCTCGAGGCGGTCACCACTGCATCCGCCACGCTGAAGACGCAATTGACCGACGGCGTCAGCGCGGCTGCCACCGCCGTCACGACGGTATCGGGCAAGATCGGCGAGGTGGTCGATCAGGTGGGCGAACTCCCATCGAAGATCAATCCGCAGGAAACCATCGATAAGCTGACCAATGCGCTCGCCAGCCTGCAATCCGACCTGACCGGTGTTGCGAACAGCGTGGGCAGTTTGGGCCCACGCATCGCCGCCGCCGGCCAGAACCTCGCCGGCATCGGCGCCGACGTGCAGGGCATGGCGTCTCTGGTGACGGGCCTGCCGGGCCGCTTGGCCGCGCTTAAACCCGACGTATCGGGCATACCCGCGAAACTCGACACCATGGTCGGCCGCGCCAATTCGCTTGCGCAGCGCGCGCTGTCGGTAAAGTCGCGCGCGTCCGGATTTGCCGGCACCCTCACGCCGTTGCAGCAACGCCTGACGTCGCTGCAGGCCACCGCACAGCAGGATGGCGCCGCTGCCGCCGCGCAGCAGGCCGCCGATCAAGTGCGTGCCGAGGCGCGCGCCGGGGCCGATAGCGTCAAATCGGAACTCTCCGGCGTGCGCGAGCAGATCGCCGCTGAGGCTGCCGGTGTTTCGTCGGACATCGAGAGCACCGCCAACGAACTTGTTGCCTCGACCATAGGCGGCGCCAGGACCCAAATCGCCGACATCCAGTCCGAGGTGGACGGCACCATCGATGCGGTGGTGGAACGGGTGGAAACGACAGTTGCCGCCATCCAGCAGGAAATGACATCACTGCTCGCGCAGATCGAGGGCTTCAAAGGGCGGGCGAGCGAACTCGCCGCCGCGTTCGACGATCCGCTGCAGCAGGCCGAGGCGGCGATCGACGCATTGGCGCAGGCGATCGAAACGGTGGGCGAGGCCATCGACGGCATTCTCGAGGAAATCGAGTCGCAGATCGGACGCCTGGAAGAGATCATCGCGACCATCAAGCAGGCGATCGACGACGCGGTGGCCGGCGTCGACACCGCCATCAATGGACTGGTCGAAGCACTGGGCGAGGTCATTACCGAACTCGATCAGCTCAAGCAAACGCTGCTCGAGTTGCCCGACCGGTTCCAGCCGGTGCACGGCCAGATTGACGACGCCAAGCAAGTGATCGTCGAGATCCAGGGCCGCGTCAGGGAATGGGTCGAGGAATCCTATCGGACGCTGGACCAGGCAAAACAGGAACTCGACGAGGCGGACGCGCTGTGCGACAACGCGATCGCAGTGTGCGACAAGTACATCCCCCGCGCACCGATGCTTTCGCTCGCGAAAAGCCTGTTCGTGGGAGTCAAGGCGTCGATTCCGGGGATCAAGATCACGATTCAAGGCGCGAGGGCATCCATCGGTACCGCGGGTGACACCTCGATCTCGCTGCTCGACGAAGGTATTACCATGGTGGAGGCGCTGCATCCGATGCTCGATCAGGCGATCGAGGAATTGCGCAAAGCCATCGATGTCGTGATCGGCGTGCTCGATCAGGTGCGCGCCGCGCTCGAGCAAGCGCAGGCGGCGATGCAGGAGATGTCGGAGAAGATGCACGCGACGGCCGACGAGATCAAGGCCAAGCCGGACCCCTTGATCGAGAAAGTGCGGCAGATCCGCGACGACTTCGTGGCCGCAGCGCAGCCGCGCGAGAAGGTGGATCAGGCCGTGTCACAGGTGCTGGGACTCAAGGACGAGGTCATAGCGCCGGTGCGCGAGCAGGTGAATGCCGCCGAATCAAAACTGGTGCAGGCGATCGACGACCTGCTTGAAGCGATGCAGGCGCCGATAGATCAGCTCAACGCGAAAATAGACGAGGTTCGCAGCTCGGTATCGGCAATGCGCGAGCAGATTCGCAAGCCGCCCGCGCAACTGAACTCGATGCTCGACGATGTCGAGGGCCGGTTGAACGGGGCGGTGAGCCGGGCAAAGCAATCGATCGAAGAGCAGGCTGGCCTTGCCGATTCGGTGATCGCGCAGGCATTGCAGGCGATCGAGGATTGGTTGCAAAAACTCGCAGCCGGCAACCCGTTCGGTGATTCACTCGCCGCACTGGGCAAGACGATCGATCAAGCGAGCGCCCAATCGGCGCAGATGTTCAAGCAGGCGCAGGGAACATTGCAGCAGGCCGCCGCCGCTGCCGACGGGCTCCCCGGAAAATTGTCGGCATGGCAGGCCGACGCGGCTGCGCTTATCGGGCAAGCGCAGTCCGGCGCAACGAATGCCGCCGCTGGGGCAGCAGACCTTGAGGCAAAGTTCAAGTCCGCCGCTGACTCCGCACGCAGCCGTACGGAATCCGTGAAGGCGGATCTGGATTCGCTGAAGAATGCCGCCGAGTCGATGCTGTCCCGGTTTGAATCGGTCAAGCAGGATGTAAAACGCCATGCGGACGCGGTTTCCAAGGCGAGCGAAGGGCCGCGGTCGAAGCTCGAATCCGCAACCGGCGACCTTGACCAGTTGCGCGACGACGCACTCGCGGCGGTCAGCCCGCCCGCGGACAAGGCGAAAGAAGTGCAGGCGCAGTTGGATGCGCAGTTGGCCTCAGTGGAAGCCGAAGTCGCCGGCGTGAGCGAGAAAGTGCAGGCCGCATCGGATGGCGTGACCGCGCGCACCTCCGAAGTGCAGGCCGAAGTCGAAAAATTACGCGACCAAGGTACCGCCCTCATCGAGGAGACGCGCGCGCAGGTCGAAGCTGCGAAGTCGGAGACCGACGCGGCGCGGGCCGATGTGGTCAGCGCCGAAGCGGTCGTGGCCTCCGAGGTCGCCAAGCAGGGCGGCGCGCCTGTCCCACCCGAAACCGCAGCCGCGGCGGCGGCCGCGGCGTCGGGACCCTCTGCGGTAAGTTCGGCAGCCGCCGCGAAAGCCGCCGGTGGAGCCGCAGCCGCGCCTTCTGGCGGCACCGCCGCGCCGAAAGGCGCTGCAGGTGCGCCCCCCGCAGCGGGAGCGCCGGGCGCCGAGACGGGTGCTGCAGCCGCGCCGGCTCAAGCGCCCGATGCCGGAAAAGCCGCGGCCGAGACGCCGTCCGACGAGGTTAAGGAAACGCCCACTGAGGACAAGGAAATTCCCGCGGAGACTGAGAAAGCACCTACTGAGGCTGCAGAAACTCCAGCTCAGGGCGAGGAAACTCCTGCCGTACCTGAGAAAACGTCTGCCGGAGCCGAGGACGCTCCCACTGAAGCTGGGAAAACCGCCGCCGGGACCGGAAAAACTTCTGCCAAGACTGAGAAAGCTACCGCGGAAGCCGGGGAACCCGCTAGAGTCGAGGAACCCCTCGCTGCTGCGCCTTCGGCATCGGCACCTGAAAGCACCGCCGCCGGCGAGCCAATCCCGGAAAGTCCCGCGGCCAAACGCAAAACTCTCAAAGACGCAGCCGACGCCGCCGCGAAGCGCAAACCCGAAGTCAAAACGGATGCGCTCAAGGACCTCGCAGAAAAGGCGGGACAGGATGTGCCCAAACCGGCACCATCCACACCATCGTGGCCAAAGGACATCCCCGACCCCGCCGCTCCCAATGCGGCCGACCCCAAAAAGGTCAAATCGCTAATCGATCAACTGAAGGAAAAGGGGCCCCTTTGACCCTTTGGTTCAACCGCGTCAACATTTTTTTTTAGGCTGATAGTTTTCCAGCTGGTTTGCGCTCTCAAAACTTGTTCTGTTTGCCGAAAGAAAGGTATCCGGGGAAAAAGGCGCTTGCAATTCTCTCACCACGTCTGCCGCCGTGGCTCTGAAATCAGCCCACCGTCCCCCGGCAATATTCGTCTTGTACGGGCAAAAACTACCGCATTTTGAGTGCCTCAGTTTAAGCGCTGCAGTTGCAGCATCTTTTTCATCTTGTGTGCCAGTGGTTAGAGCCGCACTTTCAGCGGCCGCAATATCCAGAAAGTGTTTCTCGGCTTTACTTTTGGCGCCGTCAAGGCTCGCCGATACCGCCAGCGACCAAGCGAGTGAAGCTTCCATTATCCCTTTCAACTTGAGAATCTCCGTGTCGAAAATTCGTTTCCGACGATCGGCCTGTGCAACTACCATCGCAAGGTCCAAACCTGAATTACAAAAAGACGTCGTGTCCGCTTGAGGGTCAAATTTTTTGTAATCCTCCAATGCCTGCTCCAATTCTTTCATCGAATGTTCCACCTTGAAGCGGTACCGGTCCAGATTTTCCACACTGGCCTCCTTCAATGCAAATTTGACACTGGTTACGACCCCGGGGGTGGGATTATGGGACTTGTGAACACTGCTTCTGATCTGTCCTTCTATTGCCTGTTCAACGCTTGCAAGCAGGCCACCTATGATGGGAATTGGAATCAGGCTAAACGACGCTCGTCCTACTGCTCCCAAACCCTTTAGTAGCTTGGAGCCAAACGACCCTTGCGAACTGACGGCGCTCCTTACGGAGTGAAATCTGGAGGAGTGCGCAATTCTGGTAAATACACCCTTGTTATCAACCTTTGACTTGGCATAAGCCCAAATATTTGTGTCCAATGACATGAAAGCTCCTTTTGGTTTTGCGAGGAATGGGTTTTCAAATAACGTCCTGATTGACGGTGCGCACTCTAACCGGAACAACTGGGGACAGACCACGTTCTCACGTTCATTTCACCGCAATGTCACGCCGAAGTTGCCACCCCCCCTCACGGTACCGCCCGTATCATCGTCTCTTCCAGCCCCGCTGCCCGTATCCCCGGCAGCACCGCCTCCGCGCCTGCCCGGGCATCGAACGGCCCTATCCATACGGTCGTCAGCGGCTCACGCCCGGGCCTCTTTACGACACTGGTCTTCGCCGCCAGTCCGCGGCCCCGGAGATCTTCCACTATGCCCTGCGCCGTGGCGCCGCTTTCAAACGCGCCGACATAAACGACGTAGCCGCGTTTCTTCGCTTTGCCCGCCTTCGCGGGCGCCGGCTTCGCGGGCGTGGCGGAAGCAACCGCTTCCGGCCGCGGGGCCGATGCCTCAACGGCAGGGGATCGCGCCAATTCCGTTTCCGGATCCGGGCGCGCGCTTGACGATTTCAACGGCGGCAGCGCAGGTATCGCGGGCGCAGCGGGCATAGCAGGCGGTTGTGGCATGGCAGGCGATGCGGGAATCGCAGGCGATGCGGGAATCGCAGGTAGTGCCGGAACGGCGGGCACCGCTGGAACCGCAGGCACCGCTGGAACGGAGGGCGCTGCCGGAATCGCAGGTGCCGCCGGAAGCGACGGCAGCGGCGGCAGCGCCGGTGCGACCGCAGGCGCCTGAACGGGCGCAGGCGCCAACGCAGGTGCAATGGGTAAGGCAGGCACAATCTGACTGCGTTGCGCGGTAATCGCGCGCTGGGTCGCATCGGTGACGCCCCATTCGCGGCCAAGCAGCAGGCCTGCGGCAAAAATCAGTATCCCCAGCAGAATCAGCGCGCCCCAAAAAATCGCGAGCATGCGGCCGGTCAGTGAATAGTGATGCTCCATATCGAGGTCACCTCAACGGATTACGGCGTCATCACGGTAAACTGCCCCGGGGCATTGATCTGTATCACCCCGCCCCAGTTGCACATCAGCTTGGAAGAGTTATTGAGCGCCGGCATGTTGCCGATCAGCACGGTGGGCGCGCCGACGATCCAGGGGGCGGTTGTGACCGGGATACAGGGCATGGGCGTGAGCACGCCCAGCGCAGCCGCAGTGGCGGAGGCAACCATCGGATTCGCCATACTCATGCACATGCCGAACGGCAGGATGTTGACGAACGGCTTGTTGTCCATAATGTTGGCCGCCGGGGTTCCGGTCATGGTCCGGTTCGCGGGCAACACCATCAGGCTGCTCGGCGCCGCGCCGAAACTGCACTGCAACATCGCTCCCATGCAGACCTGATTTGCCATGCTCTACCCCTTCACCAGCTTTTCAAGCAGGGTGGAAAGCTTCGATTGCACCGGCTGTCCCTCCGCACCCGCAGTGGCGGCTTTAAGGTTACCCGATTCGTCGTGCTCGCGCACCGCCCCGACCTGCTTTCCTTCCTTGAACGTTGTCGTGTCCTTCAGTTTCCCGTTCGCGTGGAAACGCCTGCGTTCGCCGTGCAGCTTGCCATTCACATAGGGGGCGCGTTCCTGCACGCCGCCCTTCTCCTCGTATTCAATCGCTTCGCCTTCGAGCACGCCGTTCGCATACTGGGCACGCCGCACAAGCTTGCCGTTCGGATCATAGTATAGTGCCTCGCCATGCGGCTTGCCCCGCACATAAGGCACCCGCGCCACGGCTTCGCCATTATTGCCATAGCTCACGAACTCGCCTTCCTGCACGCCCGCGCGGTAATGGAGCATCGCAAGCAACTGGCCTTCCGCATACAGCAGCATACGCCCGTCGAGAACGCCCGCCGCGTAGCCGGCTTTCTGCACGAGCTGCCCCGCCTCATCGTAAATCCGCACCTCTCCGTCGAGAACGCCGTTGGCGAATCGCGCGCTTTGCAGCAGACTGCCGTCCGGCGCAAAGCTTTGCGTCTCGCCCTCCAGCGCGCCGTTTTTCATCGGCGAGCGCGACTGTATCGTGCCATCCTCGTAGCTGCTCTCGATGACTTCCGTGTCCGCGCCGGGGTTTGATAGCGCCGCGTCCGCCGCTACGGGTCCTGCCGGGTCCTGGTTGATCGCCATGGTCAGTTGATTTTGACCAGCCCGCCTTTGACGGTGAGCATGCCGCCGCCATCGACCATCTGGGTCGCGCCACCCTTGTTCGTCAGTTGCACGCCAGCCTCATTGGTCAGGTTGACGCCCGCCTTGTTCGTCAGGTTGGTGCCGGCCTTGTTGGTAAGCTCCGTCCCGGCCTGACTTGTCACCGAGGAAGCCGATTTGATGGTAATGGATCCGGTGACGTCAATGACGAGATTCCCTGTCACCTTGAGCTCAAAGTTGCCGGTCACCTTCTGCGTGTAATTCGCCTTGTTGGTGTGCGTCTCGTTGCCGGTCACGGTGAGGTTGCGCTCGCCTTTGACCTCGTAGGTTTCCTTGCCGGTTGCGACCTGAAACGTGCGATTGCCCTTGGCGACGACGAGCTTTTCGTTGCCTTCCTGTATCGTGGTGGTGCGGTCGTTTTTAATCGTATTGACTTCGTCGTGCAGCACGTCCTTCTTGCGGTCATTTTCCACCTTGATCGTCATGTCCTTCTGGGCATGAACGTAGACTTCCTCGGAGCCCTTCTTGTCCTCGAAGCGGATTTCATTGCTGCCACCGCCGCCTTTCGACGAATTGCTCTTGATGGTGCTCTTGGTCTGCTCGCCGGGCAGCGCATACGGCACGGTTTTTTCCGCGTTATAGACGCAGCCGGTGATGATGGGGCGATCAGGGTCTCCTTCGAGAAAACTGACGATGACCTCCTGGCCGATACGCGGCAGGAACAGGCTGCCCCACGCCAGCCCGGCCCAGCCCTGCGCAACCCGGATCCAGCAGGAACTGGTCTCGTTTTTCTTGCCCTGCTGGTCCCAGTGAAATTGCACCTTCACCCGGCCGTATTTGTCCGTCCAGATTTCCTCCCCGCTCTTGCCGACGACGGTGGCCGTCTGCGCGCCCATGACCCGCGCCTTGGGCGTTATGCGCGGCGGCCGGAAGGTAACGGTGAGCGGATAGGCTTCGAACGTATTGCTGTAGGCCTCGTGGCTTGCGTCATGGGCGACCCGCCGCAGCACGTAGGTATCGTTCAGGTCGGCCCGGAAGTGGCCTGTCATCTTGAACTTGTAACCCGGAGTGAATGCGCGGCAATAGCTGTCCCCTCGCACCGAGCGGCCCGGATGCTGCAGTTCCTGCAACCGGATTTTCGCGACCCCGTCGCCGCCGCTTTTGGCCGCGTAGCCGCCGGGGTATTCGTAAACTTCCATGCGGCCGGTGCTCCCCTCGGTGCTGGCAAGCAGCTCGGTACTGGGCGTTTCGAAATTGAAATCGTCCGCGGAATACTTCTTGGGAACCGCCTGTTCCTCGAGCGACCAGCGGTGGATGATATCCATTTCGCGCGGTGTCCCCGATGCGGGATGGAAGCGGGCCGAGGCGCGGTTGGGGCAATCCTTGACCGCGTCCGGGCTGTCCGCGAGGACCAGCGTATGCTTGCCGTCCTCATGTTCGAAAAAGTAGAAAATGCCGTCTTCCTCCATCAGCCGCGATATGAAATCGAACGCGGTCTCCTGATACTGCACGCAGTAATCGCGCGCGGTATAGGTAGCGGTCGTCTGAAACTTGAAATCGGTGAAAGCCAGATCGGAGAACACGCTCTTGATGATGTCCGGGGTGGTCTTCGCCTGGAATATCCGCGAGTCGGTGCGCAGCGTCAGCCACCACAGCCAGGGCCTGAGCTCGGCGCGGTAGGTCGCAAAGTCCAGATCGCCACCGGTTTGCACAAAGCGCGTGACAATACCGTTGACATAACGTTTTTGACTTCCTTCGAGATTCACGGCCACGGTCACCGATTTGCCCACGACCTTGCTGAAATCAAGGCCGGCGTCACCCGAGATCATTTCCAGATCGAAATAAAACAGGCTGGACATGCTTTCTTCACCGTGCATCCCGGTCAGAAGCAGCACGTCCGGGCCGAGCGGAGTCGTGACGGCCAGGTACGTATTTTCCTGTTTGAAATCGGTGCGCATGCCTCACTCTCTCAGCCTGTCCCGATGCGTTTCACGTTGCCAATGCCGCCGCCGGCGTCAGGTTCAGCATCCGATGCGGCGGGCCGGTCGCTGAAATCGTAGACAAATCCTCCCGAGGGATCAAGCGAGACGTGCACGGATGTGAACGTTTCTGCGACCGACATGAGTTCCAGTATCCGGGCGGACAGCTCCGGCAGCAGGCTGTTGGTCAGGATGTGATTGATGTTGCGCGCGCCGCTGTCGACCTCGGTGCAGCGTGCAGTGATGGCCTCGATCAGGCTTCGTTCGTAGCTGAGATGCGCCTGGTGGTTCCTGTGGAAACGCTCCTGAATCTTGGCGAGCTTCAGCTCCACGATGACGCTGATCTCGGCATCACCCAGCGGATAATACGGTATGGTCACCAGCCGGCCGAGTAAGGCGGGAGCGAAGTGACGAAGCAACGCCGGGCGCAGCTTGTCCACCAGGAGTTCCGGGTCCGGCCGCAGTTTTCTCCCATCACAGGCCTCGATGATGATCTCCTGCCCGGCGTTGGAAGTGAGCAGGATGACCGTATTCTTGAAGTCGACCAGGACGCCTTCGCCGTCCTCCATGATCCCCTTGTCGAACACGTTGTAGAAAAGTTCCATGACATCGGGGTGCGCCTTTTCCACTTCGTCGAGAAGCACGACGCTGTAAGGCTTGCGCCTCACCGCTTCAGTCAGGACGCCGCCGCGACCGTAGCCCACGTAACCCGGCGGCGCGCCCTTGAGGCTGGACACGGTGTGCGCTTCCTGAAATTCCGACATGTTCACCACGATCATGTTGCGTTCCCCACCGTAGAGCTGGTCGGCCAGCGCCGCCGCGGTTTCGGTCTTGCCCACGCCGCTCGGCCCCACGAGCAGGAAGACGCCTACCGGCTTGCCGGGGTCGTCAAGATCGGCGCGAAAAGTGCGAACGCGGCGCGCAATCGCCTCCAGCGCCTGCTCCTGCCCGATGACCCGCTCCGCGAGCCGCTCCTTCAGGTTGAGCACGGTGCGCAACTCATCGACCATCATCTTGCCCACCGGAATGCCGGTCCAACCCGATATCACCGAGGCAACCACTTTTGAATCGACGCAGACCGGAACCATGGGCTCGTCGTTCTGAATCGCCTCCAGCCCGCGTTCCAGCCGCCCCAGTTTCGTCGTGAGTTCAGTGACCTCCGAGAAATCCGTGTCCGGATCGCGAGCGGGGGCGCCTTCGATCGTCTCGTCCAGTTGGCGGCGCAACGCAAGGATTTCAGTCACCGCCTGTCGCTCCTCTTCCAGACGCGAGAGCAGCTGCTTCTGGATCACACGCTGCTCCTGGATGCCGTCCGTGAGCTCCTTTATCCGCCGCGCGTGATCGGTCCCGGTCAGCGATTCCTGTCTCAGGACACGCAACTCCGTCTCGAGGTTCTCGAGAGCCCGGGTGGCGTTTTCCACCTCCGGGGGAGTGCCGGTCTGGCCGATCGCAACCCGCGCGCACGCAGTATCAAGCACGCTGATCGCTTTGTCCGGAAGTTGCCGCCCCGTGATATAGCGATGCGAAAGGCGCACCGCATCGCGCACCGCGACATCCAGAATTCGCACCTCATGATGCCGCTCGAGATTTTCGACCACGCCACGAAGCATGTCGATCGCCACTTCCTCGCTCGGCTCCTCCACTTTGATGACCTGAAAGCGACGCGCCAGCGCAGGATCTTTTTCCACGTATTTCTTGTACTCGGTCCAGGTGGTGGCGGCGATGGTGCGCAATTCTCCGCGCGCAAGCGCCGGTTTGAGCAGGTTGGCCGCATCACCCTGACCCTCGGGCCCGCCCGCGCCGATCAACTGATGCGCTTCGTCGATGAACAGGATGATGGGTTGCGCGGAGGCCTTGACCTCCGCGATGACCGACTTCAACCGGTTTTCGAATTCACCCTTGATGCCGGCGCCCGCCTGAAGCAGGCCGAGATCGAGTGTTCGAACCGATACGTGGCGTAGCGCCGGCGGCACTTTCCCGTTGGCGACGCTGAGGGCGAAACCCTCGACCACTGCCGTTTTCCCTACGCCGGCTTCGCCCGTGAGTATCGGATTGTTCTGGCGCCGACGCAGCAGAATGTCGATGATCTGGCGAATTTCCGGATCGCGCCCCCTTATCGGATCGACCTTACCGTCGCGCGCCTGCGCAGTAAGATCGACCGTATATTGGTCAAGCGCCGGCGTGGCGGCGCTCCTCGCCGCGCCCGACGCCGGAGCAGGCACCGACTGCGCAGTGCGTGGCCGCGCGGGTCCGGGCGTAGCCGCGGAGCCGGGAGTACCGACACCTTCGGTAGAGTCCGCCACGATGCCGGCCAAGGCGTTGCGCAACGATTCCCGCGGAATCTGCAGCAGCGCCGGCGCGGATTCGAGCAACATGGTGCGCAGGCTGTCCACCTGGAGCAACCCGAGCAGCAACGAGCCGGAACGCACGAACTGTTCTCCGAGATGCATCGACGAGATGAGCCATGCCTCCTGAATCAATGCAGTGAAGTGCGGCGACAGCGCCGGGGTGCGCCCGTTGCCCCGCTTGAAGCCATCCATCGCCGAGGTAAGCTGGGCTGACAACGAGTCCGGCTTGATGTCGAAATGTCTCAATATGAGATCAAGGTCCGGAGCCGGCTGCTCGATAAGCCTGATCAGCAAATGCTCGATCTCGACGTTGTAATGGGTCTGCCGAACGCACAGTTCTGCCGCCTGCTCGAGTGCACGGCGGCACTCGGCGTTTAGTTTGGCGATGAGGGAACGAAGATCGATGTCCATGCGGTTACGCGGCCTTTAAGTGATGCTCTTGGATCGAGTGCGCCGCAGGCAATCGCAGGCGCACGAGATCGTCACCAGAGCGGCTGCGCCCGGTATTGAGCCAGGAAGTCCAGCCCAGGCGGGCCTCGCTGGTGCCGCCAAGCCGCGTCCCCGAGACCTGGCCCGGTGCAAGCGCGAGGTGCAATTCAATATCGATGTCCTGCTGGAGATGCACGCGAGTGACGCGCGTCAGCGCTTGAAACGCATCGCCGTCCGGCAGAAACTCGCGCAGACGGGCGAGACTAGGCACCGAGATCCGCAATCGGATCCGCCCCATCTGGTCCCACGCGCGCATGCCCAGCATCGCATTGACTGCCAGTCGCTGATTCGCCCCCAGACGGCGTCCGATGCGGGTTCGGTCGCGTGGCTCTATTACCAGCCACCGGCCCAGCAATTGCTCCCCGCGTACCGGCGTTTCGAAGTAGTCGGAAAGCATCGCTTCCAGCGCGGCCATCGAACGCACCTGATGCGCAAGTATTCCGGAATAGCGCAGCAGCGAGCGTGCCCATTTTCTGGCGTCCCGGTTTTGCGTCGCGAATTCGAGCCCAGCCAGATCAAACAGCCAGCGCGCCAATGCGGTCTGGTCCGGCGGACGGCTGTTGAGCGCGATGCGGTGTTTTTTGCGCGACCGGTAGAGAAACGAGATCAGCCGATGGTTGAAAATGTCGAGAAAATCACGCGTGGCGAAATCACGCGCAGCCGTGCGCTGCATTACGAGTTCGGTAAACGGCGTGGGCAGCGGCCCCGTGGCACCGGCGAGCCCCATGAAGGCTACGGTGAGGCGAACAGGCTCGGCTTCGTCTGCGGGAAATTCCGCGTTTACGACATCGCTTGCGGGAAAATCGAACCCGACTTTCGAACGGAACGCGACCGGCTCGAGGTTGCTGCCGCCGTGCCCCGGAGACACCGCCTCCGGTCGCAACAATTCGAGCAGCCTGACCGCCTGGAAGAAGTCAAAGCTGAACGGCTCGCGCCCGAGCAGTTCGTTCAGAGAACCGGCTGCCGGCCCGTTATCGGTTGCCATCGCTTCCATTCCTCTCCACCGCGCTTCACCACGACACTGGTAAAGGAGTTGACCGACGTATAGAGCGCAAAAAACCGGTTGAGCACGGCCGCCAGCATCAGCGGCGATCCGCCCACATACGCGCTTTCGTCGAATTCGAGCGTAATTTCGAAGCCGCGGCAAAAGCCGCGCCACGCCTCGCGTCCGACGCGCGCAACTACGCTCGCGCACGACATGCTGCGGATGCCGCGAATCTGTGCGTTTGCGTTTGCCGAATCGGTCACGTTGTAGAGCGCGAGCATCTCGCGCAGCGCCTGCAGTCCGGCATCCGGATCGAGCAGGGAAACATTATTCAGGGTCAGCAGCGATATCAGCCGCCACTGCACGTTTCCGCCGAGCGGTGGACTCACCTGTATCGTCGGCTCGTAAAGGCAGGTGATGCGCGAAGATGGCGCTGCAACCTCGGGAACGAGCCTGGCGCCCACCGGCACCTGCTCGGCAAGCTGGCGATTGGTGCACAGGGTACTGGCATACACCACCGGGAAATCCGGCCGCTGCGGCCTGAAATCCAGATCGAGAAAAGACAGCCACATGTCGGTCCCGGCGATATCCGGCCGGTGGCCGAAGTCGCGCCGTGCCAGCCAATAGGGCCCTTCCGATTCGTCCCGTGATGCGTGGTCGAACGCATAGAACGGCTGAACCGTGGTCGCGCCCCCGGCTTCGCGGTCAGTCGCGGTCACGCTGTTGATTGTGTGGATCTCGGTAAACGCCTCATCGCGCCAGTCCGGCACCAACCGGTACTCGTATTTGCGTTGGTCGATACGCAATGGTTCGGAGGTCTTGCGAAATAAATTGATGATCGGGGTGCAGCCGAGCCGGAACGTGTCGTGATGGATTGCCTGGCCGCGCGGTTGCGGCTGATTCAGAAGAAACAGCAGATCGATGCTGCGGTGCGGCCCGCGGGCGGCCTCGAGATGCTGCACGTCGAAGAAGAGAAATTTCCGGGGAAATGCGAAGTACTCCTGCAATAGCTGATACGCGGGATGCACATGTCCCGGCCGCGGGAGCACGTCTTCATCCACCCCGTAGCCGACCTCCTGGAAAGCGCCTTCGCGCAGCCTCCTCGGCTGGCCGTCGCCTGCAACGACGCACACCCCGCGCAGGCTCGAGACCAGCAGTTCGTAGAGCGGCATTACGTCCATCCACTCCCCATGCAGGTGCAGCCGCAGGCGGCTCAGTTCGAGTTCCGCGAAATCGACTTCTCCCATGCAGGCAAGCCGCAATCGCAAAACCGAGGCAACACCCGGTTCATCGCGCAGAAAATCGTAGGCGTAGGCTGCCACAAACCCGGCTTCCGTAATTTCGATCGGCCACAGAGTCAGCGGGTAGCAGGTGCGAAACCGGCATTGCACGTTTCCTCCCGCATCGGCAGACAGCGCGGTGTGCCGGGGAATTTCAAAGCCGCTGGTGAGCTTGCCCTGGGTCGGATCCACCTCGAAATGCGCCACCGACATCGACGGCAGCGGACTTACCAGGCTCGGATACAGGCTTTCCAGCAATGCCGAGGAGATCTGCGGAAATTCGTTGTCAATATCGAGATGTACGCGCGCGGTGAGGAACGCAACCGCTTCGATCAAACGCTCGACGTGGGGGTCGGCCGACTCCCCCGGCCCGAACTCAAGGCGGTGCGCCACCTTGGGGTAGCGTTTGGCGAAATCCGCGCCTTGGCCGCGCAGATAGGCAAGCTCGCGTTTGTAATAGTCGAGCAGGTCTTGCGCAGACCTAGCCGCCAAGCCCGCTCCTTCTCAGGTCCTCGCCGGTGACGTCAATCGCGAAGGCGACACGCTCCCGGATGCGCCCGATCGCCATCACGCCGGCGACTTTGACCAGCACCGCTTTTTCACTGTTGCCAAGAACTTCCGCTTCGACATTTACCTGACTCAGCCGGGGCTCGAACGCCTCGATCGTTTCCCGCATCAGCGCAGCCAGTTTCCTCTGATCATCGGGGCTGCGCGTGTACATCGCCGAATAATCGGGCAAACCGTAGTCGATCACGGTTCTCTCACCCGGCTCCCATTTGCGGGAAGGGCTGGGACTGCGCGTATTCAGGAGTCGCCCCAACTCCCGCTGCAGCGACTCGCACTGCCTGGCGCGATCCAGAACTCCCGCGGGCGCGGATGTGCTGTCCCCCGTTTCAGGCATCTCCGACAAGCGGTCGAACAACGGCGCTCGGACTCCCTCCCGGATGCCAATACTCTGCATGCGCCTGGTGCTCTATACGGCCTGCTGCGCGCTCAGCACTTGACATTCAGTTTAAGGTCCCAGCCGACAGGGACGCCACCTTCGTCCGTGCCATCCTCTTTCTGCGAATGATACGTCCAAATAACCTTGTCGAAATTCAAACTGACACTCTCCTGCGGCGTTGATCCCTCGCTGCCGGAAATACTATGGCTCGACAGCATAACTTTTTCCATTTTAATGGTGAATAATAGTGCAGGCTTATCGCCGGCCTGAGTCGATCGCAGGTGGGTGATTGTGGCATCTTCATCGCCTTTTCCACTAAGCGCTTCCGCCAGGAGCAACGTCGTCGTTTTGTCCATGATCTTGGTGATGTTTACTTCGGATATTGACGGGGTACTGCCTTCGCGTTGCCCTCCCCCGTGAGCACTACCGACAGATCTACCGACACCGAATTGGTAGCTGCTAATCGGGATTTGCTTGTCCGCGGATTTGTTGGTGCTCGAACCTTCGATCTTTCCAATCTTGATAAAAATACTCTCTTCCATTTTGTCTATCCTTTGCCAGCGTTATGAGATTTTTGGACCCACGTGTGCGGCGATTGTTAACCGGCCGCCGGCGGCGGCAATTCCGCAACCAGGCGGATCGAGGTCGTGAGTTCCTCCAACTGAAAGTGCGGGCGCAGGAACACAGTCGCTTTGTAGACGCCCGGCTTGCCCGCAACGTCAGTCACGTCCACGCGCGCCTCGCGCAACGGATACTGCGCCTTGATTTCCTGGCCGGCGCCGTCGTTCAGCATCACGTAGCCGGTAATCCAGGAATTAAGGTAATCCTGAACGTTCTTCGCACTGAGGAAACTGCCAACTTTGTCGCGCATGATGACTTTGAGGTAATGCGCGAAGCGCGAAGCCGCGAGAATGTACGGCAGCGCCGAGGACAGGCGGGCATTGGCCGTTGCGCGATGCAGGTTGTAAACCTTGGGTTTGTTGACGGTCTGGCCGCCGAAAAACGCCGCGTAGTCGGTGCCTTTCGCATGCACCACCGCAAGAAAGCCCAGATCGTTCAGCTCCTTCTCGCGACGGTCGGTGATGGTCGCCTCCGTCGGGCATTTGACGGCGATGTCCCCCTCGTCGGTAAGGAACTTGTGGGTCTTCATCGACTCCACCTTGCCGCCGCCCTCTACGCCCCGGATCGCGGTGGTCCAGTTGTACTTGGCAAATGCGTCGGTGAGGCGCAGACCGACGAGATACGCCGAGTTGCCCCACAGGTATTTGTCGTGGTCGCGGCCGTCGACGTCCTCTTCGAAATTGAAGTTTTCCACGGGAACGGTCTTGGCGCCGTAGGGTAGCCTGAGCGCATAGCGTGGCAGCGCGAGCGCAACATAGCGCGAATCCTCGCTGTCGCGGAACGAACGCCAGCCATCGAGTTCCGCGCTTTCGAATATTTTCGAAATATCGCGCGGCACCGACAGATCCGTGAATCGCTTCATGTCGAACAGCGCCGGATGGGCGGCGGAAATGAACGGCGCGTGCGCAGCGGCCGCCACTTTGGAGATTTTGTCCAGCAGCACGATGTCCTGAGGATGCCGCCCGAAGTAGTAATCACCGATGAGACAACTGTAGGGATAGCCCCCGAAGGTGCCGTATTCCTCCTCGTAGACCTTTTTGAAAAGACTGCTCATGTCATGATCGACCGCCTTCTCGAGGTCTCTGAGCAGTTCCTTTTTGGTCACATTGAGCAGCCGCAGCTTGAGCCGCGTGCTGGTCTCCGTATTCATGACCATGTCGTGCAGTCCACGCCAAGATGATTCCAGCGCCTGAAATTCGGGCGCATGCATGAGGGCGTTCATCTGCTTCGACATCAGCTCGTCGATCTGCTGGATGCGCTGATTGATCATGTCGACGACGCCCTGATCCGGGCTCACCTTCATGCCTTCGTCCAGGATCTGCACTGCAAACTGGCCGATAAGCTTCTTCGAGTATTCGGCCTGCGAGGCCTCAAGGGCCATATTGCCTTCCTGCACGATCTTGTCGACGAGACTCAATTCCTTGGTCTCTGCTCCAGCGCTTGCTCCGCCTTTTCCTTTTGCTTCCGCCATTTGCCCTCTCCTTAAATTTGCCGGGACCACTTGCCGTGCGCTTGGCAACGGTCCCGAAAACACGAGTATTTCAGCTGTGGCCTGCGATCACTTTCACAAAATCGCGCTGCCGCGAGGCACGCCGCGTAACCGAACCCTCCGCCTAGGCAGCAGGCGCGGCTGCGCTTCCGGCCTCAGGCGCCGATGCCGCTTTCAGTTGCTGCAGTCCCTCGGTGTTCTGCACGATGTCTTCGAGCAGCTTGTCGAGTTCGTCATTGCCGTCCAGCTTGGCAAGCAGATCCCGCAATTGTTGGCGGGCTTCCAGCAATCTGGCCAGAGCTGGAACCTGTTTGACGATCGGTTCCGGGCAGAAATCGTCGATATTGCTGAAGTTGAGCACCACTTTCATGTTGCCTTCGCCGGTAATCGCGTTCGGGACCGATATATCGAGCCGCGGCGCGACCTTCGCCATGACCTCGTTGAAATTGTCCCGGTCGATTTCCACAAACCGCCGATCTTTCAGCTTGGGAAGCGGATTCTCGGGCATGCCTGAAAGGTCCGACAGCAACCCGACCACCAGCGGCAGTTCCCGCTTTTCAATCGCCCCGCCGATTTCGACGTCGTACGTAATATGTACGCGCGGGGGGCGGTTTCTGCCCAGCCATTTTTGCAAACTTTCTGCCATGGAAGCCTCCTTTGTGCAATCAAATTGGAACAAACCGTTACGACCCTGCCAGCGCTCGCCCACGCTGCCGGAAAGCCATTATGCCATTTTTTGCGGAAAAGTAAGTGATTTCTGTCGCCCCCGGCGCGGCCAAGTTGGGCTTTGGGGAACCGGGGTTGCGCCGCGTACGCGGGTGGTATTGCCTGGCTAACTGCCTGGGTTCATGCCGAGGAGTTTATACAACTGTTGCAGATCCCCTTCGTTCTGCACCAATTCCTGCAACAATCCGGTAAGCGGCAGGTTTCCCCAGGCGACCGCACGCATCACCAGATACGGGGTAGGGCTGTGCGGTTCGGTCCGCAGCAGGTAATCAGCGGCCTCGGCAAGCCGTCGATAGGCTTCCTCGCGGCTGCGGATCAGCCCTGTGTTCGGCTGAATTTGCTCTTGCATTGACCTGTTCTCAACCATATCTTTTCCCCCGGTCCCGGCCTGCGCGGGCGGCACATCGGCCTCTGCCTTGCGCCCGGCCTCGCGTTTGCCTTCGATGCTGGTTACCGCTGGCGCGAGTTCACCGCCGAATTCGCGCACTGCTTTCCCAATCGCTTCTAGAACATCGCGGACGCGCCCGAGGCCGGGCGTATCATCGCCCAGTTTCTCCTGCATCAATCGCTCGAGTGCGAACATACGCTGAGTGCAGCGTTCAGCCTGGCGCAACAGATTGCCGAAATAAGCCGCCGGCGTCAGGGATACGCTGGTCATAAACGCAGCACGCGTAACCTTTCCGCCCTGCTCGGCAGTCTTCGCCGCCCCGGCATCCTTGCGGCCCAGATTCTCCAGCCTGAGCGCATCATCCCAGTCCGCCAGGGTCAGGCGGGTTTCCCCGAGATCGGAAGCGCTTTCGGCAATCGGCACGGTCACGCGCAAGGCGTGTGAAAGGTTATCGTTGATCCACGCGAACGGGGCGACACGGTACTCGATTTCGCCATCTTCGGCCCGCGGATAAATCCCGTCCCAATATTCCCTGCACAGGGATTCAACCAGGGCAAGCCCACGCGCAAAGCCATCGAGCCCCTCCTGTTGCAGCCAGGCCTCCGTCAACCAGCCGGCGATCTGAATGTCCTTGGTTTTTTTTGCGAGCGCTTCGCGACAAAGCTGCTCGACCTGGTTCCAGTTCGCCCGTTTCAGCGGTCTAACCCAATCGCCCTGAGGGAGATTGGCGTCCTCTTCGCGGCGCGCTTCCGCGATGTGCTGATAAGCGTTCTCGTAGCGCAGCGATACCCCGGTGGGGCTGTCACCGGGGATGGGCGCGGTGTAAACCGCCAAATCGCCTTCCGCCCCTGTATCAGTCACGCGATTCTCCTGTCTGCCGCGGTACGCCCGCTTTCAACGCCGGCAACGCCTTGCTACGAATTCTGGGATAGGCATCCGGCCAACCCGATCGCGCTTCGGGACGCCCGCTCTGCGCCCCGAGTCGCTGCGGTCCCGCAGCCGGTCCCGGCGAGAGTCCGGGGACTTGATAGGGAAATACCGGCAGACTCAGGATAACCTTTTTTCCACTCGGCGTGACGGTGAGGCGGATGAAAACCCGTGCGCGGCTTTCGGGCAGGCTGGACCGGTATTGACCTGCAGCGGAAACGGGCTGGGTCGCGAATTCGAACTTGAGCGTGTGCGGCCTGACTTCCGCGCGCGAAACGGCATCGACCGGCGCTGCAGCATGCATCTTCAGCATGCTGACAAGCGCCCACGGATCGGCAAACCGGTAGGAAACGTTGGTGTCATCCAAGCTCAGGTACGAAAGCGCGCCGTCGTTCACCGGCTTGGTGGGAGCATCCTTGGCCCAATGCAGCGTCAGGGTGATCGGCAAGCCGGGACGCCAGCGCAACTGAGGATTCGCATCGCGCAACTTCACCACCTGGTCCCCCACCGCCAGGCGCCAGTCGAGAATCTTGTTGCCATCGACCTCCGCCTTCTGATTGACGCGGAATTCGATAGCGAGGTCATATCCGGCCGCCGGCGCGCCATCATCGGGCGGCACGAGCGGCCCCAGAAACTCCCTTACTCGATTCATCTGATCGAGAAACCTGCCGGCATTCGCCGTCGCGCCCGGGGATGGCATGCGCGCACCGAGTATGGGCAACACCGATTTCACGTGGCGGTCGTAGAGCCGCAGAAACTGCACCACATCTTCCGGGTCCGCCTCGCCGCCCGGCCTGCGTTCCAGCTGCGGGCTGAAAGGAAACCGGCCCGCAAGCGTGCGGCCGAAGCCTTCTTCGATTGCCGCATAAGCTTTGGTCGCCTCCGCCGTTACCAGTTCGACACAGCGTGCGTAAAGCTGGTGTCGCATTGTGATCTGTTGTTCGAGGAAATAGTCCGCGTCGCGCACCGCGCCGAGCCTCGGCGCCAGTTTATCCATGCAGTTGTGCCCGTCGATTTCGGCCAACTCCATGCGGATAAACGCCTCCAGAGTCGATACGGAACTCCGCGGATTCTTGTTCTTGAACCGTTCGACTTCGCGCACGATGGCACGCAGCCGCCTCACCACGCGCGCGGCGTCCGCATCGAGCTGCATGCCGGAACTGTCCACCACCGCCAGCAGCGGCGCACTCAGCTTGGCGAACCACTCGACCTGGCCGTATTGCTGGCCGAGAAATTCCGCCAGCTCCTGGGCATCCGCCAGTCGGAAAGCCCCCGCGGCGGGATTCTTGGTCCCCTGCCACCATGAGAAATTGCCGTCCCGCACCGAATAGAGTTCGCTGGCATCCAGTGCGCGATTGATTCCCCGCAAACCGCGCATCGCATCCTGTCTCATGAGGCTTGCGAGTTGGTTGTATGAGGAGTCGGCCCCGATTTCTTTCAGGATAGCGAGGATACGGACCAATTGCGGACCCGCGCGGTCGAAGTCATGCGCGCTCACGGAAGCCTCCGCGCCAATGGCGCCGTCACGGGACTTCGGGGCATCGGCCACCACGGATGCGGATTTCGCAATCAAATCCGTCATGCGCCGCGCCAGATGCAGGTCGGCGACCTCGTGAACCTCATCTTGCAGCGCCTCGGGAAATTTATTGAGATTGTCCTTGAGATAGCGGCGTTGTTCCTCGGCCAGCGCGATCGCCTCATCGAGACGCTTCACGTCCCAGCGCACCAGCGTCCACGGGTCAATGCGCGTATCGAGAGTACGGCCCTCGATCTCGGCCATGAAGCGCTGTTTGAACATCGCCGCCAGCGAAGGACTCAAGCTGGATAAAATCGGCGAGAGCGCCCAGGAGCCTTCGGGTGCGCGGATGACTATGGCGCCAATCTCGTCGACTTTTACCTGCGCGATATTATTTCTGAGCGTCTCGATCTCGCTTTGCGCTTTCATCCGCGACTGATCGCTGACCGCGGGGCCCAGCGCGGATGTTGTCCTTATCTGATTTTGCAGCTCCACGAACGCCGTACCCAGGCCCTGCTCGCCGCTCGCAAGCCATAGGGCGCGCGGGTTTTTGAGCAGCCGGTCGAGCGTGTCAATCTGATTGAGCAACTCCACGTAAGACGCTTCCCGCTGGCCCGCCCTGTGCGATTGGCCGGTCAAATCGGAAATCCGGCGCGCAATACTCTGGCTCAGGGCCAGCATCGGGTTGCGGGCAAAGAACTGGTCGTAAACTCGGTCAAGGCGTTGACTGACAGCGCACGCGGCAGCTTTGGGAAAGACTTCAACCGGGTTTTTTTCCTTGAAGGTAAATTGCTGGCGTATCGCTGCCGATTGATATCCTTCCTGCTCGAGGCTCTCCGGCAACTCGATGCGCCAGGTATAACGCAACAGATCGCGCAGATCCCGCATTCTCCCGTCGCCTTTTTTCATCGTGGCGAACAAGCCCAGATTTGACTCAAGCGCCTTAATTTCCTGAATCCGCGCCTGCAGCCTGACGAATTCGGGAAGCTCCTCGATTACCACCGTCGCCGCCGGCGCGCCCTGAGCGTCCGCCGGGGATTGGGCGCACTCGTCGGGCACCGTGAGCTCGGTGGTAATCGAATGTCTCTCAACGCCGGTCAGTTCGGCAATCTTGGTGTTCAATCCCTTGCGCACCGCACTGAACACAATGTCGTGGAAACCCTTGTACAGGACAGCCCGAATATCGTCATGCAGCGAGGTTATCCACGGCCACGATCCGGGCATCGTGTACCACCAAAGCTGCACGTTGCCCAGCGGCGCCATCTTTTCGAGCAAGACGTTGGTATTTCGCAGATACCAGTCCACCGGCAGGCTCTCCTTGCGCGCGTGCAGGGCTGCCCGCTCCTTGGTCGCATTGACCATGATTTCCAGCGCGCTCTGGAACTTATCGACTTTCGAATTAAGCTGAAACACCGCCAGCACCAGCGTGAAAAACCATCCTATGCCGAGCACTACCGTCGCCCAGCGCAGAAAACGCACCTTGCGATTGCGGGTGGCGAGCGCTTCGCGCGAGGTGCGCGCCAACCCAAACTCGGCGAACACTTTTTGCTCGAACAAATCCCTGATGAATACCGGTCTGCGGGCAGCGCCGGCGCGCAGCATCGTTGGTTCAATTCGATCTTCCGCTGCGGACGGCGGAGCGCTCGCCGACGGCAACACGGGTTCGAAGTAGGATTCCGCCTTCGCCGTCGGCCCGGCATCGCCGGTCAGGTAAATGCCGCGAAAATAGAAAGTCTCGTGATAGGCGCTGGGCCGGAACAACTGATCGAGATAGGCGCGCAGCGCCTCCTGGGTCGCGGCGAGCGCCGATGGAAACAGCACAAACGCGTCCGGGTCATCGGCATCGACTCCCGCGGCGAGCAGTTCGGACTGTGTTGCGAAAATGTCCTGCGCGATGCTGCTGATGCCCTGCCCGGCCCAATCGCTCTGGTAGCCGGTCTCGAAGTTATACGGATTGGACCACCCCAGCATGCCATTGAGCAGGTGATCGGGGAGCGCGCGCGCAAAGCTCGAAAAACCTACGATGTTATCGCACTGGGTGACCACCACGTAGACCGGAAAACGCACTCCGAAGCGGCTTTGCGCCTGCCACAGGCGACGATGCATCACTTCGCCCTTGTGCGCGAGTTCCTCGGTCGAGGAGCGCTGCGCGGCGAGCAGATCCGACGCGGATATCGCCACTACCACACCATCGATGGGTCGCTGGGGCCGGTATTTCTCGGTCAGGTGAAGCACGGTCTGCCAGGCCTGAATACCTTCCGCCGCGCCAGCGCCGACGTATTCACCCGCAACGTCGAGCACGACCCCGCGATTGAAATAGTTCCAGCCCACGCCGGTGTGCTGCTTCGAACCGCCCGCATCCTGGAACACGCGGTCGATGCCGGAATTTTCGATCAGTGTGCTTTTTCCGGCGCCCGGCTCTCCCAGCAGCATGATCCAGGGAATGCGGTAGCGACGCCAGCGCGACGCCAGATTCGACTCGATATTCGCGGACGCACTGCCGAAGGACCAGCGCAGGGAGGCAAGACCCCGGCGCTGCGTTTCCTGCGCGGCAGCAACCGGCTGGGCTGCGGCCCGCTTCCTGGCCAGCCTGACCACATACCACAGCAGCAGCACTGTCAGCAGTATCAACAGTACGACTGCGAGTA
>Ga0080064_1002431_pt1 | contig 29564 bp, 30 predicted proteins | sample Subgrocontami54m_FD_69260 | JGI IMG/M metagenome (GOLD analysis project Ga0080064, IMG submission 69260) | Subsurface groundwater microbial communities from S. Glens Falls, New York, USA - GMW46 contaminated, 5.4 m (SPADES assembly) (version 2) ...
CGGTTGGATCACAGACCATTCAAAATCCGTCAGGTCAAAGCGGGCCATCAGAGCCTCCTGTTCAGGAGGTTGAATCAGAATTTCCCAGATTCGAGAATCCCGTTTATGGGTTCATGACCTAAAGCATGATCCCGAAAAGTGGACACCGGTTTTCGGAAAAAATCATGCTCTAACAAGAAGCTAGAGCGTGATGGCGATTCAATCTGAAGCCATCACGCTCTAGCAAAGCTTTGATTTCCAGTGTACCGTTGACCTTGAAGCTCGCAGGAGTACCCGCATCAAGTGTGTGCGACCTTCGGATTCGGGACTCGAGCCGAAGCGTTGCCCTTGCCCGCTGTTATGCGGTGAATGCCGGATCTTGGGTAGACCCGACTTCCGGGGACAAGCCCGGCGATGACGTGAAGAGCGTCGGTCATTGCGAAGATTGTTGTGAGATCTGTACTTTGCTTATAGCTTAGAAATGTCGATGTCGCGTCCCAGCCATTGCTCGGCGGCATCGAGAGAATCCATGAACTGCCGAAATTCAACAATACGGTTGGCGCGAAACCGCAGGAAATCCGCCACCATCAGCGACATCACACGGTCGGTTGCCAGGCGCCTGACACGCATCTGGACGATGATGGCGGCGCAATCGGCGCCGTCGGCGACGATGAGCATCGGCATATAACTCAAGAACTCAAAGTCGGCCCGAGCGGCCTTCCACGCAGCGAGCAGCGCGGCTTTACCGCGGCCGCGTCCAAAGTAGGGGAAAAGCTGCTGTGGTGCGCAGCTGACGAATTCGATCTCGTCATCAATCGCCTCATCGAGCAAATATTCGAATCGGCCTGCCGCATAGGCCTCGTATAATTCGTAGATGCGTTCGCGCAATGCCATGGGCACGGCTCCGTCGCACCAGAGTCTGCGCAACGAGGGCTGCGCATACTGCGCTTAAAGCGAGTTGATGGCAAATGCCCGCGCCACCCGGAACCCACAGAACCGCTTTTGGCGCATCGGCAAACCCCGTTGCGATTGAAGGAAAATTTGGAGCGGGCGGAGGGATTCGAGCCTTCGAACCCGACCTTGGCAACATTACGGGTCACTCCGCCTTCAAGCCGAGCTGCTGGATCAAGTCGCGAAGCTTGACGTAGTCGCGTTCCATGAACTCGCCCAATTGCTCGGAACTGGTGGTCATGACTTCCAGGCCGCGGGCTTCGATCGCCTTCTTGAACTCGGGATCGGAGGTGGCTTGCAGCAAGTCCGCGTGCAGCTTCTTGACGATGGCGGGCGGCGTGCCGGCCGGCACGAGCGCCGCGAACCACAGGACGACATCGACGCCCGGCAGTCCGGCTTCCGTGAAGGTGGGAACATTCAGCAAGCCGGGCACCCGCTTGGGGGCGGTCACGGCGAGCCCGCGCAGTGCGCCACTGTCGATATGCGGTATCGAGGACGCAGTCCCATTCATGAACATCGAAACGTCCCCGGCGAGCATTGCGGTGATGGCCTGAGAGGAGGAGCCGCGATAGGGGACGTGAACGAGGTCGATCTTGGCGGCGGATTTCACCATTTCGGCGGCGAGATGCGGGGCGCTGCCGATCCCAATCGATGCATAGTTGAGTTGGCCGGGCCGCTGCCGGGCATTTGCGACGAATTCCTGCAGGTTGCGCGCCGGGTCCGACGCCTTGACCAGCATGACCTGATAGCTCACCGCCAGCATCGTCACCGGGATAAAGTCGCGCTTCCAGTTATACGAGAGGTTCTTGTGCAGCGATGCCGCGACGGTCAGCGGGCCGTCGGTCGCGAGATAGAGCGTATAACCGTCGGGCTCTGCCCGCGCCGCGAATTCGGTCCCGATCACCCCGCCGGCGCCGGGACGATTGTCCACGATAAGCTGCTGTCCCCAGATCGCCGTCAGCTTGGGGCCAAGCAGGCGGAGGATGATGTCGCCGGTGCCGCCCGCCGCATAGGGCAGGGTAAAACGCACCGGCCGGTTGGGGAAATCCTGTGCGGATGCCGCCGTCAGAGGACCCAGAATAACGAACAGGGAAACGGCAATTCGCAGGATGGCTTTCATCGTCGCACCTCACCTTGGCTGCTACTTGGCGGCTATTTGGCTGCAATCGTCTCCGCGGCGATCATACCGAGCGCAAAGGCCTGGGCCAGACCGTTGCCCGACGAATAGCCGGCTGCACCGTGCCCCGAGATGCCGGTGACGGTCCCGCCCGCGGCCAGCAGGCCTACGATCGGGCTTCCATCGGATCGCACGACCTGTGCTTTCGAATTGACCAGCAATCCGCCTTGGGTGTGTGCGAGCGCGCCGGTGATACGGACACCCCAGAACGGGGGCGACAAGGCCTTCGCGAACGCTCTTCGGTTCAGAGGATCGGCGATCTCTCCCATCGCGGCTCTATTAGCGACTTCGAGCGTGGTAAGGAATCTGTCGACTGGCAGATCGAATTGAGCAGCGAGCTCTCGGGCCGTCGGCGCCGTGAGCGCAACGCCGCGGGCGACGACATCTCGGTAGGCGCCCATGCTCATGCCCAAGTCGTGGATTCGCTGATCGTAGAATTCGACAGCGGTGCCCCCGGGCGCCGCCAGCACATGCGCCGCCAGTTCCGAAGGTCCGATGTCCTCCTGGACAAAGCGACATCCGTTCCGGTCGATCAGAATCGCGCCGAGCGTGGTCAGACCGAGCCCGAGCCGGCCTTTGCTATCCACCGTGACATGACCGTGACCCTGATAGCTGTCCAGGCACGCCGTCGTTGCGCCGAGCGCCTGTGCCCAGATGATGCCGGAGCCATCATTGTGCGGACAGCCAATATGCAGCGCATCGGCGATCTCTGGCGCGAACTTGTGCAGCATCTTGCGGTTCGCAGCAAAGCCGCCACAGGCCAGGAGTGTGATGGGGGCGCTGATGTCCTGTTGCTTGCCGCGGACGCGCGCTCGCACGCCGCGCACAACACCTTCTGCAACGATCAGGCCGGTGACTTCCGTATCATTCATCCGCACGACGTTGGGCATCCGGCCTGCCGCTGCGGCGAGCATTTCGGCGTATTCTCGCCCGCCTTCGCTCGGCGTCGCATGCAGCCGCGGCACGCTGTGACCGGCCACGGGAATATTCTTCACCAGGTGGATGTCCATGCCGAGACGCCGCGCCTGGAAATGAATGGCGTCGCGCGCACGCGTCGTCACCAGCCGCACGATGGACTCCTCGGCGGAATTGTTGGTCTTCCGCTTGATGTCCTCTGTCCACAGGCCCGGATTGTCCATGATGTCAGCAGCCTCTTGGAAAGACGTTCCGGCAGCTGCGGGTCCTCCGCCGCTCATTGCAAAGTCCGAGGACAGACCGTCTCTGCAATCCAGCACCAGCACGCGCGCATGGAGCACGGCGGCGCAGGTTGCAGCGGTCAGTCCGGCCGCACCTGCGCCCACGATGACAGCATCAAAACGGTCCACTGCAACAACTCCAGACGAACAAAGCGGAGCGTCCTATGGCAGCTCCGCGAGCAGCCGGCCGTAGCCCGGTGCGGTTTCCCGCACCATGAGATGCTTGTGGATCTGCCATGCCTGGCAGATCGAGGCGTGCACGACCGGCACCTGGAGATCCTTCTCCAGGAGTTCGACCACGCGCGTGGTCTGCCAGCCGCCGCCTTGGATATAGATGCCGTCAGCGCCCGGATGCTTCCGCCACAGCCTCTTGACGTGCGCATAAAGAGTTTCGGTGGAAATTTGAGCGACCTGGTCGAACGGAACGTCGATTGGCTCCATCGATACCGACTTCAATCCAGCCTGCGCCATGTACTTCAGCACGATCTGGTTTTGCAGGGCCGAGTAGCTCGCCCCGATGAATTTCTTGATCTTCATCGCCCGCATGCCGGCAACCTGCATCTGCGGATCGGTGACGATCGGAACCTTGTATTTCTTCTCCCATTGCCGGATCAGCCGTGCCTCGCCGTCATATCCCAGAAGCATGAACGGCGGGGCGCCCGACAGGATGATCAGATCAACGCCCTGTTCGGCAAGTTCGGCGGTGTACTGCTCGTACTGCGGGATCGAATTCTTGAACTCGTCGGCGCTGCCGGCCCTGAAGTTAAGCAGCAGCGGCACGACGCCGATGCCCTCGGGCAGGATGCGGATGAGCTCTTCGAGCGAGCCGGGACGCCGGGTGGGCCGTACCATCCCAACCACGCCGCGCCACAGTGAGAAGCTCATCTTGACCCCATGTTTTCAACCATTGCAGTGGGTTGCCACTATAGACAGCGCATGAATTGCGACACAAGTTGCGGTCCTTGTCTTCAGGGAGTCTCGGTGATGGCGTCGGCTTCTAAGATCATCGTCACCGGCGCGGCGCAAGGCATCGGCCGCGCGGCGGCGCTGCGCATGGCGGCGCCCGGCGTGCATGTTGCGGTCTGGGATACGCAGAGCGACGGCGTCGAAGAAACGGCAAAGCTCTGCCGGGCGGCCGGCGCCATGTCGCGCGCCTGGCGGGTCGACGTCGGCACAGAAGATCAGGTCGAAGCCGCCGTCGCGGATTTCGAACGCGAGTGGGGCAAGCCGGACGGACTGGTCAACAACGCCGGCATATTCCCGCGCGCCCATGCGCTCGACATGCAGCTTTCGGAATGGGAGCAGGTCTTGCGCGTCAATCTCACCGGCACCTTCCTGTGCGCCCGCGCCGCAGCGCGCGGCATGCGGGCGGCCGGCCGCGGCGCTATCGTCAATATGGCGTCGGGCCGAGCGCTCGCCGGCGCCGCTAACGGGGCGCACTATTCGGCGAGCAAGGGCGGCATCATCGCGCTCACCAAGTCCTTGGCGCTGGACTGGGCGCACCACGGCATCCGCGTCAATTGCGTCATTCCGGGCCTGACCGACACCGCGCAGCCGCGGGTGGAAATGAGCCACGACCAACTCTACGCGATGGGCGCGCGCACGCCGCTCGGCCGGGTCGGACAGCCAGAAGATATCGCGGCAGTGGTCGCGTTCCTGCTCGGCGACGATTCCGCCTACATGACCGGCCAGTCGGTCGCGGTGAACGGCGGCGCAATCATGATCCCGTGAGGCGCGTCTTCGCCGCCGCACGTCACTGATTGATCGTGGTCCCGGTCGCGGTGATGACGTCGCCCCACTTCTTGGAGTCTGCACGCATCATTGCGAGTGTCTCATCCGGAGACGTTGCAAGGATCTGCATGCCCTGCGGAGCCAGTGTTGCGATGAATCTAGGGTCGGTCGTGGCCTTCTTCACCGCCTGCGCCAACCGGTCGACGATGGTTTTGGGGGTATTGGCAGGGGCCAGCAGCCCGAACCAGGAGCTGACTTCGTAGCCGGGGACGCCAGCCTCTTCCATCGTCGGCACGTCCGGCATCAGCGGCGTTCGCGTGGGAGAGGCGATCGCCAGGATCCGAAGCTTGCCGGTTTCCGCCTGCGCCTTGGCCGAGGATTGGCCGATCAGAACCATGTCGATGCGGCCGCCCATAAGGTCGGCCATGGCTCCGGTCGTAGCGCGATAGGGGACATGCAGGATGTCGGTCTTGGTCATCAGCTTGAAGAGCTCCATGCCGATGTGGAGCTGGGTGCCAAGCCCGGTGGAGGCGTAGGTCAGCTTGCCGGGATTGGCCTTGGCGAGCGCGATCAACTCCCGAACGTTGGCGGCCTTGTCCGGATTGACGACCATGACCAGAGGCAGGCGGGTGACCGCACTGATCGGCGTGAAATCTTTGAACGGGTCGTAGGACAGGTTGCGGTAGAGGTGCGGGTTCACTGTCAAGGTACTGTCAACGACCATGATCAGCGTGTAGCCGTCCGGCGCCGCGCGCGCGACCTGGCCGGCGGCAATGCCGCCATTGCCGGCCGGCTGGTTCTCGATGACGACCGGCTGGCGCATGGACTCCGACAACCGCTCCGCCAGGGTGCGGGCGACCAGATCATTGGCGCCTCCGGCGGCGGTGGTGACGACAAGCCGAATGGGCTTGGAGGGATAAGCGTCCTGCGCCTGGACTGGCGCGACGAACGAAGCGAGCGCGGCAGCACCCGCTGCCAGATGCAGAAATTGCCGGCGCGGAAGTTTCATCGTGTTCCCCTGAGTACGGCGAAGCCCCGCGCGACTTTATACCCGCGGGTTGCACCGTCCATTTTGACAGAATTTGTTGGTAGGGACGCAATAGCTAATTTCACCGCCAATGGACGTCACCTTTTGGCGCTGAGGCGACGTACCGTTTCAGGCGGCCATCGTCCGAATGCACTTTCTGCATATCGGGCCAATGCGACTGGAAAATTTGGAGCGGGCGAAGGGATTCGAACCCTCGACCCCGACCTTGGCAAGGTCGTGCTCTACCCCTGAGCTACACCCGCATCCGTGGAGTATGGCGGCCTGGAAGCCGCCAGGACCGATGCTATGCCAAAACGACCCTGGCTTGGCAACCGCCGCACCGCGGCGGAACTTGGTCCCTAACTTGGCCTATCCTAGGGGCGCCTGGTTAGCATCTTATTGCCATGTGGCCTTCCACCCGCGTCCCCGCAATGCCTTAAATCAGCCATGCCCGCGACCCCCGACGACCTGTTCGCCTATCTCGACCGCCTCGGCATCGCCCACCGCACCGTGACCCATCCGCCGCTGTTCACGGTGGAGCAGTCGCAGTCCTTGCGCGGGCAGATCGCGGGCGGCCATACCAAAAACCTGTTTCTACGCGGCAAGGCCGGCGAGCTGTTTCTGGTGGTGGCGCTGGAGGACGCCCGGATCGAACTAAAGCGGCTGCACCTTTTGCTCGGAGCCGGGCGGTTCTCGTTTGGGGCAGCCGACCTGATGCGGGAGACGCTCGGCATCGAGCCCGGCGCGGTGACGCCGTTCGCCGCGCTCAACGACGTGAGCCAGCGGGTCACGCTCGTGCTCGACGCCGCCATGATGCGGCAGCCAACCCTCAACTATCACCCGCTGGTCAACACCATGACCACGTCGATCGCGTCGGGCGATCTGGTCAAGTTCCTGGAAGCCACCGGCCACCCGCCTCGCATCATGGCGGTGGCGAAAGCCCCCGGAAGCCGCTAGATCATTGTCCGATTCACGGAATCGGATAATGATCTAGCTTCTTGTTTGAGCGTGATCTTTTCCGAAAACCGGTTCCCACTTTTCGGGATCACGCTCTAGGAACCCAATTGCAATCGCCCCCGCGGATACCATCTAATTGGACGGTTTCAGGTTTACCCGCGGGGAGCGGGCCAAGGACGGATTGCGATGTCGATGTTGCAGAGTGACGGTACGGCGCCGGTTGCGGATGGCCTGATCAAGGACACCACGACCCAGACTTTCGTGAAAGACGTGATCGAGGAGTCGAAGCGCCAGCCGGTGCTGGTCGACTTCTGGGCGCCGTGGTGCGGGCCGTGCAAGCAATTGACGCCGATCCTAGAAAAGGCGGTGCGGGCCAGCAAAGGCAAGGTGAAGCTCGTCAAGATGAACATCGACGAGCATCCGGCGATCCCCGGCCAGATGGGCATCCAGTCGATCCCGGCCGTGATCGCCTTCGTCAACGGCCAGCCGGCCGACGGATTCATGGGCGCCCTGCCGGAAGCCCAGGTCATGGCATTTCTCGAACGCATCACCAAGGGCAAGATCGCAGGCGAGGATCAGGACCTCCTGAAGGAGGCCGACGCCGCGCTGGCGCAAGCCAATCCGGCGACGGCTGCCGACCTCTATGCCAAGGTTTTGGCGCAGGACGCCGCCAACATACCTGCGCTCGCTGGACTCGCGCGCGCCTATCTGGCGACCGGCGCCCTCGATCAGGCCAAACAGACGCTTGCGCTGGTGCCTGAGGCCAAGCGCAATGAGGCGGCGGTGGCGGCGGCACGCGCCGCTCTCGACGTCGCCGAGCAGGCAAAATCGGCCGGTCCGCTCGACGAGCTGCAACAAAAGGTCGCCGGCAATCCGCTCGATCATCAGGCGCGCGTCGATCTCGCGGTCGCGCTCAACGCGGCCGGTCGCCGCCAGGAAGCGGTCGATCAGCTGATCGAAATCGTCAAGCGTGATCGCAAATGGAACGACGACGGCGCGCGCAAGCAGCTCGTGCAGTTGTTCGAGGCCTGGGGCCCGACCGACGAGGCGACTGTCGACGGACGCAAGCGGCTGTCCTCGATCTTGTTTGCGTAGTGTGGTGAAGATTGGCCCTTGATCCGTCATCCTGAGGAGCACGCGCACGCAAGTCGGCTATAGCCGACTTGCGCAGTATCAATACCGATCTCGGGTAAACCCGAGATCGGGTGCGCGGGCCTCGAAGGATGAACGGCCGCGCTGCCACCCTTCGAGGCTCGGCGCCATGCGCCTCGCCCCTCAGGGTGACGGGCAAGGGTGACTGGACTTTGACAGCGCCCTGTGGAGTGCGACGATGTCGATCAATGCGCAATATCATGGACCCGGCGATGTCGCCGCCGTAATCCCGGTGTTTCCGTTGCCGGGCGCATTGCTGCTGCCGCGCGGGCAGATGCCGCTCAATATTTTCGAGCCGCGCTATCTGGCGATGATCGACGATGCGTTTCGCAGCGGCCATCGCCTGATCGGCATGATACAGCCGGACACCGCACATCCCGGCCCCGAGGACAAACCTAGTCTCTACAAAGTGGGTTGCGTCGGGCGCATCACGCAGTTGTCCGAGACCGGCGACGGCCGCTATCTGATCCATCTCACCGGCATCGCGCGCTTTCGCATCGAGGAAGAGCTCGCCGTGCCGACGCCCTACCGGCAATGCCGCGTATCCTATGCGCCCTTTGCCGACGACTTCATCGCCCGCAAGGGCGAGGATGACGTCGATCGCGAGAGCCTGCTGCAGGCGCTGACGGATTTTCTGAAAGCCAACGATCTCAAGGCGGACTGGGAAGGCATCGAGAAGGCGCCCAACGAAGCCTTGGTCAATGCGCTGGCGATGATGTCGCCCTATGGTGCGGCGGAGAAGCAGGCGCTGCTGGAAGCGCCGGACCTGAAAACCCGCGCCGAAATCCTGGTCGCCGTCACCGAGATCGAGCTGGCCAAGACCACGGCCTCGGATGAGACCCCGCTGCAGTAGCTCTTCGCATCGACAGGCTCACGTACCGTCCGGCCGAGAGGCAAAGACAAGCGCGGCCGGGATCATTAGAATAGCATCGATCACCGGAGCTCCACTGCATGAGCACGCCCACCGACCGTCCCGCCAATAGCGTCGATCCGAAATTGCTGGAAATCCTGGTCTGCCCGCTTACCAAAGGGCCGCTGGAATATGACGCCCAACGCCAGGAACTGATCTCGCGTTCGGCCAAGCTCGCCTATCCGATCCGTGACGGCATTCCGATCATGCTGCCGGAAGAGGCGCGGCGGATCGATTGACGGACTGCAGGCGGCCCGCCCGCGGGGGCATGACGGTTTCGATTGGGAGGCGGTGATGCTGAGGATCTGGGGCCGCAAGAATTCGGCCAATGTGCAGAAAGTGATGTGGGCGATCGGCGAACTCGCCCTGCCGCATGAGCGCATCGACCTTGCCGGACCGTTCGGCAAGAACCGCGAGCCCGCCTATCTGGCGCTCAATCCCAATGGCCTCGTCCCGACGCTGGAGGAGGACGGATTTATCCTTTGGGAGTCGAACGCCATCGTGCGCTATCTCGCGGTGACGCGCGGCACCGGCAAGCTCGCGCCGGCCGATCCGAAGCTGCGCGCGCTGGCCGGGCAATGGATGGATTGGCAATTGTCGGTGCTGGGGCCGACGATGTTCGAACTGTTCTGGGGCCTCGTCCGCACCGCGCCGGAAAAGCGCAATCCCGCCGCCATCGAGACCTCCAAGGTCAAGACCGCCGAGGCGCTCACGATCCTCGACGGCCAGCTCGCCAAGACCGCCTACGTCGCCTCCGATGCCTTTTCGATGGGCGATATTCCGGTGGCGATCTTCGCCTATCGGTTCCTCACTCTGGCGCCCGACCACCCACCGTTGCCTCATGTGGAGCGCTGGTATGCGGCGATCGCCAAACGTCCGGCATTCCGCCAACACATCCTGGACGTGCCGCTGACCTAAGCATGTTGTCATTCCGGGGCGCGCGCATAGCGCGCGAGCCCGGAATCCATAACCACCGATCAGGCAGAATCGTAAAGACTTGGACTATGGATTCCGGCTCTCGCCGCTAAGGCGGCTCGGCCGGATGACAATGGTGGTTCCTAGAGCGCCTCGCCCTTCAGCAGTTTTGGCACCTCGCCCATCAAACCCGCCGCCTCGCGGATGAACAAGTGCTTGAGCGTGGGGACACGATCGACCAAGCCGAGGCCGACATCGCGCATCACCCGCAGCACGTCGGATTGATTGGAGAACAGGCGGTTGAGTCCGTCGGTGGCCGCTCCCATCGCCATGGTGTCGAACCGCCGCCAGCGCTGATAGCGATCGAGCGCGGCTGTCGAGCCGGGGTCGAGCCCCAGCCGCGCCGCATCGACCACGGTTTCGGCCAGCGCCGCCACATCTTTCAACCCCATATTGAGTCCCTGCCCGGCAATCGGATGAATCACATGGGCGGCGTCGCCAATGAGCGCGAGACGGTGGGCAATGAACTTGCGCGCCACCGACAGTCCAAGCGGGAATGCGCCGCGCGGGCCGGCAACTTCAATGTCACCGAGATGAAGGCCGAAGCGGCGCTCGAGTTCGGCGTGGAACGCGGGATCGGGCAGCGCGACGATGCGTTCGGCTTCGCTGGTTTCTTCCGTCCACACGATCGAGGAGCGGCGGCCCTTCAGCGGCAGGATGGCGAATGGACCGGCCGGCAAAAAATGCTCTTCGGCGCGGCCGTGGTGATCGCGTTCATGGGCAACGGTGGTGGCAATGGCGGACTGGCGGTAGCTCCAGCCGTGGGTGGCGATGCCGGCGCGGGTGCGAATGCCCGAATGCGCGCCGTCGGCGGCAACAAGTAAGCGCGCTGAAATTTTTTCTCCGTCGGAAAGCTCGACGTCGACGCACAACGACTCCCTCCCCCTGAAAGGGGGAGGGTCGGGGTGGGGGTCTTCTTCGATCCCCACCCGCCGCGCTTCGCGCGTCGACCTCCCCTTTTCAAGGGGAGGTGAGACATTTTCAAAATTGCTCACTGCCGTCGCACGCAGATCAACACCTAGTTCACGCGCCTGGTCGAGCAGCGTGGCCAGCAGCGGGCCGTTCTCCACCATATGGGCAAACGGCTCGCCCGGCTGGATATCGCCGTCGAACCGCAGAAACACCGGCCGCATGGCGTCGGCCAGCCGGCTGTCGGTGACGATCATGTCGAGGATCGGCTGCGCGTCGCCGGCGATGCCTTGCCAGACGCCGATGGTATCCAACAGACGTCGCGCCGCCGCGACAATGGCGGACGCGCGCGGGTCGCGCGCGGTGCGGCCGAGCGCCGGATCGGCCACGGCAACCTTGAAGCCCGGCCCAAGCGCCTGGCGGAGCGCAATCGCCAGCGCCAGCCCGGCAAAACCGGCGCCGCCGATCAGCACGTCAAAACGCTGTGTACTTTGACTCAAAGACGGCATGATGACCTTGGATGCCGAATATAATGATTGTCTTGATATAATGATTGTCATGGCCCGGGAAAACTGGGCGACGACCATTGCGTTGAAACCTCATGTCCTCCGCCATTGAAGACCTGCTCGCGATCCTCGACCTCGAACCGCTCGAGGTAAATCTGTTTCGCGGCCGCAGCCCGGAAGCGACCTGGCAGCGGGTGTTCGGCGGCCAGGTGGTCGGACAGGCGCTGGTCGCCGCCTGCCGCACAGTGGACGCGCCCGGCCGCTCACCGCATTCCCTGCATGGCTATTTCATGCTGCCGGGCGACCCGAAAGTGCCGATCATCTACGAGGTCGACCGCATTCGCGACGGCAAGAGCTTCACCACCCGGCGGGTGGTCGCCATTCAGCACGGCCAGGCGATCTTCACCATGGCGGTGTCGTTCCACCGCGACGAGCCGGGCCTCGCTCATCAGGCCAAGATGCCGGACGTGCCGAAACCGGAAGAACTGCCGAGCGAAAACGAGATCCGACAGAGCGTGCTGCCGATGATGCCCGATCCGGTGCGGCGCTATTACGAGCGCGAGCGGCCGATCGAGCTGCGGCCGGTGGAATACGGGCGCTATCTCGGCCAGAAATACGAGAACGGCCAATTCCACGTCTGGATCCGCGCCACCGGCCGCCTGCCGGACGATCCTGCCATCCATCAATGCGTGTTGGCCTATGCGTCCGACATGACGCTGCTTGACGCCGCGCTGATCCCGCATGGCCGCACGGTGTTCGAAAAGCGCATCATGGCGGCGAGCCTCGATCATGCGCTGTGGCTGCACCGCCCGTTCCGGGCCGACGAGTGGCTGCTGTATGCCCAGGACAGTCCCAACCTCTCGGGATCGCGTGGATTTTCCCGCGGGTTGATCTTTTCCCAGGACGGCACCCTGGTGGCCTCGGTGGCGCAAGAGGGCCTGGTGAGGGAACGGCGGGCAGAACCCTGAAGGCGAGCTCCGATTTGCCGCGTCGGATGGCACCTTGTCCCCGCTGCTGCCCACAGGTTGGGCACAACCCCGATTAAGCGCTTAAGCTTTGGCCGTGATCCCGATATCGTGCGGCTGCCTGCCGCAGCGCCTCTTAGCAAGGCCATGCGGCGCGCAACGGATTTGAGCTTCGCCTGCGGTCCCGGGTCGGGCCGCCTCGCCACGGGATTTCATCCATGAAACTGGTCACCGCCATCATCAAACCATTCAAGCTGGAGGAGGTCCGCGACGCGCTCACCGCCGCCGGCGTCCACGGCATGACAATCACCGAAGTCAAAGGTTACGGCCGCCAGAAAGGTCACAAGGAGATCTATCGCGGCGCCGAATACACCGTGAACTTCTTGCCCAAGGTGCGGATCGACGTCGCGGTCGACGACGATCAGATCGACAAGGTGATCGAGGTCATCACTAGCGCCGCCAAAACCGGGCAGATCGGCGACGGCAAGATTTTCGTCACACCGATCGAACGTGCGGTGCGCATTCGCACAGGTGAAACCGATACCGACGCCTTGTGAGCGTCAGCCATAGAGGGGGAATTCCATGGGTAAACAGGTGTTTCGAAGCCGCGTCGTAGCGGCGGCAGCGCTAGTGCTGGGCAGCATGTCGTCCGCGCTGGCGCAAGCAGCGCCGGCAGCGCCGAAGATCGACGGGGCTGACACCGCGTGGATGATCGCGGCCACCGGCCTGGTGCTGATGATGAGCATTCCGGGACTTGCGCTGTTCTATTGCGGCATGGTGCGTAAGAAGAACGTGCTCGCCACCATGGCGCAGACGCTGCTTTGCACCATGCTGTGCTCGGTGCTGTGGGTGGTGATCGGCTACAGCCTGGCTTTCAACGGCGACGGGGCTCTCATCGGCACATTCGAGCGGTTTTTCCTGATGGGCATCGGCATGGAGACGACAAGCAAGCTCGCGCCGACCATCCCGGAAATGCTGTTCATGGCCTACCAGATGACGTTTGCGATCATCACCGTTGCGCTGGTGGCCGGCTCAGTCGCCGACCGCATGCGGTTCTCCGCCTTCATCTGGTTCGCGGCGCTTTGGCTGATCTTGGTTTATGTGCCGCTGGCGCATTGGGTGTGGGGTGGCGGATTCCTCGGCGCGGCCGGTGTCATGGATTTCGCCGGCGGTCTGGTGGTGCATCTGAATGCCGGCGTCGCCGGACTGGTCGCCGCCTATGTGATCGGCAAGCGCCAAGGCTACGGCACCGAGAATTTCGCACCCTACGATCTGTCGCTGGCGGTGATCGGCACCGGTCTGCTGTGGGTCGGCTGGTTCGGTTTCAATGGCGGCTCCGCTCTCGGCTCCGGCTCGCGCGCGGCCTTCGCCATCGTCGCCACCCATCTCGCCGCTTGTATGGGCGCGCTCACCTGGATGGCGATCGAATGGTGGACGCGCGGCAAGCCCTCCGTGCTCGGGATGATCTCCGGTGCGGTCGCCGGCCTCGGCACCATCACGCCGGCGTCCGGTTTCGTCCTGCCATGGCATGGGCTGGTAATCGGTCTGATCGCCGGCGCGTTCTGCTTCTGGGCCTGCACCAAGCTCAAGCAGGCGCTCGGCTATGACGACTCGCTCGATGTGTTCGGCGTACACGGCGTGGGCGGCGCCACCGGCACCATCCTGACCGGCGTATTTGCCGTCGGAATGCTGTCGGCTACGCCGGAATCCCCCGGCGGGTCGTCCGGGCTGCTGGAAGGCAATGCCTGGCAATTGGTGCTGCAAGGCTATGGTGTGCTTGTGACGCTGGTCTATGTGGCGGTGGTGACCTTCGTGATCCTCAAGATCATCGAATTCATCGTGCCGCTGCGCGTCAATCAGCAGAGCGAGATCGAAGGCCTCGACATCACCCAGCACGGCGAAGCCCTGCAATAGGCCGCTGCGACATCACGACCCGGTCAATGGCCGACATAAACGGCCATTGACCGATTTTTTTAGGTCCCGCCTGAGGGGGGCCGGAGCCGATTGCACAGGCTCTGGGCAGCGGAAATGGTGGCTTGGCCCACCGCCTAAAACTTAGGCAGCCCTGAGCCGTCTTTGTGCGGTGCGGCGGCGCCACCGCGATTTCGCCCGGCCGTCGAATAAAAATCATCAAATCTTTCAACTACTTGATGCTGCTTCAGCAAACTGGCACGGGGTTTGATTCGTTTCCCGCGGCATTGCCCGCCGGGACGACTGCGCGCGGCCATTGCTGAGATTAGTCCGCCCAACCCTGCAGCCCGCAGGACCGGGCCAAAGCGGGGGTCGAACCCATGAAAATTGTCATGGCCATCATCAAGCCTTTCAAGCTCGACGAGGTCCGTGACGCTCTTACCGCGATCGGCGTGCACGGGATGACCGTGACCGAGGTCAAGGGATATGGGCGTCAGAAGGGCCACACCGAAATCTATCGCGGCGCCGAATACGCCGTGAGCTTCTTGCCCAAGGTCAAGATCGAAGTCGCCGTCGCCTCCGACCAGGTCGACAAAACCGTCGACGCCATCACCACCGCCGCGAAAACCGGCCAGATCGGCGACGGCAAGATCTTCGTGCTGGGCCTCGATGCCGCCGTGCGCATTCGCACCGGTGAAACCGACACCGCGGCGCTGTGAACCCGCGCTCACACTCTTTGGACAGGAGCTACCTATGACGTTCAAGACTTGCTATCGCGCGGGACTGGCCGCACTCACGCTCGGCCTGTTCGCCGCGACGCCGGCGCTGGCCGCGCCCGCCGTCAACAAAGGCGACAACACCTGGATGTTGATTTCGACCATCCTGGTATTGCTGATGACAATTCCGGGCCTGGCACTGTTCTACGGCGGCCTGGCGCGCTCCAAGAACATGCTCTCGGTGCTCGCGCAGGTGTTCTACACCGTGTGCATCGTGATCCTGCTCTGGGTGATCTACGGCTACAGCCTCGCCTTCACCGGGGGCTCTGCGTATATCGGCGGCCTCTCCAAAGTGTTTCTCTCCGGGGTCACGGCCGATTCGATGGCCGCCACCTTCACACCCGACGTCGCGATCTCGGAACTGATCTATATCTGCTTTCAGGCGACATTCGCGGCGATCACGGCTGCGCTCATCCTCGGCGCCTTTGCCGAGCGCACCAAGTTCGCGGCGGTGGCATTGTTCATTCCATTGTGGGTGACCTTCGTCTATTTCCCGATCGCACACATGGTTTGGTACTGGGCGGGCCCTGACGCCATCGTGGAAGCTGCCAAGGCGCTGGCCGCGGCAGCGGATGGTCCGGCCAAGGTGGCCGCGCAAGCCAAGCTCGACGCGGTGAATGCCGATTCCGGCTGGCTGTTCCAGTGGGGCGCCATCGACTTCGCGGGCGGCACTGTGGTGCATATCAATGCCGGCATCGCGGGTCTCGTTGGCGCGCTCGTGGTCGGCAAGCGCATCGGTTACGGCAAGGAGCTGATGCCGCCCCACTCGCTGACCATGTCGATGATCGGCGCCGCTCTGCTGTGGGTGGGTTGGTTCGGCTTCAATGCCGGCTCCAACCTGGAAGCCAACGGCACTGCCGCGATCGCATTGATCAACACCTTCGTCGCCACTGCGGCGGCGGCGATGTCATGGATGTTCGCGGAATGGCTGCTGAAAGGAAAGCCGTCGCTGCTCGGCGCCATCTCTGGCTGCGTTGCGGGCCTCGTCGCGGTGACGCCGGCCTCCGGTTTCGCCGGTCCGATGGGGGCGCTCGTGCTCGGTCTGATCGCCGGCGTGATCTGCTTGTTCTTCTGCACCACGGTGAAGAACATGTTCGGCTACGACGACTCGTTCGACGTGTTCGGCGTGCACTGCATCGGCGGCATCACCGGCGCGATCCTGACCGGCATCCTGGTCAATCCCGCGCTCGGCGGCACCGGCGTGTTCGACTACACCGTCGGCAAGGTCGGCGAATATGTGATGAGCACGCAGCTCACCGCACAGCTCGTCGCCGTGCTGACGGTCTTGCTGTGGTCGGGGATCGTTTCGTTCATCCTCTACAAGGTGGTGGACATCCTGGTCGGCCTGCGCGTCACGGTCGAGCAGGAGCGCGAAGGCCTCGACATCACCGACCACGGCGAACGCGCCTACACGATGTGACGGTTAGATCCGCCGCGCCCCACAGGCGCGGCGGATCGCGCGCTACGGTTAGGGCGGATACCCGGCACTGCCCTCGCCGTCGGGAGGCCCCGGTTCACCCCGGGGCCTCTCTTTTTTTAGCGTTCAAGGATCCCTCACTCCCCAATCACGCACCGTATCCCCGATGGTTAATCGGGTCTTAACCTCGCCGCCCCTATGGTAAGAAAACCATTGTGCGGCGGGTGCGCGCGCCGCTTCAGTCGATGTACATGACCGCTGCCGAACGCGAGTCTCCGCCCTCGCCCGCCCGGGCTCTCGAAATGCGCTCGCCGTTCGTGCGCTTGCGCGAGCTATTGGCCGATATCAAGCCGGGCCAGCCGGCGATCAGCCTCGCCGTCGGCGAGCCGCAGCATGCGGTGCCCTCGTTCGTTGGCCCAGTGCTGGCCGGCGCGATCGGCGAATTCGGCCGCTATCCCTTGAACAAGGGGCTGGACGAGTTTTGCGCCGCCGCCGCCGACTGGCTGGGACGGCGATTTTCCCTGCCAAGGCCGATCGATCCAGCCATTGAGGTGCTCGTGCTCAACGGCTCGCGCGAGGGGCTGTTTCTCGCCGCCATTGCCGCCGCGCGCTGGGCCAAAGGCCGAGCTGGCCGTCCGGCAATCCTGATGCCAAATCCGTTCTACGGCGCCTACGAGGCCGGCGCGGTAGCCGCCCATTGCGAGCCGGTTTATCTGCCGGCCACCGCCGCCACCGGATTCCTCCCCGACCTCGATACCCTGTCCGACGCGCTGCTGGCGCGCACCGTCGCCTTCTATCTCGCCTCGCCGGCCAATCCGCAGGGTTCGGTCGCCGCGCCGTCCTATTTCGCGCGCCTTGCCGAACTGGCGCGGCGCCATGGATTCCTGGTGTTCAGCGACGAGTGCTATTCGGAAATCTATACCGGCCGCAAACCGCCCAGCATGCTGGAAGCGGCGGGAAGCGATTTCGAGAACGTGGTCGTCTTCCAGTCGCTGTCCAAGCGCTCCAACCTGCCGGGCCTGCGCGTCGGCTTCGCCGCCGGCGACAAGAATTTCCTCACCCGCTTTCTCGAGTTGCGCAACGTATCGTCGCCGCAAGTGCCGCTGCCGGCGCAGCGCGTGGCGATCGCCGCTTATGCCGACGAGAGCCATGTCGAGGACAACCGGCGGCTCTATGCGGAGAAATTCGAGCTCGCCGACCGCACCCTCGGCAAACGCTATGGCTACCGGCGCCCGGGCGGCGGATTTTTGCTCTGGCTCGACGTCTCGGCGCACGGCGGCGACGAGGCGGTCGCGCTGAAGCTGTGGCGTCAAGCCGGATTGCGCGTGGTGCCGGGAAGCTATCTGGCGCGCGAGCAAGCGGACGGCAGCAATCCGGGGGCGGGCTATATCCGCGTCGCCATGGTGCAGGACGCGGCGACCACGGCGGATGCGCTACAGCGCCTCATCGCGGTTTTGGGTTGAGGGCAGGACCATGTCGGCAATCGATCGCAGCATCGACAGCCTGAGCTTCCTCTCCGACGGCATGCGCGATGCGCTACGCCGGCGCCTGCGCGAGATCGCCGGCGTGGCGCTGATCGTGCTGGCGCTGCTGCTGGGCGCAGCGCTTGCCACCTGGTCGGTGCAGGATCCAAGCTTCAGCCACGCCACCAATACGCCGGTGCGCAATCTGCTGGGAATCGGCGGCGCCACCGTCGCCGACCTCTTGATGCAATTGCTCGGCCTCGCTGCCGTCGCACTGGTCCTGCCGATCGCGCTGTGGGGCTGGCGGCTGGCCAGCCACCGGCCGTTGCGGCGCGAGCGCATCCGGCTCTTGGTGTGGATTGCCGCTATGTTGCTGGCGGCGGCCTTTGCCGCCTGCCTGCCGCGCAGCCCGGCCTGGCCGCTGCCGGTTGGACTGGGCGGCGTCGTCGGCGACGGCTTACTGCGGCTGCCGCTCTGGCTTGCCGGCAGCCACGTGGCGCTGACCAAGCTCGCGGTGGCCGCCCTCACCGGCTGCGGCGCCTTGCTCGCCTTCGCCATTGCCGCAGGCTTCGGCTGGCAGGAACCGCGCCAAGAACGCGACCAAGAACGCAAAGACGACGTCGAAGACAAGCAAGAGCGCGCCTCGATCTCGCTCGGCTGGATCACGCACGGCCTGCTCAGCCTGAAATGGCGCATTGCCCGCATGTTCACGCGGCGGACACCGCGAGCGCCGATGCGGCACGAGCCCATGCGTTACGAGCGCGCGGAGCCGCGATTTGATGATAACGGCCGTGCACCAGTGCAGCCGCGGCTCGATTTCGGCGACGAGATCGACGAGGACCAGGATGAGGACGAGGATCCGGCGCCGCGCCGCCGCAAGCCGCGCGCCGCGCCCAAGCCGCGCCGCTCAGGCGGCGGCTATGTGTTGCCGTCGCTGGAATTTCTGTCGGTGCAGAAGGCGCGCGAGCGCTCGACGCAGACCTCCGAGCAGATCCAGGAGAACGCCACCGCGCTGGAAAGCGTGCTGGGCGATTTCGGCGTGCGTGGCGAGATCATCAATGCGCGGCCCGGCCCGGTGGTCACGCTCTATGAGCTGGAGCCCGCGCCCGGCATCAAGTCGTCGCGGGTGATCGGACTGTCCGACGACATCGCCCGCTCCATGAGCGCGCTGTCGGCCCGCGTCGCGGTGGTGGCAGGGCGCAATGTCATCGGCATCGAGCTGCCGAACCCGACCCGCGAGAAAGTTTATCTGCGCGAGCTATTGTCGAGCGACGATTACGAGGATACCGCGGCCAAGCTGCCGCTCTGCCTCGGCAAGACCATCGGCGGCGAATCGGTGATCGTCGATCTGTCGCGCATGCCGCATCTGTTGATCGCGGGCACCACCGGCTCAGGCAAGTCGGTTGCCATCAACACGATGATCCTCAGTCTGGTTTACCGGCTCAAGCCGGAGCAGTGCCGGCTGATCATGGTCGATCCGAAAATGCTCGAACTCTCCGTCTATGACGGCATCCCGCATCTGCTTACGCCGGTGGTGACCGATCCGAAGAAGGCTGTGGTCGCGCTCAAATGGGCGGTGCGCGAGATGGAGGAGCGCTACAAGAAAATGTCGAAGCTCGGCGTGCGCAACATCGAGGGCTACAATGCGCGCGTCGCCGAAGCGAAGAGCAAGGGTGAGAAGCTCAGCCGCACCGTGCATACCGGCTACGACCGCGAGAGCGGCGAGGCGATCTATGAAGAGGAGCAGCTCGAGCTCGAAGCTCTGCCCTTCATTGTCGTCATCGTGGACGAGATGGCGGACCTGATGATGGTTGCCGGCAAAGATATCGAAGGTGCCGTGCAGCGTCTGGCGCAGATGGCGCGTGCTGCCGGCCTGCACGTCATCCTTGCCACCCAGCGGCCGTCGGTCGACGTGATCACCGGCACCATTAAGGCAAATTTCCCGACCCGGATCTCGTTCCAGGTCACCTCCAAGATCGACAGCCGCACCATCCTGGGCGAGCAGGGCGCCGAGCAGCTGCTCGGCCAGGGCGACATGCTCTATATGGCGGGCGGCGGCCGCATCAGCCGCGTGCACGGCCCGTTCGTCTCCGACGAGGAGGTCGAGAAGGTTGTCCGCCACCTGAAGTCGCAAGGCTCGCCGCAATATCTCGAAGCGGTCACCGCCGACGACGGCCAGGTTGACGAGGACGGCAATCCGGTGTTCGACGCCACCAGCATGGGCACCACCGGGGACGCCACCGACCTCTATCAGCAGGCGGTGCAGATCGTGCTGCGCGACCGCAAGGCTTCGACCAGCTACATCCAGCGCCGGTTGCAGATAGGCTATAACCGGGCCGCTTCCATCATGGAGCGGATGGAACAGGAAGGCGTGGTCGGCCAGCCCAACCATGCCGGCAAGCGCGAAATCCTCATGGGCAACGAGCACGAGGAGCGGTATTGAGAATCATGTTACGTCGCCCTGCGGGTACAGGGCTCGCGGAGCCGTGATATCGCCACAGGCGGCGGCTAAAAAGCGGCGGGTGAGGCGCTAAGCGGAGCAGGACATGACTGGCACAAGCCAGGCAAAACTCATCGCAATCGTGCTGTCCGGACTGATCGCAGCCGGTTCCGCCATAGCGGAAACCGTCCCGCTGCCGGTGCCGGCACCGCAGCCCAAATCCGGGGCGGTTCCGCCGCCGCCCGTGCAGTCGGCGCGGCCCGGCGGCCCGATCCCCGCTGTTCCGGGGCCGTCCGCTGCTCCCTCTTGGCTGCCGCCGTTTTTCGGCGGCCAGGCGGCGTTGCCGGAAACCAGTGCTTTCGATCCGGCCCAGCGCGCCTTGGCCGATCGGGTCAGCACCTATCTCTCCAGCGTCCAGGTGCTGAGCGGAAATTTCGTGCAGCGCGGCGCGGACGGGCGCCAGTCCAAGGGCCAGTTCTACATCCAGAAGCCGGGCAAGGTGCGCTTCGAATACGATCCGCCGGTACCGATCCAGATCATCTCCGACGGCACCCATGTGGTGGTGCGCGACACCAAGCTTGCCACCCAGGACCCGATCCCGCTGTCGCAAACCCCGCTACGCTTTCTCTTGGCCGACCGCATCAATCTTTTGCGCGACACCAATGTGGTGGGTATCTATGCCGACGACACCTTCGTCACCATCGCGATCGATGAAAAGCATCCGCTGGTCGGCACCAACCGGCTGATGATGATGTTCGGCGCCAAGGATTTCCAGCTCAAGCAGTGGGTCGTGACCGATCCGCAAGGCTACGACACCACGGTCGCGGTGTCCGATCTCGACAGCACCAAGCGACTGGACCCCGGCATGTTCAAGATCGACTATACCCGCTACGGCAATTAGCGTCGGTGATTGCGGAGATCACCATCAATCTTATATAGATCGAAACGCGTCGCGGTTTTGGTACGTCAGCTCGCAGCATTGAATACGTGGATGGCAACGGGAACTCGGGCTTGCCCGAGTTCCGCACTATAGTTCGCAAGTCGGGTATACCCGACTTGCGGTGACAAGCCCGGCCATGACGAAAAATCATGCCCTTCACCATCACCACCTGGAACATCAATTCGGTACGGCTGCGCATCGATCTGGTGGCGAAGTTCATCAAGGCGGTGCGGCCCGACGTGCTCTGCCTGCAGGAGACCAAGTGCCCGGACGACAAGTTTCCGCTCAAGCGCTTCAAGCGGCTGGGCTACGAGCATGTCGCGCTCAACGGGCAAAAGGGCTACCACGGCGTGGTCGTGCTCTCGCGGCAGCCGTTCGAAAGCTTCGACATCCAGAGTTTCTGCGGCAAGACCGACTGCCGCCATATCTCGGCTGTGTTCGGCGAGCGCGCCGGTTTGCGCGACCCAATCACCGTGCATAATTTCTATGTGCCGGCCGGCGGCGACGTTCCCGATCCCGCCGTCAATCCGAAATTCGCCCACAAGCTGTCGTTTCTCGACGAGATGCGTGACTGCACGACGCTGCGGCCGCGACGCTCTGAACGCGCGATCCTGCTCGGCGATCTCAATGTTGCGCCGCTGGAACACGACGTGTGGAGCCACAAGCAGATGCGGCGCGTGGTGTCGCATACGCCGGTTGAGTGCGATAAGCTCACCTCCATGCAAAAGGTTGGGGCCTGGGTGGATTCCATGCGGGTGCTGACGCCAGAGCCGGCCAAGCTCTATACGTGGTGGAGCTACCGTTCGCCGGATTGGAGCACCGCCGACAAGGGCCGCCGGCTAGATCACATCTGGACTTCGCCGGCGCTGGCCGATCGGGTGGCGGTTATCAAAGTTGCGCGCGACTATCGCGGCGCGACCCGCCCCTCGGATCACGTGCCGGTGACGGCGACACTGGAGGTGATCTAGCAAGAAAACCGCTCGGCCTCATGCTGAGGAGCGCCCGAAGGGCGCATCTCGAAGCATGCAGCCGCCTCATGATGAGGGATCCCGACCTCATCCTTCGAGACGCCGCGCTGTGCGCGGCTCCTCAGGATGAGGTCCGGTTACTTCTGCTCGCGAAGGTCGAGACCGGCGCGCACATTGGAAATGTCACGCGCCGCGCTGGCGGTACGCTTCGCCAGTGCGTCGCGCAATCGCGTGGCGGCGTCGGGATAACCCTCCAGCATCTTGAGAAACAGCGTGCGCGGGATGCGCAGCACGGTCGAGGGCTCGAGCGCGGTGGCGGTGACCGGCCGCACGGTCTCGGTGAGCAGCGCCAGCTCGCCCAGCAACGTACCGCGGCCGACCGTGATGCGCGGAGTATCCTCGATCAGGGCGGATCCCAGACTGAACGAGCCCTCTTGAACGACGTAGCCGCAATCGGCCGGCTCGCCGACCGTAAACAGAACCTCGCCGCTATGGACATAACGGTTCTCCGCGCCGATCGCGAGAATGCGCAGCGCAGCGCGGCCGAGCAGCCCGAGCGTCGGCACCCGTTCGAAAAAAGCGATGTCATCTTCAATGGCCATCGGTTTTCAGAACGATCGATCTGCTGTGTCGTCGTCCGCGAAAGCGTACGCTCCCATATCCCCCGCGCCCGAGGGGTGCGAGGACCGGCGGCGACATTCATTGGTTACCGCATGCTTCGCCTTCGCGGAGCATGACACATTGCATGTCTGGGCCATCGTGCTCACGGAACCAGCTTATAGCCGCCGGCCTCGGTGACCAGAATCGCTGGACTGGCAGCGTCCTTTTCCACTTTTTGGCGCAGCCGGTAAATGTGCGTTTCGAGCGTATGGGTGGTGACGCCGGAATTGTAGCCCCACACTTCTTGCAGCAAGGTCTCGCGCGACACCGGGCGCTGCCCGGCGCGATAGAGGTAGCGCAGGATCGCGGTTTCCTTTTCAGTGAGCCGTACCTTGTTGCCCTTGGGATTGAGTAAGAGCTTGGAGCTCGGCCGGAACGTATAGGGACCGATGGTGAAGACGGCATCCTCGCTTGCTTCGTGTTGACGCAGCTGCGCACGGATGCGCGCCAGCAAAACCGCAAAGCGGAACGGCTTGGTGACGTAGTCATTGGCGCCGGATTCGAGACCGAGGATGGTGTCGGAATCGGTCTGATGCCCGGTCAGCATGATGATCGGCGCCTTGAAGCCGTTCTTGCGCAGGATGCGCACCGCCTCGCGGCCGTCGACATCCGGCAGACCCACATCCATGATCACGAGATCGAAATGCCCGGCCTTGGCGGCCTGCACGCCTTTGGTGCCGTTCTCCACCGCGAGCGCTTCGAATTCCTCGTGCAGCGCCAGCTGTTCGACCAGCGCCTCGCGCAGCTCGGCGTCGTCATCCACGATCAGGATCTTGCGGGCATTCGACATCGGTGGCTCGGGAAGGGCGATTGCCGTTCGGCTGTTGCGCGAAGTAGAGCATTCAGGACTAAAAGAGCAAGCGGCTCTTGCCCATTGGAGCCTTGGCTCTGGACGAGTCATGTAGGTTTTTTGGGCAAGTTTGGATGCGGCAAAACCATGCGGCCAACGACATTTTCGGTAATCCGCGTGCGCAGCCGGCCGGGCCGCCGGACCGAGGGCGTATTGCTCATGGGCGGGCAGGCCGTTCCGGTGGTGCTCGGCCGCTCCGGCATACGCGCCAACAAGCGCGAGGGCGACGGCGCGACGCCGAGCGGCCGCTTCCGGCTGGTGCGGCTGTGGTGGCGGGCCGACCGGGCGCCCCGGCCATCGACCGACCTGCCCGTCAGGCCGATCCGGCCCGACCTTGCCTGGAGCGAAGACCCTACAGACCGCCGCTACAACCGGCCGTTCCGCCGCTCGGCCAATGAACCAGGCGACCGGCTTTGGCGAAGCGACAGGCTGTACGATTTCATCATCGAGATCGACCACAACACCCGCCCGCGGGTGGCCGGGCGCGGCAGCGCGGTGTTCGTCCATGTAGCGCGGCCGAACCGGAACCCGACGGCGGGTTGCGTGGCGATGGACGTGGCGTCGCTGCGGCGCTTGCTGGTCCGGACCGGACCAAGAACGAGAATAGAGATTCGGTAGATCGGCGATGGCGGCCGCGACGCGCCGGCTATTCTCGGTCCCCGAAAATCGCCGTTCCGACCCGCACATGGGTGGCGCCGAATGCGATGGCGATCGCGAAATCCGCGCTCATGCCCATAGACAACAAGTTGAGCCCGTTGCGCTTGGCGATCTTGGCGGTGAGCGCGAAGTGCGGCGCCGGTGGTTCATCGGCGGGGGGCAGGCACATCAGCCCGGAAATCGTCAGCCGGTATGTGTCGCGGCAAGCGCGAAGGAATGAATCTGCATCCTCAGGCAAGACTCCGGCTTTTTGCGGCTCGCCGCCGGTATTCACTTCGACGAATAGCAGCGGATTACGGCCTTGCCGGGCGATCTCCTTGGCCAGCGCCTCGCACAGGCTCGGCCGATCGACCGCGTGAATAGCGGCGAACAGAGCGACCGCCTCCTTGGCCTTGTTCGATTGCAACGGCCCGACCAGGTGCAGCGCGACCTCCGAATGGCTAGCCATCAGCGGCGGCCATTTGGCCTTGGCCTCCTGCACGCGGTTCTCCCCGAAATCCTGCTGGCCGGCTGCGATCACCGGCTCGATCGCCTCCGCGCCGAAGGTTTTCGACACCGCAATCAGAGTGACCTCGGCCGGATCGCGGCCGGCCGCACGGCAGGCCTGCGCGATCTGCTCGCGCACCGCCGTTAACCTCGATTGCGGAGGAGTTGTGTCCTGCATGTTAACCAGCCCGCCGCGGGTCTGTTCGCTCAAATTTTAACGATCGCGCCAAACGGCTCTTCATCCCTGGCTACTAGGGTGTCCCGGCTTGGGGAGAACCATGACCGTTTCCAATATCACAAAGCGCCGCGGCAAGCCTATTTTGAGCATCCGCGCGCGGCTGGTCATCCTCGCGTTGCTCGCCGTCGTCCCTTTGATGATCGATCGCGTCCGCCTGCTGGAAACCAGCCGCGCCGAACGCATCGAAGCGGCCGCCGCCGAAGCCATGGCGCTGGCGCGGCGCGGTGCCGACGGCCACCACGAGATCATCACCACGATGCGCGCGCTGCTGCAGGCGGCCGGCCGCACCTACGCGCTGGCGGACAAGAACGCCGATTGCGCCACCTATTTCCGGGATTTTGCCGGCGATATTCCATGGATCAAGAGCCTGTCGGTGGTGGAAGCCAACGGGCGCGTCCGGTGCTCGACCTCGCCCACCGCGGTCGGGATGGATGTTTCCGACCGCGCCTATATACGCGACGCTATGCGCAGCGGCGGCTTTGTGCTGAGCGACTATCTCATCAGTCGTTCGCGCGCGGAACCAACTGTCATCGGCGCCACTGCGGTCAAAGGACCGGACGGCACGCCGGCGGTGATCATCGCGCCGATCGATCTGCAATGGCTCGCGCGGCTGAATGCCACCGCCGCGCAACGTCATTCCGGCACCACGGTGATGCTGGTCGATTCCGACGGCACAGTGCTGGCGCGGCATCCCGATCCCGACAAATGGGTCGGCAAGAATGTCTCCGATCATGCGCTGATAAAGACCATACTTGAACGTCCCGAGGGAACGTTTGCGATGCCTGGTCTCGACGGCACGCGGCGGATTTTTGCCTTCCTGCGCATCCCATCGAGTGGCGCGCGACTGGCGGTCGGGCTCGACGAAACCGATCTGCTGAGCCGCGCCGACCGGGAAATCTCCATGGCCTATGTCCAGGTCGGCTTCTTCGGCCTGTTGGTGCTGCTGATCGCCTGGTTCGGCGGCGAGCGGCTGATCGTCTATCCGATCCGCAAGTTGGCGCGCACGGCCGCCCGCATCGGCCGCGGCGAGCTCGATGTGCGCCCCGACGACGAAGTATGGGCCAAGGAGTTCGAGGCGCTGGCCACCGCACTGCACGAGACCGCGCGCAAGCTCGCAGAGCGGGAGCGCGAGCTGCGCGCCGCCAACCGCCATTTCGAGGAATTGGCCTCGATCGACTCGCTCTCGGCGCTCGCCAACCGGCGCGGCTTCGACGCGCGGCTGGAAGCCGAATGGCGGCGCGCCCAGAAGCAGAGGCAGCCGATCGGCCTGGTCATGGTCGACGTCGATCACTTCAAACTGTTCAACGATTGCTACGGCCATGTGGAGGGCGACAACTGCCTGCGCAACGTCGGCGAATTGCTGGCTTGTGTCGCCACCGGGGCCGACGATTTCCCGGCGCGTTATGGCGGCGAGGAATTCGCGCTGCTGCTGCCGGGCGCCGACGCCGAGAAGGCGCTGGAAGTGGCGGAGCGCCTGCGCTGGGCGGTGGAGGCCTTGTATATCGTGCACGGCGAAGCGCCCGCCGGCGTCGTCACCGTCAGCATCGGCGTCGCCTCGCTGGTGCCGGTCGAAGGCGAGAGGGCGGAACGGCTGGTCGAAGCCGCCGACGCCGGGCTCTATTCCGCCAAGCGCAACGGCCGCAATGCGGTGGTGGCTTATTCGCCGGTGACGCTGGCGGCGTGACGGAGCCAAGCTGCGGCAGCCGTTCGCGCCCGCGTATCATTGCCCGATTTTCGGATTGATCGCACGTCCGCGCGCAACATCGGAGTCGCCGCCGACCTTGTCGCCCTTGGCCCGTTTGGCCAGCCCCCGGTTGTAATAGGCGCCTGCGTGATTGGGCTCGTAGCGTAGCGCGGCGGTGTAATCGGCGATGGCGCGATCGTAGTCCTTCATGTTGTAATAAGTGGCGCCGCGATTGACGTGGCGGATCGCGCTGGGCTCGATCCGGATCGCGGTGTTGAAATCGGCGATGGCGCGCGCATAGTCTCCCTTGGAGTCCAGATAGAAGGCGCGGTTGCTGTACGCTCTGGCATATTTTGGATTGAGCCGGATTGCCTCGTCGAAGTCGGCGATGGCGCGGTCATATTCGCTCTTCAGTCCATAGGTGCTGCCGCGGTTGTAATAGGCGATGGCGCGATTCTCCTGCGTCTCCGTCCGCGACTGGATCATCGTGGTGCAGCCGGCGATGGTCTGATCGTTCGTCGGTTTTCCCTTGCCGGTGCACCAGTCGACCGAGCGGGAATATTGCGCCAGCGCCGGCCCCGCCGGCAGCACCGCCAGCACCAAAGCCGCGCCCGCGAGCGCGCCCCTGATCGTCTTTGCCATGGATCCCCTCCCCGGATTGGCTGGCTGCTTTTGCCAAGCCTAGCAAAAGCGGCTGGCGCGTGTCAGCGGCCACGTCACACGTTCCGCGGACCACGGCGCTAGTTTTTCAGCTTGTATCCGGTCTTGAAGATCCACCACACCACAGCAAGGCAGAGCGCCAGGAACGCCATGGTCATTGCCAGGCTTACGCCCACTCCCACGTCGGCGACGCCGTAAAAGCTCCAGCGGAAGCCGCTGACCAGATACACGACCGGATTGAACAGGCTGACCGCCTGCCAGAACGGCGGTAGGACGTTGATGGAATAGAAGCTACCGCCGAGAAAGGTGAGCGGCGTGATCACCAGCAGCGGAATCACTTGCAGTTTCTCGAAGCCGTCGGCCCAGATGCCGATGATGAAACCGAGCAGGCTGAAGGTCACCGCCGTGAGCAACAGGAACGCCACCATCCAGAACGGATGCTCGATATGCAGCGGCACGAATAAGCCGGCGGTGAGCAGGATGATCAATCCGAGGACAATCGACTTGCTGGCCGCGGCGCCCACATAGCCGATCACAATCTCCAGGAACGAGATCGGGGCCGAGAGCAGTTCATAGATGGTGCCGGCGAATTTCGGGAAATAGATGCCGAATGAGGCGTTCGCCGTGCTCTGGGTCAACAGCATCAACATGATCAGGCCGGGAACGATGAAGGCGCCGTAGCTCACGCCGTCGATCTCGCGGATATGCGCGCCCATGGCGGCGCCGAACACCACGAAATAGAGCGAGGTGGAGATCACCGGCGACACGATGCTTTGCAGCAGCGTGCGTCCGGTGCGCGACATTTCGAATCGGTAAATTGCAGCGACCGCCCGCCAGTTCATGTCCGCTTCCTCACCAGATCGACGAAGATGTCTTCCAACGAGTTCTGTGAGGTGTCGAGGTCCTTGAACTGGATGCCGGCCTTGGTGAGATCCTGCAGCAGCGCGGTGATGCCGGTGCGCTCGCTTTGGGTGTCATAGGTGTAGTGCAGCGCGTCGCCGCCGGCGGCGAGCGTGAGCTGATGGGCGGCCAGCTCGCCGGGGATCGCTTCGAGCCGCGTCAGCAGATGCAAGGTCAGTTGCTTCTTGCCGAGCTTGCGCATCAGCTCGGCCTTGTTCTCCACCAGGATGATCTCACCCTTGTTCATCACGCCGATGCGGTCGGCCATTTCCTCGGCTTCGTCGATGTAGTGGGTGGTGAGGATGATGGTGACGCCGGCGGCGCGCATCGACCGCACCAGCCGCCACATGTCCTTGCGCAATTCGACGTCGACGCCGGCGGTCGGCTCGTCGAGAAACAGGATCTGCGGCTCGTGCGACAACGCCTTGGCGATCAGTACCCGGCGTTTCATGCCGCCGGACAGCGTCATGATCTTGCTGTCCTTCTTATCCCACAGCGACAGGTCCTTCAGCACCTTTTCGATGTGGGCGGGATTCTTCGGCTTGCCCCACAGGCCGCGGCTGAATGAGACCGTCGCCCACACGGTCTCGAAGGCATCGGTGGTCAGTTCCTGCGGGACCAAGCCGATCCGCGAGCGCGCGGCGCGATAGTCCCTGACGATGTCGTGGCCGTCGACCGAGACCGCACCCTCGCTCGGATTGACGATGCCGCAGACGATGCTGATCAGCGTGGTCTTGCCGGCGCCGTTGGGCCCGAGCAGGGCGAAAATCTCCCCGCGCCGGATGTCCAAACTGACGTTGTCCAGCGCCCGGAAGCCGCTGGCGTAGGTTTTGGAGAGATTTTGGACGGAAATGATGGAGGGCATAGGGTAGCGTCTTAAACGGGCCGGGGCGATGGGGCAAATGGGAGGCGCGCAGATTCAGCAGAGTCCGTAGGATGGGTCGAGTGCAGCGCGACCCATCATGCGGTCTCTAAAACCGATCATTGCGATGGGTTTCGCTTCGCTCAACCCATCCTACGCAGTCGCAACGAGTGGTCATGCGCGCGCCTGTCGCGGGCATACACGGGCCGTCGGCGTG
>Ga0080064_1002623_pt1 | contig 29549 bp, 31 predicted proteins | sample Subgrocontami54m_FD_69260 | JGI IMG/M metagenome (GOLD analysis project Ga0080064, IMG submission 69260) | Subsurface groundwater microbial communities from S. Glens Falls, New York, USA - GMW46 contaminated, 5.4 m (SPADES assembly) (version 2) ...
GGGGGGGGGGGGTTTCGCGGGCCCCTTTGGGCGGGGGGAATTTCCCCCTTCCCCGGGGGCGGGGGGGCGGCGGGGGGGGGGGGGGGGGGGGGCGCGGCGGGCGTCCGGGCCGCAGCAGCGCTCGCGCGCCGCGCTGTTGCGGCGACGGAAAGCTCCGGCGCCACCGCCGCAAACGCCACGGCAAGCGCTATCAGGACATACAGGGCGCGTCGCATGGGTGTTCGATGCCTTTGAAAAGTGTCTGTGGCGCCGTCCCGCTCAAGCCAGCTTTATGCCGGCCGCTTTGAGTGCTGCTCTGAGCGGTCCATCGCTGCTCGCAACCGGAAGTTTCAGCTCCAGCGCGAGAGCCAGATAGGAGGCGTCGTACGCCGTCAGCTTGTAGTGGCGGGCGAGGTCAAGCAGATCGGGGAGCGGCAGGGTGGTGTGGTGGATGACAGGCTGCATCCGATCGAGGATGTCAACTGCGGTGCGACCCGCGTCAGCCGACATGGCGCCGCGCCGATCGAGCGCGCGAATGACATTCACGACCTCCTGCCGCCACAGCGCCGGCGCGTGGTAGGGCTCGCGCTTGGCACGCAAGCGCATGCCGCGGCTGTAGGCAGTGGCCTGCTTGGCCACTACCCAGGCCACGGCGACGGAAGCATCCAGAATAAACGCCATCAACGGCGTCCCTCCTCGATCGACCCGCGAATGTTCACCAGGCCCTTGATCTTGACACGCCTGCGGAAGGCTTCGGCCTCGTCGAGCACTGCCGAGCGATCCCATTCGAGTGCCTTGGCCGGTATCAGCTTCGCCACAACCCGGCCGCGCTTGGTGATTTCCGTGGACTGCCCACCCTGTGCTCGCTCGATGATTTCAGAGAAATGCGCCTTGGCGTCGTAAATACTCATTTTTTCCAATTGGGTCTCCTGACTAGTCAGATTGAGCAGTTTAGAGCATGTGCAGTCCGGTTTCAATCTCCGGAACGAGAACGTCCGGTCGATGGATTTTCCTGCCGCCATGCCAATCGCCACGTCCAGGTTTTCGCCTGATTCCGGAGATGTCGCTCGCCGCTGCAATCCGCATCGGCGAGCGCACCGTGCTCGAGTGCCTGCTCTGCCCGATGTGGCGGGCATCGGCACTTGGCAGGCGTCGGCAACGAGCACGAGGTGGTGGACTCCGCCGGCTTCGAGGTGAGCAGGCCACGCCACTTGAAGACCGATCGGCAGGACGGGGAGCGCCTGCTCGCGAAGCTCATCCGCCATCACACGGGCGAACGCGAGGGCTGGCGCGTGGCGCGCGTGCCGAGAATCAAGGAAGAGGACGCCAGTCACCTTCGCCGGAGCCGGAGCGTCTGGAGCGCGAACGCCTTGTGTCGGGTTCGCATGCAATCGTTGCTCGTCACCCAGGTGGTGCGAATGACGGTCAATGAAATTTGCGGCAGCCCGGACGCTCATTGCTTTTCAGCCTGCTGGCCCGAACGGGCGCCGCATTCGGTCCGGATGCGCGTGGACGAACCGGTCAGGCATCGTGCGGGAGGTTCGATTTCAGGCGACTGGCCATCTGACGGGCCTTTCGCAGGAAGCGTCTGGCCCACAGGAACTGCGTTGCAAGTATGGCAAGGCCGACAGGAATGACCACAAACGCCGGCCCCGGCAACACGATCAATGCAATCCCGACAAGCGTCACCGTTCCACCAACGACCGCGACAACAATGCGTTTTGCGACACGGAGCTTGGAATGCTGGTCGTTTTTCACGAATCCGCCCTGGAGAAGGCAATGTGCCCGTGTGTTCCCGCCGGTGTGCCCGATGCTACGGCATTGGTTGACCGGCGTGGTGCAGTCCTTCACCGTAAATCATTCGCTCAACCTGTGCTTCGGCAGCGGCAATCATGCAGTGTCGAGCCCTGCGCGTGGGCGCCGGAATGCGCCGCAAAAGTGCCGGCCAGAATGAATGCGGACAGAATGGATTTCATGTTTTCCCGATTGAAATTGTTGGATTGCTCATGCGCGCTCTTTCCCGAGTGGCTCCATCTGTCACCTCGTGATTGCCGCATGAGTGGCGGCGCGGTGCGCCTGGCTGGGAGCAGGGTGCGGATTGGTCGCGTAGCATTGCGGCCACTCTGTGGAGGACTTCGTTTTTTTTGAAGCAGATCAGCAGGTACTTGCCGAACCAATCCCACGCGATCTACCAGCGCACGGGCAACCAATCGGCCTTGCGCGCGATTCATCCGATTAGCAAGGCCCGGACTTGAAAATGCGGGACACAGGCCCCATTCTCGCCGGGTCCCGGAATCAACCCGACCGCAACCCGAGAAATCAGAAAGCACCCTATGACCACCGACGCCACCGCCAAAGCCAGCGACGCCACCGCCAGGGAAACCCTGGGATTTCAAGCCGAGGTCAAGCAACTCCTCAACCTGATGATCCACTCCTTGTACAGCAACAAGGAGATTTTCCTCCGGGAACTCATTTCCAACGCCTCGGATGCGGCCGACAAACTGCGCTTCGAAGCGCTGTCGGACAATTCGCTGTATGACGGCGACGCCGACCTGAAGATCAGGGTCGGCTTCGACAAGGCGGCGCGCACCATCACCATCGCCGACAACGGCGTGGGCATGTCGCGTGAAGAGGTGATCCAGAACATCGGCACCATCGCCAAGTCCGGCACCCGTGAATTTTTTCAGGCGCTGACCGGCGACCAGGCGAAGGACGCCAACCTTATCGGCCAGTTCGGCGTGGGGTTTTACTCCTCATTCATCGCCGCGGACCGCGTCACCCTGATCACCCGTCGCGCCGGATTGCCCGCGGCACAGGGGGTGCGCTGGGAATGCGACCTGGGCAAGGGCGGGGGCGAGTACAGCATCGAGGCGGTGGAGAAAGCCGGCCGCGGCACCGAGGTGGTGCTGCACCTGCGTGAGGGCGAGGACGAACTGCTGGACGATTTTCGCCTGAAAAGCATCCTGCGCAAGTACTCCGACCATATCGCCATTCCCATCCTGATGAGGAAATACGAGTGGGACAAGGACAAGGGCGAGCAGGTGGCCACGGCTGCCGAGGAGACCGTCAACCAGGCGAGCGCGCTGTGGGCGCGGCCCAAGGCCGAGGTGACCGACGAGCAGTACCGCGAGTTCTACAAACACGTCGCGCACGACAGCGACGAACCCCTGGCGTACACCCACAACCGGGTGGAGGGCCGCCAAGAGTACACGCAGTTATTGTATCTGCCCTCGCGCGCGCCCTTCGATCTGTGGGACAGGCAGCACCGGCGCGGCATCAAGCTGTACGTGCGCCGGGTGTTCATCATGGACGACGCCGAGCAACTGATGCCGGCCTACCTGCGCTTTGTCCGCGGCGTGGTGGATTCGGCTGATTTGCCGCTCAACGTCTCGCGGGAAATCCTGCAGCAGAGCAAGGATATCGATGCGATCCGTTCCGGCTGTACCAAGCGGGTGCTGTCGTTGCTCGAGGATCTGGCGGAAAACAGCAGGGACAAGTACGCCACGTTCTGGAAAGAATTCGGCAAGGTCATCAAGGAAGGCCTGGGCGAGGACTTCGCCAACAAGGACCGGCTCGCCAAACTGCTGCGCTTTTCCAGCACCCACTCCGACAGCGAAGAGCAGGCCGTATCGCTAGCCGACTACGTGGCGCGGATGAGGGAGGGGCAGGACAAGATCTACTACGTCACCGCCGAGACGTTCCTGGCGGCGAAAAACAGCCCGCACCTCGAAATATTCCGGAAGCGCTCGATCGAGGTGCTGCTGCTCTCGGAGCGCGTGGACGAATGGCTGGTGGCCAACCTGCACGAATTCGACGGCAAGCCGTTGCAGTCGGTCGCCAAAGGCGGCCTGGATCTGGGCAAACTGGAAAACGAAGAGGACAGGAAGGAACAGGAAAAGAAGGCAGGCGAGTACAAGGAACTGCTGTCAAAGCTGAAGGATGCGCTCGGCGACAAAGTGAAGGAAGTGCGCGTTACGGCACGGCTGACCAGTTCGCCCGCGTGCCTGGTGGCAGACGAGAATGACCTTGGCGGAAATCTTGCCCGGATCCTGAAAGCGTCCGGACAATCGGCGCCGGCGACCAAACCGATACTGGAAATCAATCCGGAACATCCGATGGTGCAGCGCCTGAAGGTTGAAGAGCCGCGCTTTTCCGACTGGGGGCACCTGCTGTTCGATCAGGCGCTGCTCGCCGAAGGGGGGCAGCTCGACGATCCCGCGGGCTTCGTCAGGCGTCTCAATGAACTGATGCTGGAAATGGCCGGCGGCGGATCCTCCCGGATCATCCTGCCGGGGCAGTAAAAAGACAATCGGCGAACGCGTGCCGATTGGTGGAACGCGCAGCGCGTTGGCGGAACGCGTACCGCGTTGGTGGAACGCGCTGCGCCCGGCGTCAGTTGTCGCGCCGCACGCCGATGCGCGCCATCGCATCTTCGGCATCAAGCCAGCCGAGAATCTTCTGCAGCTGGCGGTCGCGCTCGCGGACGATGTCCGGATACGGCGCGTCCCAGTCGTACCAGCCCTTGCCGGCGATGGCGCCCTGTTCGCCGCGTGCAATCATGTCCCGCAGGGTCGGGGTGCTGGCATAGGAATCGACACCGGTCTGATCCCGCATGTAGTCGAGCGCCGCCAGCGCGGTGCGCTTGCTCACCACCAGGTCCTCGCACATCAGGGCGCCCCACAGCGCCCAGCGCGGGCCCAGGCTCAGGCGGACGGCGGCGTCGATGTCCTGCGGGGTGGCCAGGCCCTCGTCCACGATGCGGTGAATCTCCGCCAGCATGGCGAGCTGGATGCGGTTCACCAGAAAGCCCGGGTTTTCCCGGCACACCACGCCGACATGGTCGATGGAGGCGAGAAAATCCTGCGCCCAGGTGATCAGTGCCGGCGGTGTGAAATCGGCCACGATCACCTCCACCGCCTTGATGACGTGGGCCGGCGAGACGTAGTGGATGCCGATGACCCGCTCGCGGTGCTGCACGCGCTCGCACAGGTGCGTGAGCCGGAACGAGGAGGTGTTGGTGCCGAACACCACCTGCGGCGGGCACAGGCGGTCGAGTTGCTCGAACAGCGCCTGCTTTACTGCCAGATCCTCCTGCGCCACCTCGTGGGCGAGGAACACGCCGTCCACGGCGGCTGCCAGATTCGCCACGGTGGTAACCCGACCGAGGATTGCGGACACGGGATGGTCAGGGTCCGCCAGGCTCTCGGCGATGGGTGTGGCACGCTGCGCGTAGCTCGCCAGCGCATCGGCCGATACGTCGTGCAGGCGCACCGCATAGCCGTGACGGGCATAGATGGTGGCGATGGCGCTGCCCATGAAGCCGGCGCCGACAACGCAGACGGGTTTGGATTTGTCCATACAGGCGACTCCCTGACTGAACCGGGCCGGAATGGACGGCTAACCCTTAAGGATTGACACAACCCGCAGGGTCGTTCACCTTGATGGAGCCGACTTCACAAGCGCTGCGTCGGGGGCAATGTCCCGGCGGTTGCCCCTGCAGACCGGGATCGTCAGGCCTGCTTGAGCATCGTTTCGGCGTTGGAGACCTCGAATTTGCCGGGGCCTTCGACATTCAACTGCTTGACCACGCCATTGTCCACCAGCATGGAATAGCGTTGCGAGCGGATGCCCATGCCGCGCGCCGTGAGGTCCATTTCCAGTCCCAGCTTTTTCGTGTAGTCGGCGCTGCCGTCGCCCATCATGCGCACCTTGCCCTGGCACTTGGTGTCCCTGGCCCAGGCGCCCATGACGAACGCGTCGTTCACCGACAGGCACCAGATTTCATCGATGCCCTTGCCCTTCAGCTTGTCGAAGTTGCTCACGTAACCGGGCACATGCTGGGCCGAGCAGGTCGGCGTGAACGCGCCGGGCAGGCCGAAGATCACGATCTTCTTGCCTTTGACCAGTTCTTCCACCTTGAAGGTGTTGGGTCCGATGGTGCAGCCGGGCCGCTCGGTTTCGACAAATTCGGTTACGGTTCCTTCGGGCAGGCGGTCACCCACTTTTATTGCCATGACATTCTCCTTGCTGGTTTGTGCGCGGTAGCATCTACCAGAATGCGCACCTTGTCAAAGTGCTTGCCGGAGGCCGGGGCCGTGGCTATATTGGGCGCTCACAATCGATCCTTGCCCAATGCAAACCGCCGCTGAAGCTTCGCCGGAACACAGGCTCACCCTGGCCGAGGTTCTCGAGGCAATGGTCGCCGACGGGCTGGTGGACAAGCCGGATGCCGACAAGCTGATCGCCGACCGGCGCATGCATCGCGCCGAGCATCATCCGCTGGTGGTCATCGCCGACCAGAAGTGGAAATCGCTGGCGCCGCCGCAAAAGCCGATGCATCTGGAATGGCTGACCGAATGGCTGGCGCAGCAGACCGGCATGGAATATTTCCACATCGACCCGCTCAAGGTCAGCTTTGCGACCGTGACCGAAGTGATGTCGAACGCCTATGCCTCGCGCTTCAAGATACTGCCGGTCCTGGTGAACACGCGCGAGGTGGTGATTGCCACCAGCGAGCCCTACATACGGGACTGGGAGAGGGAACTCAAGCAGATCCTGCGGCTCGACATCCGCCGCGTGATTGCCAATCCGCTCGATATCAGCCGCTATCAGGTGGAGTTCTACAATCTGGCGAAATCGGTCAAGGGCGCCGCGCAGAAGGGCGACCAGCGCAGCGGCCTGGGCAATTTCGAGCAGCTGGTGGAACTGGGTGGGACCAACCGCCAGTTTGACGCGAACGACCAGCATATCGTCCACGTCGTTGACTGGCTGTGGCAGTACGCGTTCGATCAGCGCGCCAGCGACATCCACATGGAACCGCGGCGCGATGTCGGCGAGGTGCGGTTTCGCATCGACGGGGTGCTGCATCCGGTGTATCAGATTCCGGCCCCGGTCGCGGCCGCCATGACCAGCCGCATCAAGATTCTCGGCCGCATGGACGTGGTCGAGAAGCGCCGCCCGCAGGATGGCCGCATCAAGACCCGCACCGCGGACGGACAGGAGATCGAACTGCGCCTGTCCACCATGCCGACGGCGTTCGGCGAAAAGCTGGTGATGCGGGTGTTCGATCCCGAGGTCATCATGAAGGATTTTTCGGAGCTGGGATTTTCCGACGATGACAAGACGCGCTGGAGCCAGATGACCGGGCAGCCGCACGGCATCGTGCTGGTGACCGGGCCGACCGGATCGGGGAAAACCACCACGCTGTATTCGACCCTGAAGACGCTCGCCACGCCCGAGGTGAACGTGTGCACCATCGAAGACCCGATCGAGATGATCGAGCCGTCATTCAACCAGATGCAGGTCACCCCCAGCATCGATCTGGGGTTCGCGGAAAGCGTGCGCGCATTGATGCGCCAGGACCCGGACATCATCATGGTGGGGGAGATACGCGATATCGAAACCGCGGAAATGGCGATACAGGCCGCCCTGACCGGCCACCTGGTGTTGTCCACCCTGCATACCAACGATGCGGCTTCCGCCATCACCCGCCTGCTGGAACTCGGCGTGCCCAGCTATCTGCTCAATTCCACGATACTCGGCGTCATGGCGCAGCGGCTGGTTCGAACGCTCTGCCCCCACTGCAAGGTCAGGATACCGTACGAATCGCTGCGATCGGGCGACATCGGCTGGGAGGAGTTCGTCGCACCCTGGAAATCCAAGCGACCGGAGTACGTCCACAAGACCGCGGGCTGCCTGGAGTGCCGCAACACCGGTTACCGCGGCCGCATCGGCATCTACGAAATCCTGCTGCTGTCGCCGGCGATCAAGAAGCTCGTCATCGCGGAGGCCGACATCGCCAGGATACGCGACCAGGGCTACAAGGAAGGGATGAAGCCGCTGCGCATCAGCGGCGCCATGAAAGTGGCGCAGGGGTTGACGACGATGGAAGAGGTGCTGCGCGTCGCGCCGCCGCCGGCGCAGGGCTGAGAGTCGATTTCTAATTCTCAAGAAATATTGTGCCGGATTGTGACGCCGTGCTGCTCCCTGTTTGTGTCACGGTTCGTTACCGAACCGTGACACAAACAGGGACCTTGATTTGTCCGATACGATCAGCTCGCTGCGTAGAAAATACCGGACTCGGATTCCAAAGAGGGCGGCAATCACGCGAGCAGCATTGATCGGCTTACTTGGTGAGCGACTTCATGGCGCGTTCCAGTCCCTCGATGGTGGTGGGGAACATGCGCCCGCCCATGATCTCCCGGATCACGCCGACCGACTGGCGGTAAGCCCAGATTTCCTCGGGTTCCGGGTTGAGCCAGACGGCGCGATGGTAGATGTCCAGCATGCGCCGCATCCACACCGCGCCGGCTTCGTCGTTGTTGTACTCGATCGAGCCGCCGGGCTGCACGATTTCATACGGGCTCATGGTCGCGTCGCCGACAAAAATCAATTTATAGTCGTGGCCGTACTTGTGCATGATGTCGAAGGTGCGGGTGCGCTCCGCATGGCGGCGGCGGTTGTCCTTCCAGACGTAGTCGTAGAGGCAGTTGTGGAAATAAAAGTACTCGAGGTGCTTGAATTCGGTTTTGGAGGCCGAAAACAGTTCCTCGCACAGCTTGATGTGGTCGTCCATCGAGCCGCCGATATCGAGGAACATCAGCACCTTCACCGCGTTATGGCGCTCCGGGCGCATCTGCAAATCGAGATAGCCGGCGTTGCGCGCGGTCTTGTCGATGGTGTTGTCCAGGTCGAGTTCGTCCGGCGCGCCTTCCCGGGCGAATTTGCGCAGGCGCCGCAGCGCCACCTTGATGTTGCGCGTGCCCAGTTCGACGGCGGCGTCGAGGTTCCGGTATTCGCGCTGGTCCCAGACTTTCACGGCGCTGCGGTTGCGCGATTTGTCCTGGCCGATGCGCACCCCCTCGGGGTTGTAGCCATAGGCGCCGAAGGGCGACGTCCCGGCGGTGCCGATCATCCTGCTGCCCCCCTGGTGGCGGCCTTGCTGCTCCTGGAGCCGTTTTTTCAGGGTTTCCATCAGCTTTTCCCAGCCGCCCAGGGATTCGATCAACGCCTTCTCCTCGGCGGACAGGTTCAACTCGGCCTGCTTCAGCAGCCATTCGAGCGGCAGATCGGCTTGCATGCCGGTCAGCGCCTCGATGCCCTTGAAAAATTCGCCGAATACGCGGTCGTACTTGTCGAAATTCGACTCGTCCTTGATCAGGGTGCAGCGGGCGAGGTAGTAGAACTCGTCGATCGAGGGGGAGATCACATCCTTGTGCATCGCCTCGATCAGGGTCAGGTATTCCTTGATCGAGACCGGGACTTTGGCGTCCTTGAGCTTGAGGAAGAAGCCGGCGAGCATGCGCTAGGCCCGTCGGCGTGTCGGGGCAGGGCACGCCCCCATCCGCTGGAGCACGACATATCGGTGCCGCGCGCGGAGTCGCGGATTCACCTGGCCTGCCGCGACATGAATATGAGGCGCTCGAACAGATGCACGTCCTGTTCGTTCTTCAGCAGCGCGCCGTGCAGCGGCGGGATGATGGTCTTGCGGTCCTTGGCGCGCAGCGCTTCGGGGGAGATGTCCTCGGCCAGCAGCAGCTTCAGCCAGTCGAGCAACTCGGAGGTCGATGGTTTTTTCTTCAGGCCGGGCACTTCGCGTACCTCGAAGAACACTTCCAGCGCTTCGCGCAGCAGGTGTTTCTTGATGCCGGGAAAATGGACATCGACGATTTTCTCCATGGTTTCCTTGTCGGGGAAACGGATGTAATGGAAGAAACAGCGCCGCAGGAACGCGTCCGGCAATTCCTTTTCGTTGTTGCTGGTGATGAACACCACCGGGCGATGGCGTGCCTTGACCAGCTCGCGCGTCTCATAGACGAAGAACTCCATGCGATCCAGTTCGCGCAAAAGGTCGTTGGGGAATTCGATGTCGGCCTTGTCCACTTCGTCGATGAGCAGCACCACCGGCGCGTCCGAAGTAAATGCCTGCCACAAGGTGCCCTTGACGATGTAGTTGGCAATGTCCTTGACCCGCGGATCCCCCAGTTGCGAGTCGCGCAGCCGCGAAACGGCGTCGTATTCATATAACCCCTGCTGCGCCTTGGTGGTCGATTTGATGTGCCATTCGAGCAGCGGCATGCCGAGCGCGGTGGCCACTTCCTCGGCAAGTTTGGTCTTGCCGGTGCCCGGCTCGCCCTTGATCAACAACGGCCGCTGCAGCGTCACCGAGGCATTGACCGCAAGTGCCAGGTCGTCGGTTGAAACGTAGGTGGCCGAACCCTTGAAACGCATGATGGCGCCTTTGTCCGGGGAAAATCCAATTATAAAGGCCGGGCTCCGCACCCGCCTTGCGCGCAGCCGTCAAGCCGTCAACCGCGACGAGGGACCCAGTGCGCTCGGCTCAATGCGTGGCCGATGTCATTGCCCGCCCGCAAGCCTTGTTCTCTCTCTCTTTTGACCGATGCGCGGGCATTCGTATAAAATCGCGCGGTTTGGCATGTATCCAGCGCCGATCAGCGCCGCAAAATCAGTGGAAAGAACAGCGATGAGAGTCAACCAGTTGCCCGCCCTGCTGCTGTCTGTCGTGTTCGGGCTGGCGATCAGCCCGCCGGTTCAGGCGCAAACCAAGGGCAATGCCGATGCGGCGAAAGGCAAGATCTCGATGTGCATCGGCTGCCACGGCATCCCGATGTATCAGACGGCTTATCCGGAAGTGTACAGGGTGCCTAAAATCGGCGGTCAGTCGCCGGACTACCTCGTCAGGGCACTCCAGGCTTACCGCAGCGGCGAGCGCCGGCATCCGAGCATGCAGGGTGTGGCAAAGAGCCTCACCGATCAGGACATGGCCGACATCGCGGCCTATTACGGCAAGGCGCAATAGGAACAAACGGAAACCGACATGAACAGGCTCATCCTCATCGCGCTGGCTGCAGCGTTTGCCATCCCCGCATGGGCTGCGGGCAACGTCGCCTCAGGACAGGAAAAGTCCAAGGCCTGCGCCGCCTGTCACGGCCCGGATGGCAATGCGCCGGTCGGTCCGGACTTCCCCCGCCTGGCCGGCCAGCATTACGACTACCTGCTGAAGACGCTTCGCGACTACAAATCCGGTGCCCGAAAGAATCCCATCATGGCGGGGCAGGTGGCCAACCTCAGGCCGCAGGACCTGGCCGATCTGGCTGCTTTTTACGCCAGTCAGAAGGGCGCGCTCCACGTCGTGCGCTGAAATTGCGGGCAGCGCGGCGCTCAGCCGCTGCGCTTCAGGCACTCCAGATAGGCGGCGCCATCCGGCGGCGCGTCATTGCGCTGCGCCCGCCACAGCATTTCCCCCAGGCACTCCAGCGCCGCGTGGCTGGCTGCATGCCGGTCGCCAAGACGCGCAGCGATGCGCTGGAACGCCGCCCGGATGCCGGGCGGCTGATCGATCGACAACTGCTCTTCGATCGCCAGGTGCAGACTCATGTGAAGGAACGGGTTGGATTGCCCCATGTCAGGCGTGTAGTCGCGCCCGGCATGCGATTCGAACTGTTCCAGGGCGGCGCGATATTCCGGATGCGCGAGGATGATGTCAAGCGCAACCCGTTCCAGGCCGGCCAGCGGCGTTCCCGCCTGGTACCTGGACCAGGCGTCATGGAAGAACTGGCGGACCTGATCGCGTGAGGGAGAAAACAATTAGTATTTATATTCAATAAATAACGATTTATATGTAATGTAATACATTAATTATACAGCGCCAGCTTGAAAGCAGATTCGTGCGCTCAGGGGCCGGGCGAACGGGCACCCGCCAACGTAAATTCTACGCCCCCAGGCGCAATTTCCCGTTCATGGCTTGCTGCTCGGCCGCAGCCCCGGGCGTTTTGAACCGGTATTCGCACCAATCCCGGATGATGCAGCGCGGGCAGGCCGGGGCGCGCGCTTTGCACACGTAACGGCCGTGCAGGATCAGCCAGTGATGCGCATCGTTCCTGAATTCTTCGGGGACCAGGCGCATCAGCCGCCGTTCCACTTCGACCACGTCCTTGCCCGGGGCGATGCCGGTACGATTTGATACACGGAAAATATGCGTATCGACCGCGATGGCGGGATGGCCGAATGCCGTGTTCAACACCACGTTCGCCGTCTTGCGGCCCACGCCCGGGAGCGCTTCGAGCGCCTCGCGCTCCTCAGGCACCACTCCCTCATGGTTTTCGAGGAGCAGCCGGCAGGTGTTGATGACGTTCTTCGCCTTGGTGCGAAACAGCCCGATCGTTCTGATATATCCGGTCAGCTTTGCTTCGCCGAGCGCCACCATGGCCGCCGGCGTATTCGCCACCGGATAGAGCTTCGCAGTGGCCGCATTGACGCTCTTGTCGGTCGCCTGGGCGGACAGGATGACGGCGATCAGCAGTTCGAACGGCGTCCGGTACACCAGTTCCGTGGTCGGCGACGGGTTGGCGCTGCGCAGTCGCTCGAAAATCGCCCGGCGTTTGGCCGCGTTCATGCGTGGTCTTTCGAACCATTCCCGGCCACTTTCGTGGCGCCCAGGGGCCGGGGTTCGAGGGATGCAGCCCGCCTGCTGCGGGCCCGCACGAAGGCAGCCTCGATGGTCGCCTTGATGGCCGCCCGTTTGTCCTCGGCATGGCGCGCCGTGCCGGGTCCAGTTTGGTGCGCAGTTTGGTGCGCAGTTTGGTGCGCAGTTTGGTGCGCAGTTTGGTGCGCAGTTTCGTGCGCAGTTTCGTGCGCAGTTTCGTGCGCAGTTTCGTGATAGCCGGGCAACGGGTTCGCCGATGCTGCGCGGGCCAGTCTTGCGTTCCTCGATTCGAACCGGTCGCGCGCCGCGGCAGCCTGCGCCTCGGACCAGCCGGCGTCCGGCCCCGTCGCCAGCCGCATTTCGATGCAATCGACCGGGCACGGCGCGACGCACAAATCGCAACCGGTGCACCACGCCGTGAGCACGGTGTGCATCTGTTTCGGCGCCCCGATGATGGCATCGACCGGACAGGCCTGAATGCACAAGGTGCAGCCGATGCACAGATCTTCCAGAACAACGGCGATGCGGCGCGGCTTTTCGCGCCCGTACGCAGGGTTCAGCGGCTTGTATTCGCGGCCGAGCAGGCGGGCAAGGTTGTGTATGCCGGCGTCGCCACCGGGCGGACACTGATCGATGTCGGCTTGCTCCGCGGCGATGGCGGCGGCATAGGGCTTGCAGCCGGCGTAGCCGCATTGGGCGCACTGCGTCTGCGGCAGCACCGCGTCGATGCTGTCGATCAACGCTTCGTTCACGGGCGCGCCCTGCGGCTCACGGCCGGGCAGCCGATGCGGCGGGCGCCCCGGCCCCGGCGCGGGCCAGGCCGCGGATGATATCGGCGACCAGGCCCGGGCCGCGATAGAGCAGGGCGGTATAAAGCTGCACCAGGCTGGCGCCGGCGTCGAGTTTCTCCTGCGCATCGGCGGCGCTGGCGATGCCGCCCACGCCGATGATCGGCAGGGCACCGGCCAGTTCCCGGGCAAACCGGGCAATCACCGCGGTGGACCGGGCTTTAAGCGGCGCACCCGACAATCCGCCTGCCTCGCCGCGCTGCGGCTCGCCCGATACGCCGTCACGCGACAGGGTGGTATTGGTGGCGATCAGCGCATCGATACGGTGGCGGCGCAACAGACCGGCAATGGTCTCTATCTGCGCATCGGCGAGGTCGGGCGCCACTTTTACCGCCAGTGGCACGCGCCGTCCGTGGCGGGTCGCCAGCACGTCGCGTTCCGCGGCCAGCTCGGCGAGCAGGCCGTCCAGTTCATCGGCGCCCTGCAGTGCCCGCAGGTTCACGGTGTTCGGCGATGAAATGTTCGCCGTCAGGAAACTCGCCACCGGGTAGAGGCTGCGCATGCAGGCGCGGTAATCCTCCACCGCGCGTTCGATCGGCGTGTCGGCGTTCTTGCCCATGTTGATGGCGAGCACGCCGCGGTAACGGGCGCGCCGGATGTTCTCCAGCATGCGATCCACGCCGAGGTTGTTGAATCCCAGCCGGTTGATCACCGCCTCGGCGCCCTGCAGCCGGAACAGCCGCGGCCTGGGATTGCCCGGTTGCGGGCGCGGCGTGACGCAGCCGATCTCGATAAAGCCGAATCCAAGTGTCGCCAGGGCGTCGATGAATTCGCCGTTTTTGTCCATGCCTGCCGCCAGTCCGACCGGATTGGGGAAGTCGATGCCCATGACTCTGACGGGCAGGGGGAGCGGGCGGTTGGCGGCGGCAAAGCCCAGACCGATACGATTCAGGCGATGCAGCGATTTGAGGGTGAAGCGATGCGCTGTTTCAGGATCCAGGGCGAACAGCAGCGGACGCGCAAGGCGATAGAACATCGCCGGATTTTAACCTGATTCGCCACGCCGGCCGCGTTGCCGGCCCCGGCTACGCCTGCGTCGTGAGCGGGCGCCAGACCCCGCCCACCAGACCTTCCATGGGCCGGAATTTCGCCTTGTAGGCCATCTTGCGGCTCTCGCCGATCCAGTACCCCAGGTACAGATAAGGCATGCCCAGTTTGCGGCACTGATCGATCTGCCACAGGATGTTGTAGGTGCCGAAGCTTGCGCAGTCGTGGTCAGGATCGTAAAACGTGTACACCGACGACAGGCCGTCGTTGAGGTGATCGACGATCGACACCATGGTGAGCTTGCCGTCTTCGCGAAATTCGATGAGACGGGTGTTGACCCGGCTCTGCAGCAGGAAGTGCGAGTACTGATCGCGGCTGTCCTGGTCCATGCCGCCGCCGGCGTGGCGTTTGGCCTGGTAGCGCAGATACAGCGAATAGTGCTCGACCCGGAAGCGCAGGCCCATCACCGTGGCCTGCAGCGTTTTGTGGCGTTGCCAGGCCCTGCGCTGGCTGCGGGTGGGTTCGAAATCCGCGACCGGGACGCGCACCGGCACGCAGGCACGGCAACTGTCGCAATAAGGCCGGTAGGTGAAGATGCCGCTGCGTCTGAATCCGAGACGCACCAGATCGCCATACAGATCCCCGCCGATGAGATGGCTGGGCGTGGCCACCTGGGACCGGGCCATCTTGCCCTGCAGGTAGCTGCAAGGGTAGGGCGCTGTCACGTAGAACTGCAGTACCGCATGCGGCAGGTCGTTCAACTGCGACATTAGGCTGGTGTCCTTTCGTAACGCCTCTGGACGTGCACGTCGGCCCGTACGTCCGTCCAGGGCCGGGGCGCACCTGGATAGTGTACCAACTCGTCGAGCAGCCCGGAAAACTCGCGCCGCGTGATTTGTCTTGCTCCCAGAGACGCCAGGTGTGCGCTGTGTACCTGGCAGTCGATCAAGCCGTAGTGCGCCGCGCGCAGGTGGGAAACCAGCGCTGCGAATGCGATCTTGGAGGCGTCCCGCACCTGGGAAAACATCGACTCGCCGAAGAACACCCGCCCCATCGCCACCCCGTACAAGCCCCCTGCGAGCGCCCCGTCGATCCAGGTCTCCACGCTGTGAGCATGCCCCAGCCTGTTCAGTTCGCAATACGCGGCGCGCATTTCAGGGGTGATCCAGGTGCCCGGTGCGCGGCCTTTTCCGGCGTCGCCCGGACGCGCGCCGGCACACGCGTCCAGCACCCGCGCGAAGCTTGAGTCGAAGCGGATTTCGTAATCCCGGTTGCGCAGCGTTTTGGCGAGCGAGCGCGATACTTTGAACTCATCGGGGAACAGCACCATGCGCGGATCCGGACTCCACCACAGGATCGGATCGCCTGCGGAATACCAGGGGAACACCCCGATTCGATAGGCTGCCAGCAGGCGCTCCGGCGACAGGTCGCCGCCTGCGGCCAGCAGGCCGTTCGGCCGGCGCAGCGCGGTTCTGAGCGGTGGAAACGAGGGCGTGGGGCCGAGCCAGGGAATCATCGAGGTAAGGTTGGATGTCTGAAGAACGGTGCGTTGTGGGGATTGATCGCACCATCCCGGTGCAATTTCCTATAATGCACCATCCGGTGCGGGACCCGGCGAAAGAGAAGCGTTAACTCAATAATTACCAAAGGGAGGATGTCGTGGCCAATTTTAATCCGGAGATCCTCAAGCTCGGTTCCGACGTGCTGTTCATTCTGCTGGGCGCGATCATGGTGCTCGCCATGCACGCCGGCTTTGCGTTTCTGGAACTGGGCACCGTCCGCTCGAAGAATCAGGTCAATGCGCTGGTCAAGATCCTTGCGGATTTTTCCGCATCGACCCTAGCCTACTTTTTTATCGGCTTCGGCATCGCCTACGGCATCAATTTTCTGAGCGGCGCGGAGACCCTGGCGCAGAAAAGCGGCTACGAACTGGTCAAATTTTTCTTCCTGCTGACTTTTGCGGCGGCGGTGCCCGCGATCATCTCCGGCGGGATTGCCGAACGGGCGCGGTTCTACCCGCAGCTCGCCGCCTCGTTTCTCATCGTCGCGCTGGTCTATCCTTTTTTCGAAGGCATTGCCTGGAACCAGCATTACGGCGTGCAGGCGTGGTTCAAATCGACCTTCGGCGAGGAGTTCCATGATTTTGCGGGATCGGTGGTGGTGCACGCGGTGGGCGGCTGGATTGCTCTGGTCGCCGTGTTGTTTCTCGGCGCGCGGTCCGGCCGCTATGGCAGGGATGGCCTGGTGATGACGGCGCATCCGCCCTCGAGCATTCCGTTTCTTGCGCTCGGCGCCTGGATACTGTCGGTAGGCTGGTTCGGCTTCAACGTCATGTCGGCCCAGACGATCGACAAGATCAGCGGGCTGGTCGCGCTCAATTCGCTGATGGCGATGGCGGGCGGCACCCTGGCCGCGCTGCTGGCCGGACGCAATGATCCGGGCTTTGTGCACAACGGCCCGCTGGCGGGCCTGGTGGCCGTATGCGCCGGTTCGGATGTGATGCATCCGATCGGCGCGCTGCTGGTGGGAGCGGTCGCCGGCGCGATCTTCGTCTATCTGTTTACCATGACGCAGAACCGCTGGAAAATCGACGACGTGCTTGGCGTCTGGCCGCTGCACGGCCTGTGCGGCGCGTGGGGCGGCATTGCGGCCGGCATCTTCGGCAGCAAAGCGCTGGGCGGCATGGGTGGCGTTGCTTTCGGCGCCCAACTTGCCGGTACGCTGCTTGGGATCGTGATTGCGCTGGTGGGCGGGGTCATCGTGTACGGGGGACTCAAGGCGATAACCGGTCTGCGGCTGGACGAGGAGCAGGAGTTCAACGGCGCCGATTTGTCGATTCACCGGATCTCGGCCACGTCGGAAAAATAAGCGCGGTGACGCAAGCCATTTTGCGACGTTGCCGGCGCCGGGCGCACGGCGCCGATTCGACGCGGCGCGACCGAGCCTGCCGTCAGCCGCCGGGCAGTGGTACGGGTCCGCCGTGCAGCCGGTATTCGCCGCGCTTGCGGTCCTCATAGAAGTATCTGAGCGTCGTCGAGATGGTGCCAAAGGCGAGTTCCGGCCAGGGAACGTCCTGTTCGCGGAACAGCGCCACTTCAAGGCTTTCGCTGCCGGCCCCGAAGTCAAGGTCGAGCAGGCGCGCGCGAAAAAAAAGGTGGACCTGGTTGGCGCGCGGTACCGACAGCATGGTGAATAATTCGCCCAGTTCCACCCGGGCGAGTGCCTCTTCGTAGGTCTCGCGCAGCGCTGCCTGCTCGGTGGTCTCACCGAGTTCCATGAAACCCGCCGGCAACGTCCAGTAGCCGTAGCGCGGTTCGATGGCGCGTTTGCACAGCAGAATCCTGTCCTCCCATTCGGGAATGGCGCCGATTACCAGCAGTGGATTGCGGTAGTGAATGGTGTGGCAGGCGGGACAAACGAAGCGCGCGACGTTGTCGCCGTCGGGAACGCGCAGTTCCACCTTTGCGCTGCAGTTCGAGCAGAAATTCATGCGGTGCGTCTTGAGGTCGGGATTGACGAAGTGGCAGCATAACGGAATCGCGCCGGTTCGCGTCGCGAGCCACTCCGCCTTTATCCCGTGGGGTGGCTAAAACCATGTTAAATAACAATAGTTTGTGATATAAACCTTGGAGTATTTTCATAGCTTGCGGGGTAAGCGCGTGGGCAGGGAGAATGGTGATGAGCTATAGCAGCGCAAATCGCCCGGTGCACCCGGTGCCCGGCTAGGGCGATGTTCTATCTTTCCCATTTCGGCCTGCGCGAAGCCCCTTTCGGTATCACCCCGGATACCGGCTTTTTCTATGGCTGCGCGAGCATCCAGGAGGCGCTCAATACGCTGCTGGTGGCGGTCGGGAACGGGGAAGGCTTCATCAAGATCACCGGGGAAGTGGGCACCGGCAAGACGCTGCTATGTCGCAAATTCCTCGCCACCCTGGACGACAACTGGGTCACCGCATATATACCCAATCCCAACCTCCAGTCGAAAACCCTGATGCTGGCCTTTGCCGAAGAACTGGGTGTGAAACTGCAAGGCGATCTTGATGAGCACCTGCTCATCAAGGCGCTCAATCGTGCCTTGCTCGACTTCGCGCGCCGTAAAAAGCGGGTGGTGGTGTGTCTCGACGAAACCCAGGCGATGCCGCTCGAAACCCTGGAGACGCTGCGCCTGCTCACCAATCTTGAAACGGAAAAACGCAAACTGGTGCAGGTGGTGATGTTCGGACAGCCGGAACTGGATACGCGCCTGGCGCACCACTCGGTGCGCCAGTTGCGCCAGCGCATCACCTTCCAGCACTGCATGCGCGCCATGACTCGCGAGGAAACCGGCCGGTACGTAGGCCACCGGCTTGCCATCGCCGGTTACAAAGGCGAACCGTTGTTCAGCCGGCACGCGGTTCGCGTCATCCACCGCGCCAGCCAGGGCATCCCGCGGCTGATCAACGTGATTGCCAACAAGGCGCTGATGCTGGCGTTCGGCGAAGGCAAACGCCTGGTGACATGGCGCCATGCACGCGACGCGGTCACCGATACGCCGGCGGCGCTCGCCACACCTGCCTGGGTCTGGATTGCGGTCGCCGGACTTGCCTGTTCGGGCATAGGCTGGATGCTGCTCGGCTGATGCTTACTTCGATGATGTCACTTTCTTCAAGGTCGCTGCGATGAGCCTGATCAACAAAATGCTGCAAGACCTTGACCAGCGGCGTTCGCCGCAGGCTGCGGCCGGCGATCCCGCACTGGCCGCCCATCTAAAGCCGGTGGCGACACCGCGCTACGGCTCCGAGGTGTTCTGGCGTGTCATGGCGGCGGTGATGCTGCTCATGGTCGGCTGGGTCGCCTGGGTAATGTGGCAACTGACGCCGCACCCCGTTGTCACCGATCTCGCCTACCAGTCCGCGCTGCGCGCGCGCCCCATCCAGCCGGAAGCCGCCAGGCAGGAACGCTCGGGTGGAATCGCGGCCGCAGGTCCCGCGGCCGCGGGCGAACCAGCCGCAGCTTCCTTCATCCCGCCTGGCACGTCGCCGGCGCCTGCCACGACGCCGCCGGCATCACCCGCGCCGGCCGTCGCCGCAGCGACGTCCCCAACGCCGGCATCCCCCTCAGCGGCGTCGCCTTCAGCAGCGGTCCCTGCGCCCGCGCTGCCGGCAGCCGCGTCCGCAACCCTCCAGCCGGATGCCGGGCCTGCCGCTCAAGTGGCAACGGCGGCGCCGCGTATCGACATGCTGAAACTGGCCACCGAGCTGTTCACGCCCATCCCCGAACGTAAGACCAGGCCGCCGGCGAAGCCTGCATCTGCGGCGCCCGCGCCTGTCTCTGCCGATGCAGGGACGGCGCAACGGCTGAGCGTCGCGCCTGCTCCGGCGGCGGGGGCAAAAGGTGAGCGCGCAGCCGGCGGCACGCCGCGCCAATTGGCCGATGCGCAATTCCGCCGCGCCTCGCGCCTGGTGAACGAAGGCAAATCAGCTGAGGGCATGGACGGACTGCGCGCGGCGCTGTCGATCGATCCCAGCCACGAGCTGGTGCGCCAGTCGATCGTCGCGTTGCAGATCGAAGGCCGGCAGGTGGATGCCGCGGCCGCGGCGCTGCGCGAGGGGCTCGCCCTCAATCCGTCGAATCCGGTGTTCGCGGTGCTGCTGGCGCGCATCATGGTGGAACGCAACGACATTGGCGGCGCGCTGGCGCTGTTGCAAAAGCATGGCGCGGGCGGCAACAGCAACGCCGAGTACCGGGCCTTCGTCGCGGCGCTGCAGCAGCGCCTGGGCAGGCACCAGGAGGCGATCGACGAATACCAGGCGGCATTGCGCATGGCACCTGCCACCGGTACCTGGTGGGTCGGACTGGGCATCTCGCAGGAGGCGTCGAGCCGGCCCAGAGAGGCGGTGGACGCCTTTCGGCGCGCGCGAGCCAGCGGCAACCTCACCCCCGACCTCATCACCTTCGTGGACGAGCGCCTGAAACAACTGCAGTAACCCGCGGAGCGGGTTGCCGCTATCTTCCCTGGCGTACCACGCGCGGGCCAAGGTGAATCACGAACGCTCCGAAGTCCCGGTCAGAGCGCAGCAAGGGTGACGCCAACATCCCGGGCGTAGAATCGGACGGATCTCACCCGTCACGTTCCAAGGAGAGCGTCCATGAACCAGCCGCAGGAGCCGATCAGCGCCAATCCCGGGCCCACCAGCTGGGGCGCCAATTACGTCAACATCGAGAACATGCCCTGGGAACCGGCCGGGTTGCCGGGCGCGGAGAAAAAGGTGCTGTATTCCAATCCCGAACAGGGTAGTTCAACCGTGCTGTTCCGCATGCAGCCGGGCGCGGTCATTCCGTTCCACGAGCATCCGGAGCTGGAGCAGACCTATCTGCTCGAGGGGCGGCTGGTCGATCATCTGGGCGAGTGCACCGCAGGCAATTTCGTATGGCGCTCGGCCGGCAGCCGCCACACCGCGCATTGCCCGGACGGTGCAATGTTCCTGGTGTTTTTCTCCAAACCGCCGAAGATGCTGCCGGCGCCGCGGTAACGGCGGCGCGGATTCAGCGCGGGGCGGGGCGCGGCCCGAGCACCCCGGTCACCAGCGCGGTGGCAAGCAGCACCGTTATCCCGCCGATGGCGATCCCGGGGCCGAACGGCTCGCCGAGCAGCACCACGCCGTAGCAGGTGCCGAACAACGGCATCAGGTAGGTCACGGTCAGGGTGCGGCTCGCGCCGACGCGCGCAACCAGCCGGTAATAGACCAGATAGCCCATGCCGCTGCAGCCCATGCCGAGCGCGGCAATCGCGGCAATCACTTTCAGGTCGAGCGCCGACGGATCGGGCGGCGGACCCATGAAAGGCAGTAGCACGACGGTTGCGAGCAGCATGCTGCCGGCGGTCAGCACCCTCGAATCCTGATGCTCGCCATGGTGGCGGATGGCCATACCGCCGAACGCATAGCACAGCGCGGAGGCGAGGCACAGCAGCACTGCGAGGCCCGCATCGAGGGTGATTTCCAGCGGTCCCAGGCCCACGATCAGGCCGACGCCGACGCAGCCGAGCGCCAGGCCGAGCACCCTGAGCCGGCCGACCGGTTCGGAGCCGGTCATCATGGCAATGAGCAGTACGAACATCGGCGTCGAGGAATTGAGGATCACCATGTACGAGGCCGGCAGCACTTTGCCGGCATACGAATAGAGCAGCCAGGGCAGGGAGGCGTTGAGCACGCCGACGTACAGGTAGGGCCGCCAGCGGGTGCGCAGTTCCAGCGGCAGACCGCAGGCGGTGGTATAGGCGATGACCGTCAGCGCGGCCAGTCCGGTGCGCAGAAAGGCGAGCCAGCCCGGATCGAGCAGCGGCGCCGCGATGCGCAGAAAAATGAAGGCGGCGCCCCATAGCGCGGACAATAGCAGCAGCCAGACGATATCGGACGAGCGCATGAAAAGCGCCCATGATAAGGCAGATGCATGCCGCGGCGAGGTGGAGCAAACCGCCATGCGAAGGCGAGGCTTGATTGGATAGAATGGCGCCGCGATGGCCGTGCTTTGCTTGCTGATATTTCCGTATATCCCGATACCATGAAAACCCGTTCCATCGAAACCGTCCGCGCCTGGGTCGAGTCGGCGCAAAAAATCGTGGTGCTCACCGGGGCCGGCATTTCAACCGAGTCCGGTATCCCGGATTTCCGCGGCCCGCAGGGCGTGTGGACCCGCGATCCGGACGCCGAGAAACTATCGGACATCCGTTATTACGTTGCCGACCCCGAGATCCGCAAGAAGGCGTGGCAGTCGCGGCTGGCCATGCCGGTATGGCGGGCCGAACCCAATGCCGGGCACCGGGCACTGGTCGAACTGGAGCAGCGCGGCAAGCTGCATGCGCTTATCACGCAGAACATCGACGGGCTGCACCAGAAAGCCGGCAACGCCGCCGAGCGCGTGGTCGAGGTGCATGGCACCGTGCATCGCGTGGTGTGCCTGGAATGTGCCTGGAGCGCCCCCGCGCCGGAGGTGCTGGACCGGGTGCGCTCGGGCGAAACCGACCCGGCCTGCGGCGAATGCGGCGGCGTCCTGAAGAGCGCCACCATCTCGTTCGGCCAGAATCTGGTGCCCGAGGTCATCGATCGGGCCATGCGCGTCGCCGCCGAGGCGGATCTGTTCCTGTCGATCGGCACCAGCCTGCAGGTGTATCCGGTGGCGGGCACGGTGCAGCAGGCCAGGACGGCGGGGGCGCGCGTGGTGATTCTCAACGCCGAGGCGACACCCTTCGACGGCATCGCCGATGCAGTCTTTGCCACGCCGATCGGGGCGACCCTGCCGCGCCTCATCGGGGCTGAGGACCGCGGCCGGCTTCTCTGAACAGCTTCCGGATGGCGGCCGCAATAGCGGTGCGACAGGAGCGGCGACATGCTTTACGTGATCTATCAGGAGGACGGCCCCGAGGGCAAGGCGATACGCGCCGCCACCAGGGATGCGCACCTTGCCTATCTGGAGCGGCATCAGGACATCCTGGTGCTGGGCGGGGCGATGCTCGCGGAGGATGGCGCCACGCGCATCGGCAGCTTGCTGATCCTCAACGTGCCTGACCTGGCAGCAGCCGAGCAATTCTCGCAAAACGAGCCGTTCCGCAAGGCCGGGCTGTTCAAATCGGTGAGAATCACCCGCATGCGCCGCGGCCAGTGGAATCCCGGGGCTGCGCCGAAAACCCCCGAGGGCAATTGAGGCGCCGGCGCAATGCCGCGCATTTTTGCGTGCACTCGCATCCTGTGCGAAATGTCCTCTCGGAGGTAGCGCGCGCGCTTTAGAATTGCGCCTCAAAACCGAGGAGCACAGGCCCGATGAGATTGCCGACGTGGCAGAGTTAGAAACAGGAGAGGCGGCGCAACGCGCGCCAACCGTGATCCTGTTCGCCGAGACGCGCGGCTTCACCCGCATGTCGGAAATGCTGGCGCCCGAGGTGGTGCTGTCGCGGGTGGGCGGTTTCTTCGCCATGGTGACGCAGGCGGTGGAGCGGCAGGGCGGCACGGTGGTGAATGTGTTGAACGATACCCTGGTGGCGACGTTTTCCGGCAAGGACGACGCGCAGCGCGGGGTGCTGGCGGCGCAGGAGACGCAGGCGGATTTCGTCACACTCGGGGAATCCTGGCGGCGCGACTATGGCATCGTGGCGGCCGTGGCGATGGGATTGCATCGCGGCGATGTGGTCGTCGGTCACGCCGGCGGCCCGCATCCGCAGCGGCCGCTGGTGATCGGCGATGGCGTGAGCGTGGCCGAGCGCCTGCTGCACCGCGCCCGCGCCGGCGAATTCGTGCTGTCGCAGGCCATGATGGACACCCTTGCCGCGGTGGGTTTCCACCTGGACGCGGACGATCTGCCGACGATGGAAATTCCCCAGCGGGAGCCTATCCGCCTCTATGGCGTGCTGCTCGACACGCGCCTGGATTTCACCTGAGTCGCGTCTCCGGTATCTGAGACCGTCCGCGGCGATTCTCCGGCGCAGCAGTTATCATCGATTCCCGGTTTCGCAAACGCTGCCACGTCACGCCGGATGCCGGGCATTCGGCGCACACATGCTGAAATCAGCGGATGGCAGGTTGGGGCAAGCGCGAGCGCACCCCAACGTCCGGGTGCGCCGATGCTGGGATCGGGAGAACATACATGCTGAAATCAGGCGAACAGCACCTGGAATCGCTGCGCGATGGCCGCACCGTCTATATCGGCGGCGAAAAAGTGACGGACGTCACCGCTCACCCCGCCTTCCGCAATGCGGCGCGCTCCATCGCGGCGATCTACGACATGAAGGCCGATCCGGCCAACCGCGAGGAGATGAGCTTCGAGGAGAACGGCGAGCGCTACAGCGCCTATTTCCTGCGCGCCAGAACGCGCGAGGACCTGGACAAGCGCAGGCGAACGCACCAGAAGATCGCCATGCTGAGCTATGGCCTGCTGGGCCGCTCGCCGGACCACGTATCGAGCTTCGTCGCCGGCATGGCCACCGACGCATCGGTGTTCGGCCGGTACGCAGGCAACCTGCTGCGCTACTACGAGCATATGAGGAAGGACGATGTGTACGGCGTGTATGCGGTGATTCCGCCGCAGGCGGCGCGCAACCCCGAGTTCTACAGCAGGCAGAACCTGCCGATCCCGACGTTGCGCGTGGTGCGCGAGGACGACGACGGCCTGGTGGTTTCCGGCATGAAAATGCTCGCCACCGGCGCGGTGTTCGCCAACGAAATCTGGATCGGCAACCTCATTCCGCTGGCCCCCACCCAGCTCGCCGAATCGGTGACCTGCGCCGTGCCCTGCAATGCGCCCGGGGTGACCCTGTGGTCGCGCAAGTCCTTCGAGCGTCACGCGCAAAGCGAGTTCGACAGCCCGCTTACCTGGCGCTTCGACGAAACCGACTGCATGGTGATGTGCAACGAAGTCAAAGTGCCCTGGGAGTGCGTGTTCGTCCACAACGATGCGGTGCTGGCGCGGGAGATCTACATCAAGACCCCCGGCCACTGCTATGGCAACCACCAGTCGAACGTGCGCTTCCGGGCCAAGATGCAATTGCTGGTGGGACTGGCTTCGCGCATCACGCAGGCCTCGGGCGCCGACCAGGTGCCGGCGGTGCGCGAAACGCTGGGACGCCTCGCGGCGATGGAGGCGGCGCTGGGCGGCATGATCGCCGGACAGATCCAGGATGCCGAGTCCTGGCCCGAGGGCTACCTCACCTTCAACCGCCGCTACGTGTACGCGGCGCTCAACTGGTGCACCGAAGGCCACTCGGCGCTGATCGACGACCTGCGCGAACTGTGCGGCGGCGGCGTGTTCCAGATGCCGGCGGATATTTCGGTGATGAACGATCCGGCGCTGAAGAAGGATTTCGAGACCTACTGGCAGACGCCGCAACTCGCGGCGGTGGAGCGGATGAAGCTGTTCAAGCTCGCCTGGGACCTGATCGGCTCGGAATTCGCCGGGCGCCACCTGCAGTACGAAAAATTCTACGCCGGCGCTTCCTTCATCGTTCGCAACCACAGTTTCCGCGAGGCGCCCTGGGCGCATTTCCACGAGGTGGTGGATGAATTGATGGCGGGGTATGACGTGCCGGGCGCGGGCTGAGCCGCGGGAAATTCGATCCGCGTCGCGGCCCTGGCGCACTACGCCGGATTGCTATTTGCTGAACCACAGAGGAGAAATCAATGCCGGACCTGAACAATTTGCGCGCCATCGACGTCCACAGCCACATCGTTCCGGAAAAATTCCCGGCCTACGTGGGCTCGGGCAAGGACATCCCGTGGCCTTCGATGGCGCCGGCGCACGCCTGCCATTGCCACGTGATCATCAACGGCAGGAATTACCGCACCGTGCACCAGGCCTGCTGGCTGCCCGATGAGCGGGTGCAGCACATGGACGGCAACCGCATCGGCGTGCAGTGCCTGTCGCCGATGCCGGAACTGCTTTCCTACTGGCTGCCGGCGGGCGATGCCCAGGTGCTGATCCGTTACATCAACGACGAGATCGCCAAGATGGTGGCGCGCCACCCGGCGCGCTTCACCGGCCTGGGCGCGGTGCCGCTGCAGGACATGGACCTGGCGCTGCGCGAACTCGAATACGTGGTCAGTGATCTGAAATTTCCCGGCGTCGAGATCGCCAGCCATGTCAACGGCACCTCGATCGGCGATGCGAAATTCGAGCCGTTCTTCGCCGCCGCTGAGAAGCTGGGCGCGGCCGTGTTCGTGCATGCGCTGCGCCCGGTGGGCAAGGAGCGCATGGTCGGCGCGGCGACCGAGCAGACCATCTGCTTCCCCGGCGAAATCGGCCTGGCGGTGGCGGCGATGATCACCGGCGGCATGGCCGAGCGCCATCCGCAACTGCGCGTCGCCTTCAGCCACGGCGGTGGCGTCATGTCCATCCTGCTGGGGCGGCTCACCAATGCCTGGATGAACCAGCCGAAGCTCAAGGAAAGCCTGCCGCAGTCGCCACGCGTCTATGCGCGGCGCTTTTACTACGACAGTATTCTCAACGACCCGAACTCGCTGCGCCACGTGGTCAATATCTTCGGCGCCTCGCAGGTGCTGGTCGGCAGCGACTATCCTTTCATGGGCGATGCGGACCCGGTGGGCTCGGTCAACGGCGCGGAATTCGACGAGGCGACGGTGCGCGCCATCATGCGCGGGAATGCGGAGAACTTTCTGGGACGCAGGTTCGCCTGAGGCGTTGATCGCGCGGGCGTCCCGCGGCTGACAGGCAGTCGGCAGGCCGGCGCAATGCGCAGCCTGCCCGGATTATTGGCTGAAGAACCGGTTCCGCGGGCGCGGCAGGCCGAGATTCTCGCGCAAGGTCGCGCCCTCGTACTCGGTGCGGAACAGGCCGCGGCGCTGGAGTTCGGGCACCACCCGATCGATCACGTCGTCCAGGCCCATCGGCAGATAGGGAAATTGCAACGTGAAGCCGTCGGAGGCGCCCGTGACCAGCCATTCCTCCATCTGGTCTGCGATCATCTCCGGCGTGCCCAGCATGGCAAGCCCGCCGTGCCCGCCAATGCGCTGGGCGAGCTGGCGCACCGTCATGCTCTCGCGCCGGGCGAGCGCGACGGTGCGGTCGCGCGAGCTTTGAGATGCGTTGGATTGCGGGATCTCGGGCAGCGGCGCGTCGGGGTCGAGCTTGCGCGCGTCCAGACCGAGCGCGATCGACAGCCCCGCGATGGCGCTGTCGTAGTGCACCAGGGAATCGAGCCTGGCGCGCTTCTCACGCGCCTCGTCCAGCGAGTCGCCGACATAGATCATGCAGCCGGGCAGAATCTTGATGTGATCCGGATCGCGCCCGGCTCGTTCGGCACGTCCCCTTACATCCCGGTAGAAGGCGCGGCCCTCCTCGACGCTGCGCAGGGCGGTGAACACCGCTTCCGCCGTTTCGGCGGCAAGCTGTTTGCCGGCCTCGGACGCGCCCGCCTGTACGATCACCGGCCAGCCCTGGACAGGCCGCGCGATGTTCAGGGGTCCGCGCACCTTGAAATATTTACCCTTGTGCTCGAGCGCGTGCATCTTCCCGGGGTCGAAATAGACGCCGTGCTCGGCATCGCGGATGAAGGCGTCGTCGGCCCAGCTGTCCCACAGCCCGGTCACCACGTCGAAGAACTCACGGGCGCGCGCATAACGCTCGTCGTGTTCCATCTGATCCTCGTGGCCGAAATTCAGCGACGCGTCGGGGTTCGAGGTGGTGACGATGTTCCACGCGGCGCGCCCGCCCGAAATGTGGTCTAGCGAGGCGAAGCGCCGCGCCACATGGTAGGGCGCGTCGTAGGTGGTGGAGCCGGTGGCCATCAGCCCGATATGCCTGGTCACCATCGCGAGCGCCGCGAGCAGCGTGAACGGCTCGAACGAGGTCGGGGTTGCGCTGCGCTTCAAGGCGTCCATCGGCATGTTGAGCACCGCCAGATGGTCGGCCATGAAGAAGCCGTCGATCTTGCCCGCCTCCAGCTTCTGGATGAGGCGGACGATGTGGCCGAAGTTGAAGTTCGCGTCCGGCCACGCGCCGGGGTAGCGCCACGCCGCGGTGTGCAGGCTCACCGGGCGCATGAACGCGGTGAGGCGAAGCTGGCGGAGCGGGCGCGCGGCGCTCATAGCGGTTCCTTTACCAATAGTATGAGTATGCGGATTGGCGTCTTGCCAGACGACGGGGCGCGTTCGCCGGCGTGACGCGCTGGTACCCGCACCGGCGGCGGCTGTCGCCGGACAGTCGGCTGTGCCCCGGTGAGCGAGTGGCGAACCCGTTGGATGACGTCACCCCGCTGACATTATGCCCTCATGGCCTTTCTTTTCCCTACCCGCTGGTCAGCCCACCGCATCCAGCTTGTTCCCGTCTATCACGAACGGCCTGGCGCTGAGCAGGACAAACGCGATCACGCAGGGCACCGTGCCCTTGTTCACCCAGTTGTGGATGGTGCCGCGCTGCACCAGCACGTCGCCCGCCCTGAGGTGCACCACCAGGCCGTCGTCCAGTTCCATATCGATTTCGCCCGAGATGACCACGCCGTAGTCGATGCTGTCGGTGCGATGGTTGCGCGGCGCCACGCCGGGCGCGTAGTGCACCACGCGAAATACGCTGCCGTTCGGGTGGCTGGTCGCGACCTTGCGTGCCGACCCGTCCGAGTCATCGGTGTTGTCGGCGGGAAATCCCTCGGTGCTCCAGATGACGGTCTGTTCCTGGCCGGCGCGCCACGAGGTGACGTTCTTCGCCGTCTCGTCGATGCTGACCACGGCGCGCCCCTGCCGGTCGTGGCCTGTCACCACCCTGCGGATTTTCAGCTCCATGCCGCCGCCTCCTTGGTTGCGCAATGATAGCCGCATCCGGGCGACGGGCACGACCCGGGCCACGCGGCGTGGCGGGCGCCGCCGGAAATTTGACGGGCGAACGCTCTCATAAGATACTATCCGGCCGGTATGTTTGTTCTGTGTTCCAAAGAAGAGGTCACCTCCCATGGCGAATCCGCCCGCCGCCGAAGCCGCTGTCGCACCCAGAATCTGGAAGCGCAACGATCCGGCGATGCCGGAGGAGTTCCGGCAAATGCTCATCAAGCTGATGCTGCACGAGCACCTGGAAAACAACGGCAACCCGGAATACCGGAAGATCCTCGGCAACATCGCCAATGCCGGCCTGCGCTTCGCGCCGCACGGCCGGGCGATGGAGATCGAGGCGGAGATCGTGCGCCAGGAAGTCGCCCACGGACGGATCGTCGCGGAACTGCTCGAGGGGCTGGGCGTCGATCCGAACCAGACCATGCCGATCAAGCAGTACGCCTTTCACATGCCGCTTGAGGACTGGATCGATCTCGCCTGGTTTCACGCCCTGATCGACCGGGTCGGGCTGTACGTCGGCATCGAGTGGACCGGCAGCCCCTATGAGCCGCTGGCGCTGGCATCGCCGCAGCTGGAGGCGGACGAGAAGTTCCACACCAAGGCCGGATTCATGCACCTGAAGGAGATCTGCGCCACACCGGAGGGCAGGGCCGCGGCGCAGCAGCGCCTGAAAAAGTGGTGGCCGGCGGCGCTCGACATGTTCGGGCGCTCAAGCTCGGTCAATTCGCCGGTGTACGTGAAATGGGGTATCAAGATGCAGACCAACGAGGAGTTGCGCCGGCAGTACATTGCCGAGGCGCTGCCCGAGATCGCCCGGCTCGACCTCGAAGCGCCCGACAATCTTGCCAAGCGGCGGTTTCTTTAGAGAGAAAACGCCACGGCGTTTTCCCCGATTTCGGGGAGTGCGAGGGGGCTTGCCCCCTCGCGTCGTGGATGACCAGAGAGAAAACGCCACGGCGTTTTCCCCGATTTCGGGGAGTGCGA
>Ga0080064_1002624_pt1 | contig 29546 bp, 34 predicted proteins | sample Subgrocontami54m_FD_69260 | JGI IMG/M metagenome (GOLD analysis project Ga0080064, IMG submission 69260) | Subsurface groundwater microbial communities from S. Glens Falls, New York, USA - GMW46 contaminated, 5.4 m (SPADES assembly) (version 2) ...
AGGCAGCGTAACATACGGTGGTTGAGGTTCCATTTACGGGGGATGCGCTAAACAAGGCCGTCCTTGAAACCCTCAAGGTAAATGACATGAAAGAAGGATATATACGGCCCATCGTTTTTATCGGCGACGGCGCTATGGGCGTATTGCCGAAAAATAATCCGGTGAGGGTTGCCATAGCCGTATGGCCGTGGGGCGCATATCTCGGGGAAGAGGCGCTTAAAAACGGCATCAGGATAAAGGTTTCCACTTATACCCGGCACCATGTGAACAGCATGATGACCAAGGCAAAAGTTACCGGTCATTATGTCAATTCAATCCTTGCCAAACGAGAGGCCATTGCAGACGGCTATGATGAGGCGCTCTTGCTGGATACCGAAGGCTATGTCTCAGAGGGGAGCGGAGAAAACATCTTTATCGTAAAGAACGGCATATTAAAAACTACCCCCCTCACCTCAAACCTGAAAGGCATCACGCGTGATTCTGTCATGAGGATTGCAAGAGACAAGGGTTTTGAAGTCAAGGAGGAGAGATTTACACGTGATGAGCTTTATATCGCAGATGAGGCATTCTTCACCGGCACAGCGGCAGAGATAACGCCCATACGCGAAGCGGATAAACGAACCATTGGCCAAGCCAAACCAGGGCCTGTAACAAAGGTAATACAGGAAACTTTTTTCAATGCCGTCAAAGGGAAGGATAAAAAATACGCAGACTGGCTGGTGTATGTAGCATAAATATACAGTAGTAGCTATTGAATATGTCCATTTTATGAAGATCGTGCTTGCGACCAGAAATATGGGGAAGGTTAAGGAGATTAAAGAGATTCTCAGAGGCATGGATTTAGATATGCTTTCCCTTAATGATTTTCCTGAAGTCCCTTCTATAATTGAGGATGGAAAAACCTTTAAAGAAAATGCGTTAAAAAAGGCAAGGTTTGTATCCCGATATTTAAACATCCCTGCCCTTGCCGATGATTCAGGGATTGAGGTGGATGCCCTGGACAAAAGGCCGGGGATATTGTCTGCCCGCTATGCAGGGGAAAATGCCGCAGATGAGGAAAACAATAAAAAACTGCTCCTGGAATTAAAAGATATTCCCCTTGAAAAAAGATACGCGCATTACAAATGTGTTATTGCAATTGTTTTTCCTTCGGGAGAGAAAGAAACAGTTGATGGAAGCTGCAATGGTTTTATAGCCCTTGAGCCAAAAGGCAAAGGCGGTTTTGGCTACGACCCGCTATTCTATGTTCCGGAATATGGAAAGACTATGGCAGAACTTCCGCCTGATATAAAAAATCGTATAAGCCACAGGGGAAAGGCGCTGGCAAAACTGAAGGAAAAACTTACGGCTATTCTATTATCTTTTATGCCTTCTTCTCAACACCTCAAAAAGAGCTACCCCTCCGGCAACAGAGGCATTTAAGGACGAGATATTGCCTTTCATCGGTATGGAAAGACATACATCGCATTTTTCTTTGACAAGACGCCTTATGCCCTTACCTTCGCTCCCTATTACAATCGCAAGGTCTGTATCCATATCAAACGAATAGATATCTTCTTTACTGTCTGCCTCTATGCCTATAATCCAGATGCCGGCATTTTTGAGCTTTGTTATGGTATCCGCGATATTGGTTATACGGCTAATCAAGATATGCTCTATCGCGCCCGCAGACGCCTTTACAACCGCTGGTGTAACCTCTGCTGCCCTGTCTTTTGGAATAATTACACCGTGAACGGCTGCTGCATTGGCTGTCCTGATTAACGAACCCAGATTCTGCGGATCCTGGATGCAGTCAAGGATAAGAATAATAGCCTTTTCTTTAGACGACCGCCATCTCTCTAATACATCTTCAATATCTGCATATTGAAATTCAGACAGCGTAGCGGCAATACCTTGATGATGTGTAGTTCCGGCAAGGCTTTCAATATCCTCTTTCTCAACCATCCTGTATTTAATATCGTGCTGCCCGGCAAGTTTTCTTATTTTTTCAATCTCTTTTCCAGTCCTGTTATGCGCAATGATTATATCCTTAATATTTTCAGGGTGGGAGTTTAATGCCTCTATTATTGGATTGATACCGTAGATAATACGCATATTTTATTACCGTGCAAATCTCTTATTATGAAAGCCCACATAATTAAGCATTAAACCTGTTGCAAGATAACCTGCAAACAGTGTTATAGGCATAGATGAATTAATCTGCCACGGCAGAAATAACCCGCCGTTAGCCAAGGGTGAATGGATTATGCCGAACAGGGATAGAATTGCAGCAGCAAAGAAATAGAATGCAGCAGTATGGAGTTTGTGGTCTATGATGTATGCAATGCCTGCCCCCCATATCATGGAGGATATGATGAATCCGTTTGCAAGTAGTATTATGACACTATATGTTTCTGCAAATCCGCCTGATAAATCAGCAGATGACTTGCCAAGATTGGACAGGAGTGAGCCCATCTCTATCAAAAGCAGAGCAGCTATCACAGGGATAAATGCAAATGCAACTGCCTTTGCATGTTTTTTTGGCGTTGCCTCAAATGCCTGCGCAGTTATCTCCATGCCAATAAAAATAAGTATTGGCGCAACCGCAGCCTTTGGCAGGAGATTTACAAAAAACGATAAATATCCTAAGAGGCCGCCGATGCCTATAAACAAAGCTGTTGCAAATGTGTATCCTGCCCGGCCGCCCATGTCTTTGTAAGCGGGATGGCCGATGTAAGGCGTTGACTGGGCAACTCCGCCGCAGAGTCCTGCAATTATGGTGGCAATGCCGTCTGTCAGGATAATATCCCTTGTATTGTATTCGTCTCCTGCCACAGCAGCGCTTTCTGTAACATCAACCGAACCAACTATAATGGCTATGGCAAAAGGTATGGCTATTGGAAGATACTGGAGAGCGTAAGGCAGGCCTTCTAAAAAACCAAGTGTTGGATATGGAAAAGAAAGGGTTACCTGCGCTGAACTGGAAAGATGGAGTTTATCTACAGGGATAATTCCCATAAAATAAAGCAAATAAAATATAGCAGTGCCAACGCCTACTGCAGCGAGAGCTCCTGGGATTTTAAATGGCAATCTTACCTTTGCAATAAGTGTCATTAGTATTATGCCAAAAGACACCAGACCCACTACAGGATTGGCAAATACCTCGAGCGAAGGGAGAAAGGCAATCAAAATAAGCGCCACTGCTGCTATGGAGCCAAGAAGCCCTGCCCTTGGCACATTCCTTCTTATGGACGGTCCTATCCATGCGCCGATAATCTTCACAACGCCCATTGCAATGACTACTGCCATTGCAATCTTCCACGAGAGCACGGCATCCTTTGTTGCAAGGAATGCCGGGCCTATAACTCCGAATGTAAGACCGAATGTGGATGGCGTATCAAGACCAAGAGGCATTGCGGTAACATCATCTCGGCCTGTCTTTTTTGCAAGCCTTATTGCCATCCGGGTGTAAACGAGGTCGCCTATTAGGACGCCTATGGCAGTCCCCGGTATCATCTTGTAAAGAACAATATCAGCAGGAAACTGAAATACGCCGATGAGCAACCCTGCCATGATAACAAGATCGCTCATATTGTCGCCCATGAGCCCGAAGAAGGCGTTTATATCGCCGAGACGAAACCAGCGGTAAGCGGGTTTTTGCATATTTCGGGTTTATCCGGAGAGTAGCCTATTTGTTAGGTACTTTCTTCCAATCTTCCAAAAATTTTTCTATTCCTATATCTGTAAGCGGGTGTTTGGACAACTGCTCTATAACCTTAAACGGTATTGTGGCTATATGCGCACCCATAAGCGCTGCGTCAACAACGTGCAAAGGATGGCGGATGCTGGCGACAATAACCTCTGTTGTGTACTCATAATTGGTATAAATAGTCATAATCTGGCTGATAAGGTCCATGCCGCCATGAGATATATCATCGAGCCTGCCTACAAACGGACTCGCATAAGTTGCTCCTGCTTTTGCAGCCAAAAGCGCCTGGGTAGGCGAAAATACCAGAGTTACATTTGTCTTTATGCCTTCCTTTGCAGCTATTCTCACTGCCTTGAGCCCCTCAAGGGTCATCGGCACCTTAACAACAATATTTTTATGAATCTTTACAAACGCCCTTGCCTCTTTCATCATACCATCTGCATCAAGGCTTACAGTCTCGGCGCTGATCGGGCCGTTAACTATGTCGCTTATATCTTTAAGTATGTCGTTATAAGCCCTTCCTTCTTTAGAGGCAAGTGAAGGATTTGTTGTTACACCGTCCACAAGCCCCCATTCGCTGGCCTTCTTTATCTCCGTAATATTTGCGGTATCAATAAAAAATTTCATAAAACCCCCCTTATGATTTTCTTGACATAAACAGGATTTGAGTATAGATTAAAAATAAGATTTGTTCAACAAGATTTTCATGCCGAAGTGGCGGAATGGCAGACGCGCTAGATTCAGGTTCTAGTGGGGCGACCTGTGGGGGTTCGAGTCCCCCCTTCGGCACCAGATAATACACTTTTTAACCTATGCTATCACGGCATATCCTACCCAAAGCTATGTCAAGCAATAATCCAAAATCAAAAATAGCCAAAGCGTTAGGCGTTGGCATTGATAATTTGATTAAATAAAATTATGACTAAAGACACTCTAAGCAAAAAAGAAGCTATAAAACGACTCGTTCATACTGCCGTAGAATCATATGCGACAGGTTTTCAAGGCAGACACGAGGGCGAGCTGGAAGATCCAGAAGGAACTCTTAATATGAAAATCCACAATGTTTTCATTGCTGTTCTTGGACCAGAAATTCAATATTATACTGCCCTCGTTCGTTCGCTGGATAGCTCTTTGGGTAATATGCTCGAAAAACTAGCAATCAACATTGCAAAGTTTTCTTACGAAGTTAAACAAGATGTTGAGGGGCCACTTAGTCTTAAACAAACTCAAGACATGGCAGAATTGCTAGAAAAATATAAACGCCGAGAAATTAGACCGCCAACAACAGATGATTATCAATTTTTGCGTATTAAACCAACAGAGCAATCACTTGTAACGAAAAGGCACGATAGTGATTATTGCCTAGTAGATAAAGAAACGGGTGAAAACTTTTTGATTGAATTGAAAATCGGTGGCGATCTTGATAATAAGAAAGCTAGAGCAGAAAAAGAAGCATTGTTAGAGCAGTTTGCTATCTTATCAAACACTTTACCAAAAGATGTAAAAATAAAGTTATTTTTCGCGACAGCATACAATCGTTATGGTGAGGGTAAACCATGGCGACAAGAGCGCGTCCGTCAGTTTTTCGCAGATGATGAGCTTTTGATTGGAAAAGATTTTTGGGATTTTGTATGTAAGTCTGATGACGGATATAACATTGTTCTTGAGGCCTATAAAGAAAGCTTTAGAAAGTGTTTTGGCGATATAAATTCATATAAAATTATTTGGAATAATGCATTACGGCCATTAAATAATAATTACAGAGTTTCTAATATGGAAATGATGTTTCAATAGTTATGACTAAAGTAGAAGCAATTAAAAAAGTTCTCGAAGATAATGGCGGCATTGCGACATGGGAAATTATCTATAACGAGATTGAAAAGTATTATCCCGAAGCAAAAAAATCTAAGGAATGGTCTGCCGGTATTCGTGGTGTTTTGTATAGAGAAATAAAAAATGATAAAAGTTTCAAAAAAATTGATGACGGAACTTATTCGTTAGCTGATTATGATGTAAACAAACTTGTATTATCTCCAAAAGACTTGGTAACAACAAAAGATATCCTTACAGCTATTCGTATTGGGCAGAATGAATTTAGAAATAAACTCATAATCTCACTCAAGAGATGCCCAATCACAGGAATAGATGATGCTCGTATTCTGAATGCAAGTCATATAAAGCCGTGGACTCAATCAACAAACCACGAGAGGTTAGATGTCCGAAACGGATTTTTATTTAGTCCGACTTACGATAGACTTTTTGACAGGGGACTAATAAGTTTTTCAAATAATAAAGGTCTCTTAGTTTCAGGAAGTTTTTCAGAAAAAAATTTATCGAGACTTAATTTGAGACACAATCAAACAATTGTAGATTTGCCGATTATCGGAAGAGAAGAATATTTAGAATATCATCGTAACAAAATATTCATCCATAATTAAGCTTTCATGCTATGACTCAAGAAATTACAACAAAAATAGCAATTTTTCAAAAAAAAGAAATACGCAAAGTCATTTATAATGACGAGTGGTGCTTTTCAGTTTCTGATGTAATTGAGGCACTAACTGATACGGTTGATGTTAGAGACTACATAAAGAAAATGAGAAAGCGTGATATCGAATTAAATGCCTACTGGGGGACAAATTGTCCCCTGCTTGAAATGACCGCAAGGGATGGTAGAAAAAGGAAGATAACCAGCGCAAATACAGAAGGAATTTTTCGTATTATTCAATCAATTCCGTCCCCTAAAGCCGAACCGTTCAAACGTTGGCTGGCCAAGGTTGGCTATGAGCGAGTGCAAGAAATTGAATATCCTGAGCTGGCAACCAAAAGAACCAAGATGCTCTATAAACTTAAGGGATATTCTGAAAATTGGATAGAAAAACGAATGCGCGGAATTGCTATTCGCGAAGAATTGACCGATGAATGGCAAAAACGGGGCGTAAAAGAACAAAAAGAATTTGAAATTTTGACTGCCGAAATTTCGAAGGCTACTTTCGGCGTGACCCCGAGTGAATATAAAAAACTGAAAGGATTGAAACGGCAAAATTTACGAGATCATATGGATGACTTAGAATTGATTTTCAATATGCTTGGCGAGCGCGTGACCACCGAAATTTCTCAACAAGAAAGGCCGGATACCTTTGTAAAAAATAAAAGGGTGGCCGAGAGAGGCGGAAGCGTGGCTGGAAACGCCAGAAAACAAACAGAAAAAGAATTAGGCAGACCAATCGTATCAAAAGAAAATTATTTGCCAAAATCAGAAGATAAAAAAAGATTGAAATAAATTTTGGTTTTTGAATGATGTAATTTGGGTTAAAATTGGTGCCTTGCCGAATCTTAATTGTCGGAGATTTACAAATAATCACGAAACTTTAATTTGGGCGGTTAAAGATAAAAAATCCAAGGGATATACTTTTAATTATCAGTTTTTGAAAAAACTAAACGGAGACAAACAGATGAAGGATACTGACTGGACTTTTTCTATTTGTCGCGGAAATGAGAGAGAACGAGATGAAAATGGGATAAAGTCACACCCTACACAAAAACCGCTTAAACTTATTCAACAGGTTTTATTGACCGCAAGCAACAAAGGCGATTTAGTCCTCGATCCTTTTATTGGGAGCGGGACAACGGCAGTTGTTGCCACTGCCTTAGGTAGTAGGTGGGTTGGAATAGAGAAGGAAGAGAAATATATCAAAATTGCCGAAAAGAGATTAAAGGACTATATACAAAGTAAGAAATAATTATGGTATATACAGAAGCTGATATAGTTAAGCATAGCCGAGAGAGATCAAATTACACAGTCATTTCTTGTAATACATGGGGTAAATTAGCATAAATCTTTATGCGCATGGACCCTTAAAGTAGTTGCAGTAATCCTTTATTTTGCATATTTCGCATTTCGGCTTCTTTGCTACACATGTATTCCTTCCATGAAGTATTAAAAGATTTGTTGCCTTTATCCATCTCTTCTGTGGAATAATCTTACAAAGTTCAGCTTCTATTTTATCCGGGTTATCTGAAGCGGCAAGACCGATACGGCTGGCAACGCGCTTTACATGGGTATCAACTGCAATGGCATCTTTGCCGAATGCGCTGATCAGGACAATATTAGCTGTCTTTCTGCCAATACCGGGAAGTGTTATCAGCCTTTCCAACGTATCAGGAATCTCCCCTCCAAACTCATTCACAATCTTTTTACAGCAGGCCTGGATATTTTTTGCTTTATTTCTAAAAAAATTTATAGAACTGATATACCCTTCCAGTTCTTTCAAATCAGCCTCAGCATAGTCTTTTGTCTTTTTGTATTTCTTAAACAGGACAGGTGTTGTTTTATTTACTCTTTCATCCGTGCATTGCGCAGAAAGTATTGTTGCTATGAGGAGTTCAAGGGGGGTCTTGAAATTTAATGCGATTTTTGGATTTGGATATTCTTTCTCAAGGATGTCTAAAACCTTTTTTGCCTTTTCAGAAAGGGTCATAAGATAATAGGTTAAGGCTGAGGTTGAGGGAATTCTAAACCTTAACCTCAACCTTAACCTGTTTTAATAGGTTCTTTCCACCACATAATCCGCAAGGGCTATAAGCGCAGCCCTTTCAACATTCGGTTCAAATATATTAAGACAGGCCTTTGCATTTTCCACATACTGTCTTGCCCTGCTCAAGGTATAATCTATTCCTTTATATTTATTGATTAAGCTGATTACCGATGAAAGCTGCGAATTTTTAAGGTCGCCGGCTTTTATAGCTGCCAGTATCTCTTCCCTTTCTGAGGCTGCGGCATTTTTAATGACATGTATTAACGGAAGCGTTATCTTTCCCTCTTTCAGATCATTTCCAATTGCCTTGCCCAATTCTTCATTGCTTGAGGTGTAGTCCAGACAGTCATCTACCAGTTGAAATGCTATGCCTACATCCATGCCGTATCCGGCAAGGGCTTTTTCCTCTTCTGCAGACGCCTTTCCTAATATTGCCCCTATCTGACATGCGACAGATATAAGCGATGCGGTTTTATTTGTTACAACAGATAGGTAATCCCTCTCTGTGGTTTCCACATCGCTGTCTTTAAGGAGCTGCAAGACCTCGCCCTCTGCCATCCGTGTAGTAGTTGACGATAAGACCTTGAGGATATTTAAATCGCCATCAGCCACTGTAAGGTAAAATGATTTGGAAAAAAGGAAATCGCCTATAAGGATGCTTGCGCCGCTTCCCCAGAGGGTATTTGCGGCGGCCTTTCCCCTTCGTATACCGGCATTGTCAACAACATCGTCATGGAGCAACGTGGCTGTGTGGATAAACTCTATGACCGCGGCAAGCGGTATGTGGCGGCTGCCCTGATAGCCGCAAAGTCTGGCGGACAGGAGCAGAAGCGACGGCCTCAGCCGCTTTCCTCCGTTGTTTAAGACATATTCCCCGACCTTTTTAATGAGGTGGACATCTGAGTCAAGATTTTTCCTGAACTCAAGATCCACATCTTTAAGGTCTTGTTTTATTGTGTCGTATGCTTCTTGAATACGCATAAAAATAAACTCTTAACCTTAACCTCACCCTTTTTTTAAATACCCCTCCGCGCATTTTTTTGCAATATCCCTCACCCTTCCTATGAACCTTGTCCTCTCGGCCACGCTTATGGCGCCTCTTGCGTCAAGGAGATTGAATGTATGGGAGCTTTTCAGGCAGTAATCATACGCGGGCAGCACAAGGCTTTTCTCAAGAAGCCTTAAGGCCTCCTTCTCATACATATCAAACAGCTTAAAAAGCATATCTATATCAGCATCCTGAAAATTATAGAATGAATATTCAACCTCGTCCCTGTAATGGACATTGCTATATTTAATCCCCTTTGCCCACTCTATATCAAAGATGTTGTCAACACCCTGCAGATACATCGCTATCCTCTCAAGGCCGTAAGTAATCTCGCCGGAAACCGGCTTAAGTTCCATGCCGCCTGCCTGCTGAAAATATGTAAACTGCGTTATCTCCATGCCGTCAAGCCATACCTCCCAGCCGAGTCCCCATGCGCCCAGTGTAGGCGATTCCCAGTCGTCCTCAATAAATCGTATATCATGCCTTAACGGATTTATGCCAAGTTTTTTTAAGCTCTTCAGATATATGTCCTGAATATCATCAGGAGACGGTTTCAGGATAACCTGAAACTGATAATAGTGCTGAAGCCTGTTCGGATTTTCGCCGTAACGGCCGTCTGTGGGACGCCGCGACGGCTCCACATACGCAGCCTTCCACGGCTTAGGTCCAAGAACCCTTAAAAATGTGGCGGGATTAAATGTCCCTGCGCCTTTTTCCACATCATACGGCTGACAGATTACACATCCCTCTTTTGCCCAGTATATCTGCAGATTTGTTATTATGTCCTGAAAATATATAGTTGTCACCGCTTATAGCTCATTACCTGTATTTTTTCCAAAAACTTTTTACTCTTTAACTCCTTGCCTAACTGATACCTTAGAAAATCATCCATAATCTTTTTGCATTCTTCTACTGCCCAACCTGGCATGGTTATTCTGTCAGACTTGTCAATATCAGTCTTTGCCGCCAGCATGAGAAATTTTATTGTCCCTGGAGAAACAGAAATAAGAGACCTCTCCATCGCCTTGCAATTAAGGCACAGTATACCACTTCTAACAGAGGAAAAAAATATCTTTGTTTCAGCAGCGCCGGCTCTTGTGGCCGGCTTTTTACATACAACACACGTATCAAGATGAGGGTGATAGCCGAGTATGGATAAAAGTTTCATCTCAAAAAACATCACAATGGTTTTGATGTTGGTGCCTTTATCAAGCATGATGAGAGATTTCAGGAGGAGCTCAAAGGCCTTTTGATTTTTTTGACCTTCCGGCGTCATCTCATTAAGCAGCTCAAGACAGTAGCTTCCAAAGGCAATCCTGTCTATCTCCAGGAAAAGGCTGTCAAATCTTTTGATAATATCGGCCTGCTCCAGCATCACAAGATCCCTGCCCTGTTTCTGGAAAAACAACAACCTTATATATGAGAATGGTTCAAGATTGTTTACAAATCTTTTTTTGCTCCGCTTGGCGCCCTTTGCTATGCCTTTAATCTTGCCAAATTCCAGAGTATAAAATGTTACTATTTTATCAGATTCTCCGTAATCCATTGAGCTTAAGACAATAGCCTCTGTAGTAAAGTGACCGGTCATATAGACAATTCGTAATTGCTTTTAAAGCAATCCATATTTAATAAACACTGCCGCAAGCCCCAGAAACGAGAAAAAGCCGCCTACATCAGTGCAGGTGGTAACAAAGACTGTCGCTGAAAGCGCCGGGTCTGCCTTATACCACTTAAGTATCAACGGGATAATGGTTCCGCTGAAACCTGCTATTACAAGGTTGGCAATCATGGCAAGAAACAGAAGCGCGCCTATCATATAATTTATGCCGAGAAAATACGCGACAATTGCAGCTACTATGCCGGTTAATGCGCCATTCGCAAAACCAACCATAACCTCTTTAAAGAGCACTTTCTTTGCATGTTTTAATTCCAGTTCTCCAAGGGCAAGCCCCCTGACAACCACGGTAATTGTCTGGGTTGCCGCATTGCCGCCCATTCCTGCGACAACCGGCATGAGGACCGCCAATGTAACAACAGTCTGGATTGTATTTTCAAACACCTTTACAACGCTTGCCGCAAGAAATGCCGTTGCAAGGTTTATAAGGAGCCACGGAAACCTCATCCTGAAAGACCTTGATGGCGAATCAAGAACCCGCTCATCCGTATTGAGGCTTGCCATCTTGTAAAAGTCCTCAAAGATTTCTTCTTCTATAACATCCATGACATCATCTATGGTAATCCTGCCCAGAAGCCTCTCGTCTTTGTCTACAACAGGCAGGGTAACAAGGTCATATTTCTGAAACATCCTGGCAACCTCTTCCTGATCTGTGTCAACCAATACCTTAATCGGTTTATTATTCATTATATCTTTGATCGGCAGATGCGGCCTTGTAAGGATTAGTTTTTCAAGAGGGACAATCCCGATAAGCCTATTTGCATCATCTATAACAAAGACATTATGGATATTAGATATTCCCTCGCTTTTTGCCCGCACCTGCTCTATGGTCTCCTGAATGGTAGCATCCTCGTTTACCATCACCATCTCGGTCTGCATTATACCGCCGGCAGTATCCTCAGGATATTTAAGAAGCTTCCGAACCTCTGCGGATTCTTCCCAGCCTATGCCTTCAAGGACTGTCTTTGCCTCTTCGTGCGGGAGTTCTGCAATCACATCAGCGGCATCATCAGTTGCCATCTCATCCACTATCTCTGTAAACTCTGCCTTTGATATAGACGCAATGAGTTTTTCCCTTGTCTTTTCATCTACCTCCAAAAGCACATTTGAAGCCGCTTCGGGGGGGAGCAGCCCGAAGACCGCTATCTTTTCCTCATCTTCAAGGCCTGTAAGAAGTTTGGCGATATCAGATTGATGAAGGTGAGAGATAAAACCGGTCACAGCCTTATCATCCTTCTTCTGGATGAGGTGTTTTAATTCCTCAATATTATTTGTTACAATATCTTCAGCCATATCCCTGCCTTAAAAAAACATAATTGATTTTGAAATTAGCATATACAAAAAGGTTAAGTCAATACGAAAAAAGATAGTTTTTGACGCTTAACTGCTGTTGTGGTATGTTAGCCGGCATTATGGACAATACTGACAGACAAACCCCCCTCCGTGTCATTCCGCTTGGCGGTCTTGGTGAAATAGGCCTCAATATGATGGTTATGGAATATGATGATACCATAATTGTCATAGATTGCGGTCTGATGTTTCCTGAAGATTATATGCTCGGAATAGACATAGTCATCCCTGATATATCCTACCTTAGAAAAAACAGAGAGAAAGTTAAGGCCTTTCTCATAACACACGGCCACGAGGACCATACAGGTGCGCTGCCGTTTGTCCTGCGGGACATAAAAGCGCCGATATATGGAACAGCGCTTACCCTTGGTCTTATTAAGCAAAAACTTGAGGAATTTAATCTTAATAAAGAGACAGAGTTTAAGACTGTCACTCCCCGTGGAAAGGTTTCTATTGGACCGTTTGAGATAGAATTCATAAGGGTAAGCCATTCAATTGCCGACGGTGTAGGCCTTGCAATTACAACCCCTGTTGGTGTTGTAATCCACACCGGCGATTTTAAGCTTGACCAGACGCCGGTTGACGGAGAGGTGCTGGATTATGCCAGATTTTCAGAATACGGTGAAAAGGGCGCACTCTTGCTCCTTTCTGATTCCACGAATGTGGAAAAGGAAGGCTACACAGTGTCCGAGAGGGATGTGGGCACAACCTTTGAAGAGATATTCAGTAAAAGCCAGGGGCGGATTATCGTCGCTGCTTTTTCATCTAATATCCACAGGATTCAGCAGGTAATGGATGTTGCGGAAAAATTTGGGAGAAAGGTCATGCTTAACGGCAGGAGTATGGTAGGCAATGTGGGAATAGCGCGGGAACTTGGCTATCTGAAGGCGTCGGACGGGCTTATAGTTGATTTGAGAGAAATTGACAGTCTCCCGCCGCAGAGGGCCTGCCTTTTGACAACAGGGAGCCAGGGCGAACCGATGAGCGCTTTAACCAGAATGGCAATGAACGACCATAAACAGATAAAGGTTCAGAGGGGCGACACTGTTATCCTTTCCTCTAAGTTTATTCCAGGGCATGAAAAGGCAATCTCCAACATGATGAACCACCTCTACAGACGCGGGGCAGAGGTTATATATGAAAAGGTGTCCGAGATACATGTCTCCGGCCATGCAAGCCAGGAGGAACTCAAAATAATGCTCAATATGGTCAGGCCTAAATATTTTATCCCGATACACGGCGAGTACAGGCATCTGGTAAAACACAGCCAGCTTGCAGAAAAGGTGGGGGTAAAAAAAGAGAATATTATTCTTGCGGAAGACGGCGATGTTGTGGAGATTACAAAGAACAGTATGTCTGTTAGAGAAAAGGTTGAGTATGGAAAGGTCTTTGTGGACGGCAAGGGTGTCGGAGATGTGGGCGACATGGTGCTGAAAGACAGAAAGCACCTTTCGCAGGATGGACTGGTGATTGCTATTTTGGCGTTGAATGAAAAAACAGGGGAAGTCATATACGGCCCGGACATAATCACAAGGGGGCTTATATTTGAGCAGGAGTCTGCCGAACTTCTTGAGGGCGCTAAAAATGTTGTCCTGGGGGCGCTTGGCAATATAAATACAGAGGCAAAGACAGATTGGCTTGAGGTTAAGGAAGAAATAAGAAAGGCCCTCAGGAGGTTTTTTAATAAAGCGCTGGAAAGAAAACCGATTATACTTCCGCTTATACTAGAGATGTAGGTCGTAAACTTCTAAACCTATTAACTTCTTATCTTCTCAAAGTGCAGCCAATTATGACAAATACATTTAAAAAAATAGCCATTGCCGCCGCTAAAAACGCCGGAGCCCTTCTTAAAAAAAATATCGGCAATGCGCATCACATTGAATTCAAAGGCGTGATAGACATTGTAACAGAGATGGACAGGAAGGCAGAGGATCTGATAATTAAAATAATTAAAGACAACTTCCCTAAACATGGAATACTGACAGAAGAGAGCCGGGAGCAAAAATCCGATTCAGAATATCGCTGGATAATTGACCCTTTGGACGGCACCACAAACTATTCACACGGATTTCCTGTTTTTTGCGTCTCTATTGCGTTAGAAAAAGAGGGAGAAGGAATAATCCTTGGCGCTGTCTACAATCCAATGCTCAATGAATTGTTTACAGCAGAAAAAAATAAAGGGGCGTATCTCAACAATAAAAAGATAAAGGTATCTGATATTAAAGAGCTTACAAAAAGCCTTCTTGCAACCGGTTTTCCGTACGATATAAGGACATCTCCGGACAATAACATCGCCCATTTTGCGAATTTTGCCGTAAGGGTTCAGGCCATAAGAAGGGCCGGCTCCGCCGCGCTGGATATGTGTTATGTTGCCTGCGGAAGGATTGACGGTTTCTGGGAGATGAAGCTGAAGCCGTGGGATACTGCCGCGGCATGGCTTATAATTAAAGAGGCCGGCGGCATGGTAACAGGCTTTAACGGCAAAGAATTTTCCCTCTATTCAGGCGAAACCCTAGCAAGTAATTGTTTGATTCATGATGAAATGATAAAGGCGCTGCAAGGCAGATAGTTGAGTAGCGAGATGATAAAAAAATGGTTTGAAATAACAGCCATCGGCCCTGCAAAGGCGGCAGAATCAATAACAGGCCTGTTAATAGAGGCCGGAAGCCCTGCCGTGCTGGAAGAGGGACAGGAAGATAAAAAGATCATAAAGGCATATATCCCGGCAGATTTATCTCTTAACAAAAATAGGATTTTGTTAAAGAAAAGCCTTAAAAAATTCGGGTGGACATATAAAGGGAGCTTCTTTGAAAACATGGATTGGCTTAGTAAATGGAAGGAGCATATAAAGCCAATCAGGGTCTCCAACAGCTTAATCATAAAGCCAACATGGAAAAAAGTTGAGAGGAAGCCGGGGAGGATAATTATAGAGATAGACCCGGGAATGGCATTTGGCACAGGCTCTCACGCATCAACCATGATGTGTCTCAAGGCAGCCGGCAAACTCGCCAATGCGATCAAAAGGAATAGCGTCCTTGATGTTGGAACAGGCTCTGGAATCCTTGCCATAGCCGCTGCAAAACTCGGAGCGGAAAATGCGGTTGGCCTTGACATAGATCCGGAGGCCATAAAGGTTGCAAAGAAAAATATCAGATTGAACAAGGTAAGCAGTATCGTCAAACTAACCGGCAAACCTTTGGAAAAGATTAAAAATAGATTTTCTATAATCTTTGCAAATATAATTGCTGAAGAGCTCATAAAGATTGCCGGCCATCTTAAGGCAAGGATAATGGATAATGGATTTTTGATACTGTCCGGAGTATTAAAAGATAGGGTCAGGGAGGTTGAGGTTGTATATAAGCGGCTGGGTTTCAAGCCCTTCAAGACTTATAGTAGAGGGGAATGGGTATGCCTCATCCTGCGCAAGAGAGACAGTAAAACCCCCACGTCAAAATCTGCTGTCTCACCCTTTTCCTGCATACTCCGTTAGAGATGGAGCAATTCAGCTACTTCTATCGCCTCTTTTAAATCTATATCCCCTGTATAAAGGGCCTTGCCGATTATTATCCCTTCCAGTTTCATACCTTTAAAACCCTCTATATCCTTAACAGAGCTCATGCCGCCGGACGCAATCACCGGTATATTTACGGCATGCGCCATCTCTTTTGTGGCCTTCACATTCGGGCCTGTGAGCATTCCATCCCTTGATATGTCTGTATAAATTATGCAGGATACCCCAAGTCCCTCAAGCCTCTTTGCCAGATCAGTTGCCTTCTCCGTTGTAAGCTTTACCCAGCCGCGCGTTGCAACCATACCATCTATGGCGTCTATCCCTGCTGCTATGCCTCCGGGAAACTCCCTGCATGCCTTTTCCACAAACTCAGGGTCTTCCTGCGCCACTGTCCCTATAATTACACGTCTTACGCCTTTAATGCCGAGATAATTTTTAATAATTTCTGTGTCCCTGATTCCGCCGCCAATCTCAACAGGTGTTTTTATGCTGTTGATTATCTTTTTTATAATGTCCTGATTTTTTGGCGTCCCTTCAATTGCGCCGTCAAGGTCAACAAGGTGGATTAGTTTTGCGCCGCAGTCCTCCCACCTCTTTGCTATTTCAACAGGATTTTCAGAATATACCGTCTCTGCATCCATCCTCCCCTGTGTGAGACGGACGCATTTACCGTTTTTTATGTCTATGGCCGGGATGATTATCATAAAGTTTATCCTTTCATATCACCGAAATTTTTTAATATCTTAAGCCCTGTCTTCTGACTCTTTTCAGGATGAAACTGGCATGCAAAGATATTGTCTTTCCAGATACTGCTTGCAAAGTCTATCCCGTAGAAAGTTGTTGTTGTTATAACGTTTGCGTCCTCCGGCGCAACATAGTATGAATGGACAAAGTAGAGATAAGAGCCGTCTGGAATATCTTTCAAGACAGCCGGCCTATTCTTTATTTTTATGTCGTTCCAGCCCATGTGGGGAATTTTGAGTTCGGAGGTGGAAAACCTTACGACCTTCCCCTTAATAACATCCAATCCTTTGTGTTTTCCAAACTCTTCACTTTCCGAAAATAGAAGCTGAAGGCCGAGGCATATGCCCAAAAAAGGCTTGCCTGATTTTATGGCATTTAATATCGGTTCAATGAGGCCATAATTCTTGAGGTTGTCCATACAGTTCTTAAACGCACCGACACCAGGCAAAACCACATGGCTTGCATTGGAAATTTCTTCCGGGTTTCTTGTAATAATGCAGTTGTGTCCAACCCGCTCAAAACCCTTCTGAACGCTCCTCAGATTTCCCATGTCATAGTCAATGATTGCAATCAACCTCTAACCTCCAACCTGCTTTACAATATCCCCTTCGTTGACATTACACCCTTTATCCTTGGGTCTATGCTTACGGCTTCTTTCAAAGCCCTGCCAAAGGCCTTGAACACAGCCTCTATTATATGATGGATATTTCTTCCATAGGCCGAAGAGACATGCAGGGTAATCCCGCTTTTTGAAACAATGGCCTGAAGAAAATCCTCCACAAGGTCTGCATCAAAGTTTTTTATCTTGCTCTTTTTAGGCAATGTCAATTTATAAACCAGATAAGGCCTCTCGCTGACATCAATCGCCGCTGACGCAATGGCCTCATCCATAGGCACTGTGACGTTGCCATACCTTTTAATGCCGGCCTTGTTGCCAAGCGCCTTTTTCAAGGCGTCGCCGAGACATATTCCAACATCCTCAACCGTATGGTGATAGTCTATTTCAATGTCTCCCTTTGCCTTTATCTTTAAATCAAACAGCCCATGCCTTGCAAATAGCGACAACATGTGGTCAAGGAAAGGGATGGATGTGTGAATATTATACGCGCCTTTGCCATCCAGATTTAAAGAAAGGGTTATATCTGTTTCTTTTGTTTTTCTGATTATCTGCGCCTTTCTGGACATATGCGTCTCCTGTAATCCGTATTTGCCACAGAATTTCATTCTACAAGAAGAGATACTGTCCATTCAAGGATAATCTTTAATAGTGGTTTTAAGCCGGACAGGTTACAAACCTGAACCGGGGTAAGATTGACATGCTTTTTACGATAAGTTATACTGCAATCCGTTAGTAAGACTATTAGATATTTTTCCTGAAAAGATGGCAGTTGGATGAAAGAAGAGTTTAAAACGTAGCGCGAAACTTTAGTTTCGCTTTTGCGAGGCTAAAGCCTCGCACTACATGCAAAGGGGATGAAAGCCGGAAGGGATGGTAGAGATAGAATGGCTAAAAAAATAAATATTATCTCAAATCAAAAAGGCGCATCCATCATAGCAGTTATTGCCATAATGCTCATACTTGCGGTCATGGGCGCGGCTCTGGTGTCGCTGGTTACAACAGGCAGCGATATATCTGTGAACCAGCTTCAGTCGGAGCAGGCGTTTAATGTGGCAGAGGGGGGGATGGAATTTGAGAGTCGAAGCCTTGCCGAGAACCTTGACTGGTACCGGAGCACAACAAACCCAATCCAGGTAACTGCTACAAATCTTGGCTCTGGCTCATTCACAGTAAATACATATCTGCCAGCAACAATGGTTAGAAACCGAATACCAACTCCCGCAGCTAACTCCATTAGAGTATATAGCGCAACGCTTTTTCCAACTGCCGGAAACAGATATTTGCAAATAGAAGACGACATTGCTGCCAGTGCGGAGTTTGTTCAATATACCGGGATTGCCGGAGATACCTTTACAGGAGTTGCTCGAGATGTAACTATTGGAGGAATAAAAGGAGCCGCAGGAGCGCAAGCGCATGAAAGAGGGAGCAGGGTTTACCCGGTAACTACCCTTTTAACAGCACTGGCAACACTTGGCAGCCCCTGCGCTCCAGCACCCTCAGCTTCTTTTGATATAACCTACCATCCTGTTTTTCTCAGTGCCGGAACTATTGATATGTGGATTGATAATGCAGGGGGCGGATTTGAAGAGATCACATATACGGGGTCAAGCATAACCGGAGCCACTATGACGCTTCAAGGGGTAACACGTTGCGTAAACCTCACATCTTCAGCGCATGCTGCAGGGGATCCGGTTACCTCAATACTTGTAGATGGAGCATCCCCTGATTTTGAAGCGGAGGCAGTCTCTACCGGCACGGTATCCGGCACCACAGGAGCCACACGTGTTGTTAAAAAGACGACTCAAAGATAAACCGCAAAGGAGGAATTTGTTATGCGTAACCATATCTTATGCTTTACAATCATTCTATCTGTGTTCTGCTTGCACTCCCCTGCCCAAGCCAATTGCGCTCTGGGCATAGCCCAAAACCCCGCTCTCGCCACACAGTTCGATATGGGCTCCAATCAATCCATTATCTACACCATTACCAATAGCAATACGGCTCCGGATGCCGGACGCAGCATTACGGTACTAAGGTTCCGTATGACCGGAGCATGCAGCGGCGCAGGCTGCACTAACACCGTATTTCGCACCGGCGCAGGCGCGCAGACCTGCCCTGCGGGATGGAATCTAACTTCCACTACCACCACAACCGTAACTTGCACAGCCGCCGCCGCAGCTAATTACATAACCCAAGGCAATTCTAACGCATTCACCCTTAACTTTACCATGGGACGAAGCTCGGCGGATCGCAATGAAACCCTGCGTGATATACGGGCGACTTATTCGGGAGGAAATTGCAGCAATACGGGAAGCACAAGATTCACCGTCAATACACCGGGTTCATGGACGCTGAAGTCGCTGTCAATCACCTTGTTTCAGACAACAGACTGCGCAGGCACACCAATTAGTGCCTTAACTTCCGGGAATAATTTCTGTGTGGTAATGACGGTTAAAAATAACTCCAGCGTTACACAGAATGGTATAGTTTCTAATCCAACCAATCCACCTTCTGGCGCTAATATAAGCAAAACCGGAACAGTGACTCAAGGTTATATCTCAACGACTAATAATCCTAATCCCCTTAACCTCGCAGTCGGAGCATCCGGCACAATCACATTCCGGTATTCTACAGTAGGCACTGACGAGGGAACTATCCAATTTGTAAACCTTAATGCCCGAACTGGAGCAACCGTCACATCAAGCAACGCAAACTCTAATATTCTAACTGTTAGCCGACTGACAGTCGGCATCGCCGTAAAAGGGCCTGTGGCCGGGAATCCAAAATGTGTATTCTCAGGGGATACCGCAACCTTTACCATGACGGTAACAAATAATACCGGTGCCGCTGTGAACAATGTTAAGCCTTCCGCCCTGAACGGCTTTGGCACTGCAACAATCGGCGCCTTCACCGGCCCAACGCCGTCTGCATGTATAGCAAGCATTGCAAACGGTGGAACAGGCACATTTATTTGGACAGCCACTGTTACAGGAACGCCCCCTCCCAAGCGCACTTTCTGGGTAGAAGGAACTGTGAACTATAACATGACGGCAGGCTGCGCCAGCGGCGGCACCACATCAGTAACAGGAAAATCCGACATAACAGAAGATGTTGACGGATATACTGTGGTTCCTGCTCCTGCAACAACTTATGAAAACAGCACGAATAAAGAATTGACAGGGACGTTTACAAACTATGGATGCGCAGACATAAATAGCGTTGCCATAGCAATTCCGGGCGGATGGACATACGGCGGAGACAGCTATTCATTCATAGATCCAACCGGCTTAGCTATAGAAACATGGGTTCCATCAGGCACAGTTACCTTTACTGCCGATGCGCCTGGAAACCGGATCGCTGCATCTTCTAACCGAGCAGGTGAATTCCATCTTGTTTTTTCTCAAACACCTTCAGCTACAGGAGCAAATACTTTCAATGTGGTAATCACCGATGCCAGCGCAACACCTAACATCACAACGGTACCAACCACAGTAACGGTAAATGCCTTTGATAATTCCATTCCGGGGAGCGGCAACTATACCTTGCCTAAGGTATGGCGGGAGAGTTATTGAGATGTTTTCCCCTCGTTCCAAGCTCTGCTTGGGAACGAGAGAAAGCTCATGCAGGTTTCCTCCTTGACTTCTTTTTGATAGGCAGTTATATTACACCTATACAGTGTGTAATAAGGAGGTGTATCCTTATGGCGAGGATTAATACCATATTGTCTGAAGATATTATTGAGAAACTTGACGTCATTGCTCAAGAAGAACATAAAAGCAGGAGCATGCTGTTAAGAGAGGCCGCGCAGAAACTTATTGAAGAACATCGCCGCGGCATAGAAGAGGCTATCAAAAGAGAAAAGATACGAGAAGCTGTTTCTCTGCAGGACAGGCTCAGAAAAAAATCCGGCAAATGGGATGGAGTTGCAGAGGTCAGAAAATGGAGGGAGCGGGCGAAGTGAAAAGTTATGTCCTGGATACCTCCGTTGCAATCAAATGGTTCAGCGAACACGATGAAGATGACCTTGATAAAGCCATTGGTCTGAGAAATGAGATTGTGGAAGGCAGATGCGACATTACGGTTCCCTGTCTGATGTTGTATGAACTTGGCAATGCCTTGAGATATAATCCACGTTTTAAAGACAGCGATGTAAAGAACGCGGTAAAGAGCATCCTTGATATGGGATTTGATATGAGAAAAATTGACGGCGCGGTTATGGAATCGGCAATTGAAACAGCCTTTAAATTCAGGACTACCGTTTATGATGCCTATTTTCTGGCTTTATCACGGACAGAAAGCAAACCATTCATTACTGCGGATTATAAATTCGCGGAACAGGTGAAAGGGTTTAGGGGCATCATCAGGTTGTCGGATATGTGATTTGTTTTGAGATGAGAGCATTCCCCATATTTTTATGTCTGATATAAAACTGATAGTTGCCAGAATAGATTTGGAGAGCAGATACTCATGATAGCAAATCCCCTTTCTTCTTAACCTCAAGCCCGGAGCCTTTTAATATGCGTAAATATTTCCGTATGGTCTTAATGATGCGGGAATAAGTTTTTTGAAAGGGGTCTTCATAACCTCATCTAATTTAAGGCCGAAATCATTGCAGTAATCTTTCAAATAATCTGTAAGGAGTTTAGTATCCTCTTCGCTTAAATCACTTACCCCAACCTCTGCGCCGCACAGTTTTTTATCAACATCTCCCCTTATAAATATTGTCCCGCCGTGCATGCCTGTGCCAAGATAGTCGCCGACTATGTTCCTGTTGTCATTTTTGCTGCCATCCAGATTCAATAGTATCAGCACACCGCCTGCCATATATTCGCCAAAAAAATCCCCTGCATTGCCTCCTGCAATAATGACCGGCATCTGCTTTTTATATCCCTTCATGTGGATGCCGACCCTGTAGCCGACATCGCCTTTGATGTGAAGCTTCCCTCCCCTCATACCGTATCCCAGGACATCGCCTGCATTGCCGTGGACGATAACCTTTCCGCTGTTCATAGTGTTGCTGATATTATCCTGCGCATTGGCCTTTATAATAATTGTAGGACCGTCCATAAATGCGGCAAGGTCATTGCCCGGCACGCCCTCAATAGTGATTTTTACATCGCCCTGCAGGCCGTCTCCGATATAATACTGGCCGTTGACATTCTTGAGGAGTATCTCCTTCTCGCCTTTAGAAACAGCATCCCTGACCTTCTGATTCAATTCCCTGTAGTAAACCCCTTTGGCATCAATTGTAAGCATATTTCTCCTCTGAAAAATCACCCTCCCCTTTGTCCTCTCCCATCAAGGGAGGGGAGGTTTCTTAAGTTCCCTCTCCCCTTGCGGGAGAGGGTAGGGTGAGGGCATTTTTACCTTCCCGCCGGTTTGATACCAAGTATATCCAACGTCTGCGCATCCATGCCGACGCCGCGCAGTCTTTCCCTGCTGCCCCTCAGGCTCTCTACTGCATTTATGCCAAGCGCGCCGAGTATCTCCTTCAGTTCATGTGTCCATGCGTGGATTAGATTTATAAGCCGCTCTGCAAATATTTCGGGGTCGAGCCTTACTGTAAGCTCAGGCCTCTGTGTTGTTATGCCCCATGAGCAGTTGCCTGTATAGCACTTGCCGCAGACAGTGCAGCCCATTGTTATAAGCGCGGAGGTGCCCAGCGCAACAGCATCAGCGCCAAGCGCAATCGCCTTGGCAGCATCCGCGCTGCTCCGTATGCCGCCCGCGGCTATGATAGAGGCCTCGTTCCTTATGCCTTCCTGCCTTAACCTTTCATCAACCGCGGCAATCGCATGTTCTATCGGAATGCCGAGATGGTCTCTGATTATTGTCGGCGCCGCCCCTGTGCCGCCCCTGAACCCGTCTATATAAACAATATCCGCGCCTGCCCTCACAATGCCTGACGCAATAGCGGCAACATTGTGCACAGCCGCAATCTTTACTGAAACAGGCTTTGTGTAATTTGTCGCCTCTTTTATAGCGTATATGAGCTGTCTTAAATCCTCTATTGAATAGATATCATGCTGCGGAGCCGGCGAGAGAGCATCTGTGCCAACAGGTATCATTCTCGTTTTCGCAATATCAAGGGGTATCTTTTCTCCGGGGAGATGTCCGCCGATTCCGGGCTTTGCGCCCTGGCCGATCTTTATTTCAACAGCGACCCCGGCATTTAAGTAATCGGGATTTACGCCGAATCTTCCGGACGCCACCTGAACTATTATATTGCTGCGATAGGGGTAAATTTCCTCATGTAGCCCGCCCTCTCCGGTATTCATTACAATGCCAAGTTCCTTTGCAGCTATGGCAAGGGTCTTCTGCGCATTAAGGCTTATGGAGCCGTAGCTCATAGGCGCAAATATGAACGGCAAATCCAGCTTTATCTGCGGAGGCATCTTTGTCTTGAGTTTTGATTTGCCGTCAGGGCCTTTCTCAAATTCAAGCTTTGCAGGCTTTTTGCCGAGGTATGTCCTTAGCTCCATCGGCTCTCTCAGCGGGTCAATGGACGGATTTGTAACCTGACATGCGTCTATCAGGAGACTGTCAAAGAGCACAGGATATGGCATATCGCTCCCCATGCCTGTCAGCAGGATGCCGCCTGTCTCTGCCTGCTTTTTGATATTTCTTATATTGTAAAAACCCCAGTTTGCATTGTTTCTGTATCTTACAGTGTTGTCTTCTATTGTAATCGCCTCTTCAGGACAATAGTGATAGCACCTCAGGCATTTTACGCATTTGAATGTATCAATAAGGACATTATCCCCACCCCATGAATACACGCCCCAGCCGCAGTTCTGGATGCACCTTTTGCACCTTATGCATTTTACTGTATCTATTTTAGCCAGAAATTCCGGCACTGCCAGACTCTTAAACATTTACGCCTCCAACTCTGCAATCACAGGCTCCCCCGCCCGTGGCGCCCAGACCTTATCAGGGCTTGGACAGATTTCCCTTATTGAAGATTCTTCACTCGCCATATAAACAGTCTTTCCCTTTATTGCCGCAACAAGGGGCCTTAATTTAATTCTGTCATTTAATCCGACGAGACCTTTGCTGTGTCCGAATAAGATAGAAAATGGGCCGTTCATCAAGGCGCTGCCGTATACCATTCTAATCGCAGTCATTGCATCTCTTTTATCTCCATCCATATCGTCAATATTTTTCCAGAAAGGCGCTGCAAGGGCAGTGCATGCAGTGGGTATATCCAGGCCGTGCCTCCTTACAAGCAAATCAAAGAGATATGCAACAACCTCTGTATCAGTCAAAAGGGTCAGCTTATACCCGTACATCTCAAGGTATCTCTTGTTGATTCCATAGGATGATATTTCACCGTTGTGCACGATTGACCAGTCAAGGAGCGTAAACGGATGAGCGCCGCCCCACCAGCCAGGCGTGTTTGTAGGGAATCTCGTGTGGCCTGTCCATATATAACCTTCATACTCTTCAAGCCTGAAAAATCTGGCAATGGCCGAAGGCATGCCAACGCCCTTGAACGCCCCCATGTTTTTGCCGCTCGAGAATATATATGCGCCGTCTATCTCGGAGTTTATCTTCATTACGGTCCGCACAACAAAATCGTCGTCGGAAAGGTCTGCCATCTCCCTCTCTGCCTTTTGAGCGAGAGGTTTTACAAAATACCTCCACAGGATGGGGTGTATTGTAATCCCTTCCACAGGCGCGGTCGGCATCTCTTCCTTTTTCTCAATGTGATAGTTGATTTTAAGATACTCCTCGGCAATGGTCTTTGCCGACGGCTCGTCATACATTATATGAAACGCATACAGGTCTTTATATTTTGGATATATGCCGTATGCCGCATATCCTGCGCCAAGCCCGTTCCCCCTGTCGTTCATAAGGCAGAGCGATTTTTTTATGTAACTGCCGTCAATCCTCTTGCCGTCCTTATTTATAATGCCGACAAGGCCGCAGCCTGATATATCTTTCTGAAAATCGTAGCTCATAATAATATTTCAGTAAGCAGTCCTACTCCTTGCTGCCTGCTGTTTTTTCCTCCTGGTATAATTTCACCATCTTCTTAAAATCCTCTGCCCCGCTCTTTGCAGACTCAGGCAGGTTTAATTTTTTTCTTGCCGATGCCATTGGCTCGCCGAGTCTGCCCGTTTTTATAAACATGTCCCAGCCTCTCTTTACCTGAGGCGATGTAATACCTTTCTTTGACGCAACTGTTCTCATTGCAGTCATTGCATTTTCAAAACCGTAGCGCTGAAAACATATCTCAAGGCAGTGGTGGCATTCAAGACACTGCCAGATGGATTTGTGATTCAACCATTTTTCATATTTGCCGGCCAGTATATCTTTTATAACAGCCCTTGGGTCGTAATCGGGCAGATTAAGGCACGACGGGCATATATGATAACATGCGCCGCATCTTGAGCACACCTCTAACAATTTAAGGTCAAGCGATTCCAAAGCCTGCCTCCATTGCCCTCGTGATTTCTTCTGTCTTTGTGAGTTCCCTGTTAAGCCTCTCCCACTTTTCCAGGAAACCGTTTGCGTCAATCCTGTGGGAATCAATGCCTAACTCTTCAGGCTTATATCCCATTGCAAGCCCCATAAGCTCTGTAAAATAAAGTATAGGGATGCCGAATTTTTCTCCTTCCTTTTCCATCAGGAACTGGTTATTGTCAAACTGGAGATAGCAGGAAGGACAGCAAAGCACCATTGCATCGACATTCTTCGCCTTTAATTCCTTAAGTTTTAACCTTGCAAAATGCAGGGCATTTTCATGCTGGTCAACCCTGTCAAGTCCCTGACCGCAGCACATAAGCTTTGTCATGTATTGGACGCTCTCTGCGCCCATTGCCCTTATGAGATTGTCAAACTTTTTCGGGTCGAGCGGGTCGTCGTTTTTCAAGGCATGGCTCGGCCGTATCATATGACAGCCATAGTGGATTGCAACCCTCATGCCGTAGAGCGGTTTTACAATCTTATTCTTTATCTTTGGAATGCCGACCTCGTCATGAAAAAACGGCACAAGATGACGGAGCTTGTTTTCGCCTTTAAATTCCAGGCCGACCTCTTTCAATATGTTGTTAATCTTCTCTTTCTCTTTATGATTCATATGAAGCTCTGAATTAACTGTCGCAAGATTGGATGCGCAGCCTGTGCACGGGCTTACAAGATCAACCTGCGCCTTATCCAGAAGCGCGATATTCCTTGCGGCAGTAAGAACCCACAGGCCGTGATCAACATTATTTACAAGCGATTTCTCAGGACAGCATGTAAAGCCGTCGAGGTCTCTGTAGGGCAGATCAAAACCCTCCAGAACCATCCGCGTTGATTTTTCAAGAAATGGGAAACGGGCTGGTATTGTACAACCCCAGAATATTGCGAAGTCTTTCATCTTATTGTTTTCTCCAAAGCAGGGTTCGAGGGTCAGGGCTATCCCCTAACCCCTAAAACCCATAATTATGCCGGCACACAGCAGTCAACAGGACAAACCTCTGCGCACTTCGGCTCATCATAATGCCCCTTGCACTCTACGCATGTTGCAGGGTCTATGACATAGATATCCCCCTCGCTGATAGCATTGACCGGACACTCCGGCAAGCATACTCCGCATGCAACACAATCCTCAGTAATCTTTAACGCCACTTTTAGTTACCTCCTTTCGTTATTTACCTCTAACCTTTAATCCTTTTTTTGATATTGTATACAGTATACTAACGCTTATTTCCCCAAAATTCAAGAAAAATTTATGGCTCCCCAGGATTCACGGCCAGAAATTTCATCTCTGTCATCTCCTCCATGGCATATCTTATACCTTCCCTGCCAAAGCCGCTCATCTTAACCCCGCCGTAGGGCATGTGGTCGAGACGGTATGTAGGTATATCGTTCACTATCACGCCGCCGACCTCCAGCGCATTGTATGCCTGAAATATCCTTCCTATATCTCTTGTAAACACACCTGCCTGAAGCCCATATATGGAATAATTCACCATTGCCACCGCATCCTCAAATCCTTTATATCTTTCCACTGTGGCAAGCGGCGCAAAGACCTCTTCTCCACAAACCTTCATGGAAGGTTTGACATTTGTAAGCACGGTCGGCTCAAAAAAGTTTCCGGTTCTTTTGCCTCCAAGCAAAACCTTTGCCCCGTCTTTCACTGCCTCTTTCAGCCATTCCTCTGTGCGCTTTGCAACCCCTTCATCTATCATAGGCCCGATGTTCGTTGATTCGTCCATCGGGTCGCCTGATTTCAGGTTTCTGACATTTGCTAAAAATTTATCCATAAATTTTGCGTAAACATCCTCGTGCGCATAAATCCTCTGCACGGATATGCAAATCTGTCCGGCATAGGAAAATGCGCCAATTGCGCATCTCTTTGCGGCAAAATCAATATCAGCGTCAGAATGGATAATAACGGCTGCATTGCCGCCGAGCTCCAGCGTTACTTTTTTCATCCCTGCCATTGCCTTTAATTTAAAACCAACAGCCGCGCTTCCGGTGAATGAAAGCTTTTTTATCCGCTTGTCTGTAACTAATTTTTCCACAAGAAGGATTGAGCATGGGACAATATTTAACCCGCCTGCCGGGAAACCTGCCTCAGATATTAGCTCTCCGAGCATTAAGGCTGTGACAGGGGTCTTTGGCGCTGGTTTTAAAATGATTGTATTGCCAGATGCGATTGCAGGCGCAACCTTGTGGGCTACAAGATTAAGAGGAAAATTAAATGGCGTAATTCCAAGAATAGGGCCTATGGGAAACCGTCTTACTATGCCGAATCTGTTTTCAGAGCCTCGCATGAGGTCAAGCGGTATTACTTCCCCTTCTATCCTCTTTGCCTCTTCTGATGCAATCTGGAATGTATTTATTGCCCTTGAAACTTCGGCCATTGAATCTGAAATGGGCTTGCCTGCCTCAAGCGTGATGGTTTTTGCAAATTCCTCTTTCCTATGCTCAAGCCCTTTGGCAATATTATTTAAAATATCTGCCCGCTTATATGCCGGGGCTTTTTTTGTAATCTCAAATGCCCTCTGGCTTGACAGAACCGCATCCTCTATATCTCTTTCCTCTGCAAAACACACACGGGCAATGGTTTCGTTATTAAAGGGGTTTTTAATATCCTCTTTTTTTGAGGACTGCCGCCACTGGCCGTCTATGAGAAATTTACATTCCTTTGCCATTGCAGTGAGGATTATTCCAGAAAAACAGGGCTTAAGTCAATTTTTTATTGACAACATAATGTGCTTACATTATAATTACACTACATTTGTTTCCTGGAGGAATGTATGAAGGCAAATATTGTATCAATAGGCAACTCCAAAGGCATCCGCATACCTAAGGTGTTATTGAAACAGTTCGATTTTAATGACCAAGTAGACCTTGAGATTGAGAAGGAAGGGATTGTTATAAAACCTGTTAAGAGCAAGACGCGGGAAGGATGGGATAGTGCATTTAAGTTAATGCATGAAAGGAAAGAGGATATCCTATTGATTGACGAAAAGACAGATTTTGATATAGAAGGTTGGGAATGGAAATAGGGCAATACGAGGTCTTTCTTATAAATCTTGACCCAACCATTGGTCATGAAATAAAGAAGACCAGGCCCTGCGTTGTTATCTCACCCGATGAAATGAACAGTAATATCCAGACCATAGTTATTGCCCCGATGACCACAAAATCCCATGATTACCCAACAAGGGTCAAAGTGAAGTTTCAGAGTAAGAGCGGCTGGATTATTCTTGACCAGATAAGGACTGTTGATAAAAGACGGCTTGGCAAGAGATTAGGCCGCATAACCAGAAGGGAGATAGAAAAGGTTAAGTATGTTATTAAAGAGATGCTCGTGGATTGAATTGCAGAAGATGTTATTACGGGGGGAAAATAAATCTGCCATCTTTATTCTACCATCAGCAAGGTTGTTGGAAAAAGGGGCAACTGACAAATCTGGTTTTTCAAGACCTGCCCCTTTTTATCTTTCGAGCCTGAAAACAGTTGAAAACAGGAGTTTCCTTGCCCGAATTTCCATGAGGAGGTGAAAGTTATGAAGATAATTATTATTGCAATAATGATAATCTTAATTTCAGGATGTAGAAATCAAAGTTATAGCTGGCGACATCCCGACCATGTGCCACAAGCTCAATTCAACCGAGATAGGTATGAGTGTGAAAGAGATAGCAGTTATATGTCCATGCCACCACTTTTAAGCGATAACTACAGCGGCCCCCCAAATGCTTATAGTGGGGCTGCGAAAGGATTTGCTCAAGGATGGAATATGGCAAGGCAACCACAAAGGGAAATAGACTATGGATTGTTTAATCAATGTATGGAGGCAAGAGGGTATTATAAAGAACTTAATCCTCCAAAGGCAATTCCATAATCAATTATGGCGAAATGCAAACTATGTCTG
>Ga0080064_1002627_pt1 | contig 29509 bp, 23 predicted proteins | sample Subgrocontami54m_FD_69260 | JGI IMG/M metagenome (GOLD analysis project Ga0080064, IMG submission 69260) | Subsurface groundwater microbial communities from S. Glens Falls, New York, USA - GMW46 contaminated, 5.4 m (SPADES assembly) (version 2) ...
GGCGCCGCGCTCTACAACACTTTCCCGATCCGCCCTGCCACTCCGGTTGTTGGTTGTGCAGGCGCTACCTTACTACGTCTCAGATAACGGAGTAGTGCTAGCAGGCTGCTGAAAAAGCCGTGACAGTGGAAACAGAATAGAACGCATGTTCCCTACCGGGCCGGTGGGGCTCTCCGGTACAACCAAGCCAGCTCAAGTGCTGGAGGCGGTGGTGCGAGGGAAGCGGGAGCCCCAAGTGACGATGCTGGCCTTTGTGGATTTGGAGGCGCGGGTCCCCCGGGACCATCCGTTGCGCACTATCAAGCAGCTCGTGGATAAGGCACTCGCTGCGCTCTCTCCTGAGTTTGACCGGATGTATGCCGAGGTGGGACGGCCCTCTATTCCACCCGAACGGCTGCTGAAGGCCTCCCTGCTGATTGACTTCTATTCGGTGCGGAGCGAGCGCGCCTTCTGTGAAGAGCTCGACTACAACCTTCTGTTCCGCTGGTTTCTGGATATGAGCCTGATGGAGTCCAGCTTCGACGCTACCACCTTCACCAAGAACCGGGAGCGGCTCCTCAAGCATGCGATCGGCCAGCAACTCTTCGACACCGTCGTGGGCGAGGCCCACGAGCGGGGCCTGCTGTCGGATGAGCACTTCACGGTAGACGGCACGCTGATCGAGGCGGCAGCCAGCCTCAAGAGCTTCACGCCGCGTGATGGGCAGCCACCCACGTCTGCCGTCGACGATCCGGGGAACCGGTGGGTGGACTTTCACGGGGAGAAACGCTCCAACGCCACGCACCAGAGCACCACGGATCCGGACGCGCGCCTGTTGCGCAAGGGAAAAGGGAAAGAGGCGAAGCTGGTATTTATGGGCCATGCCCTGATGGAGAACCGGCACGGCATGCTGGTCGACTTCCAAATGTCGGAGGCGACCGGCAAGGCTGAGCGGGATATGGTGCCGGAGTTGCTGGACCGGGCCAAGCGGCAGGGGTTTCGCCCCAAGACCCTGGGCGCCGATAAGGGCTACGACACGCGTGATTGTGTGAAGGACATGCGCGAGCGCAAGGTCACCCCGCACGTGGCCCAGAACACCAGCGGTCGCAGGAGTGCCATCGATGGACGAACCACTCGGCATGAGGGCTACCGGGTGAGCCAGCGGATTCGCAAGCGAGTCGAGGAGATCTTTGGCTGGATGAAGACCGTCGGCGGGTTCCGACGCACGCGCTACCGCGGTCTGGACCGCACCGGACTGGCGGGCTACCTGATCGGCACGGCCTACAACCTGGTCCGCATGGCGCGACTGATCGCGAGACCGCCCCGACCGGTCGGGGCCGCCGCCTGAGGAGTCCACGCCTTCCTGGTCGCTGGGGGCCACGAGAGGAGACCTGAGGAGCACGCCAGCAGCGTAAAGTGCTCGTAACACGCGGCCCCACCGGCTACCCACGACCGAAATCCACACGAACAGGCACCAAACGACGAAAAGAGGACCCACCCTTGGGCCGGAGACATTTTCAAAGCCATTCTTCAGCACCCTGCTAGTGACTGGCCCCCGGGTTCCCAAGCCCCTCATTGCGTTCGTATCGATCGTCATCGTAATGGCCACGGTCGCCTGTCAGGCGCCCGCGCGCACGGGGTCTGGACAGACCCAGCTGGGCGGCGAAGCGGCGACCGCGCCCCGAGCAGTAAAGCGGATCACGGCTGCCCTGGTGACCGCACCTACGATCTTGAGCAGCCAGATCCGGCCGCTTGGGGTGGGCGTGGCCGGGACAGCTGAGCTCGAGCGGCTCGTCGTGGCCGGGCTGACCGTGACTGATGAGCAGGACAAGAAGCAACCACAGCTCGCAGAGGCGGTTCCGACCGTCGAGAACGGACTCTGGCAGGTGTTTCCGGACGGTCGCATGACCACCACCTGGAACATCCGCTCGAACGCGGTATGGCACGATGGCGTGCCGATGACATCGGACGACCTCGTGTTTACTCTCGACATGGTGCGCGACCGAGACGTCGCCTCGTTCCGTCAACCTCCCCTCGATCTGATCGATCGAGTGGAGGCGACCGGGCCAAAAAGCATCACGGTCACCTGGAAGCAGCCGTTCATCAGCGCGGATGCGCTGTTCGATCTGAGTCGCTCCGCCCCGCTGGCGCTGCCACGACCCAAGCACCTTCTCGAAGAGGCGTTTCTCAGAGATCGAGCGAGCTTCACGTCGATCCCGTACTGGAACGAAGAGTTCGTCGGCTCGGGACCGTTCAAGGTGGCTCGCTGGATGATGGGCCAGGGAGCGATCCTGCAGGCCAACGAACAGTATGCACTCGGCCGTCCGCAACTGGACGAAATCGAGATCAAGTTCATTACCGATGGGTCAACCCTCGCCGCCAACCTTCTCGCCGGCGCGCTCGAGACGACGATGGGACGCACGATCTCGTTGGACCAGGCGCTCCAGGTGAAGGAGCGCTGGAAGGACGGAAACATGGCCATCGCCGATCTCGAGACGGTGATGGTGCTCTATCCGCAGATGTTGACGCCGAACCCGGCGGTTGTCCGGGATGCCCGATTCAGACGCGCGCTGCAGACGGCTATCGACCGGCAGGAGATGGTCGACGTACTCCAGTTCGGCTATTCACGGGTGGCTGATTCCTATCTGAACCCGAACGACGCGGCGTTTCGCGCGGTATCGGACAGCATCGTCAAATATCCCTACGACCCACGGCAAGCGACTAGCGCCGTTGAGGCGCTCGGCTACGTCAAGGGGTCCGACGGCATGTTCCGCGAGCCATCAGGGAATCCGCTCAGCGTCGAGATCCGCACGACGCGCGGCCAGGAGCTACAGGGGAACCTCTCGACGAGTACCGCGAATTACTGGCAGCGCATCGGCGTGGGAGTCACGCAGATCTTCGTCCCGCCGGAGCAGGCCGACGGCCGCGAATATCGCGCAACAATGCCCGGCTTCGACATGAAGACCCAACCCGCGGACGATGGTTTCCTGGCACGCGTCTACAGCAACAAGACGCCCCTGCCCGAGAACAACTTCGTCGGCAACAACTACAACCGATACATGGATCCGACGTTCGACGCGTTGCTCGACAAGTACTTCACAACGATCCCACCGGGCGACCGCGCGGTGGTCCATGGAGAGATCATCCATCGTATGACGGACGAGGTCCTCTACCTGACCCTGATGCACTTCGGGCATCCGCTTCTCTACAGCCAACGGCTGAAGAATGTGACCGCGGCCAACCAGGGTTGGAACTCGGACAAGTGGACGCTGGAGTGGCACTCTTTCCCCTCGCCCCCATCGGGGGTGAGGGGGAAGGTCCACGACGCAATCCACGCAAATCCACCACCGAACTTAGCGTGAGGTGGCCTGGACGCCGCTGGTGAACAGCAGCGACTTGATCACGATCGGGACGACGTTCGTCGGCATGATCACCTCGCCGACGTCGACGTAGTCGAACTCGTTGAGTTCCAGTCCATCGATCGACAGGACCGGGCTCTCCACCGTGAGGTCGTGCTTGATGATCTCGCCAAATGTCTTCCCGATATCGCCGTCGATCAGCACCACGATCGGCACGCCGTGCTCGATGCGGTGGTGAAGCCCCTGGACGAGCCCCTCGGCCACCGGCCTGAGACGGCTGTAAAAGGGGACCCCCAACCAGCGGAGGCCCAGGGCGATCGGGTCATGTCCATTGCTCACGTCGAACCGATCCAGCGCGCTGCGGACCGCCGCCGCGACCGCGTCGGGATCGATATCGCCTTCGAGGTCCCAGCGGGGAAACAGCACGGGCAGGTTCCGGAGCGGGAGCACCGCCGCGTCTGAGACGGCGATGGTGTTGCCGCTGACCTGGACCGAGAACTGGGACGCGCCGATCACGGTCGCGCGGATGCCCTGGCCAGGATCGACGACCGGGACGGAAATGCGCCCGGAGCTCACTGCCCGAGTCAGCTCATCGGCAAGCGCGCGACCAAGATCACCGTAGTCCGCAATCTCACGTCCGTAGACATACTCTGACACGCCACCCGAGAAGGTCAGCGCCCGCGGCACAACGGTCAGGTGCAGCGGCTCCGTCAGCAAGAGGTCTTGGTCCTCCGGTGGCGGCGAGCCTTCCAGAACGAACGCGGCCAGCACCTCGACGAAGCGCTCGACAATACGTCGCTCGTCATCGCTCGGCAGCTCGTCGCCAATGCGGAGCTCCATCACGAGTCGTTCAGCGATTCGGCGGGCGGGCGGCTCCACGCGCGCCAGTCGGCCGCGTTCGTCCCGCGCCAGCAGCCGCCCGCCAATAGCGACTGCCGCGGTTTGCAGTACCTCGCCCTTGTCGATCAGGGCGAGCTTCGTCGTCCCGCCGCCGATATCCACGTTCAGGATTGGCTGGCCGAGCGTGCGGGACAACTCAACCGCGCCAGAGCCGTACGCCGACATCAACGCCTCGAGATTGTGGCCGGCCGATGCGCAGACGAATTTCCCCGCCTCGTCCGCGAACAGCTCGGCAATGGCGCGAGCGTTGGTGCGGCGGAGCGCCTCACCGGTCAGGATGACTGCGCCGCTATCGACGTCCGAGCGCTCAATGCCCGCCGCGCGATACGCCTCGCGCACGAACTCGCCCAGCGCACCCGCGTCGATTCGCTCCTCAGAGCCGTCAGTCAGGTAAGGCGTCAGCAGGATCGGCGACCGCCACAGCAGCTCGCGATCTACGACAACGAACCTGCTGGACAAGGAGCCTTCGAGCCGCTCGAGGCGCAGCCTGGCGAACATGAGGTGCGACGTCGACGAGCCGACGTCCACCCCAACGGTCGTGAGGTCCAGGTGATCCAGCTTCCACACCCGCTCCTGGATCGCGGCGATGTCTTCGGGCGCCATGACATCGGCGCCATCGTCGTGGAGGTGGCCGTAGACCTCCTCATCGTGGGAATGCCACCCATCGCTTCCGGCGTGCAGATGCCGGAGACGAGGCGCGTCTGTCCGATCCGTTTGGTCGGTCACGCCACCTCATACATGGGCGGGCGCAACGTGCGCGCCATCACGCCGAGGGAGACGCGGCCGGCGGCGCAAGGTGTCGTGAGCGTATTCTAGGCACGCCTTCACGTCCTCGATAGTCAACTCCGGGTAGGCTGCGAAAAGGTCCTCGATGTCGGGCGTTTCGGCTAAATGTTGGATGACCCGCTCCACGGGGATTCGAGTTCCCCGAACGACAGGTTTCCCCACCATGACCTCGGGGTCCTGGGTTATGCGCTCCTGGTATGTTCGCTGTTCCGCTGCCATTTGCTCCGGGTTCCTTCGCCGTGCGTTTACCCCGAGTATAGAACCTAATCGTCAGCGTCCACGGGTTCATGCGTCTCCGCCGTGACTGCTTTTGACACTCGCCGGAGGTTCGCGTAAGCTCCCCGCGCGCCATTCCTACAGCCGAGGAATCATGCCATGGCACGCAGCATTAGCGATCGCATTTCCGAATTCCACCACCTCACGCTGCACGTCACGGATCTCGCGGTGGCCGAGCGGTTCTACACTGAGGTCCTCGGTGCGCCGATCGTTCGGCGCATGGGGAGTCACTTCTCGATCCAGTTCGCGGGTGGCCCACGCATCGACGTATTTGGCGTCAGCGAGATGCCTTCTCGTGACTTCCAGCACCCGAAGTACGCGTTCACGATCGGAACGGAAGACCTGCTGGAGATCGCCAAAATCCTCGACGCACATGAGGTCGGATACGACGGACCCGTGCACCAGGGGCCGCCCGGCGCCGCCCAGATCTACTTCGACGACCCCTTTGGGAACCACTTCCAGCTCGTCTGCCAAGGCTACGCCGATTGGGCGTCGCTCAAGCCCGGCCATGATCCGTCCAAGCTCCGATACGAGTGGCCCAAGGACCGAATGGACGGATGGTCCTCACCTGCCAGCGCCAACAGCGGCGCCGCGGCTGAGCAGCGCCGCGCCGTGGGACCCTTCGTTCAGGGCAGCATCGTCCAGGCCCCCGAACACGGCACCTACGACATCAAGACCACCGAACGGGTGATCCGCCCGAACGAGACCATCGAGATCCTCGTGAACGGCAAGGCGATCTGCTCCTATCCGAACCACGGGCCGCGAGAGCGACGGCAGAGCCTCGGCGAGTTCCAGGCGCTCCGGCAAGGCGATTACGTGACGGCCCGCATCGTCAACGGGCAGTCGGGGATCTCGCAGGCGCTCGTCGTCTCGATCTCCAGACTCGCCGACGGGTAACCAGCGCTCCATCGGAGCGAGCTGCGATACAGCGCTATCCCAGCCCCGACTGCAGAAGAGTGGCCGCGTCCAGGATGGTGTAGCGGTAGCCCTGCTCCGTGAGGAAAAGCTGGCGTCGGGCGGCGAACTGCTGATCGCTGGTGTCGCGGGTGACCACGCTATAGAAGAACGCGCGGCCGGCGTCAGCTTTCGGCCGCAATACGCGCCCGAGGCGTTGGGCTTCTTCCTGCCGGCTGCCGAATGTGCCGGAGATCTGGATCGCCACGTTGGCGGTGGGCAGATCGATCGCAAAGTTGCCCACCCGTGAAATGACGAGCCGGCGAACGGCCCCGGCGCGGAACTGCGAGTACAGGCGCTCTCGCTCAGCGTTCGGCGTCTTGCCGGTAATGAGGGGCGCACCGAATTCCTCGGCAACGCGTCGGAGCTGATCGAGGTACTGCCCAATGATCAGCACGTGGTCATCCGGATGCATGCGCAGGAGGCGCCGCACGATCTCGTCCTTCTCTGGATTGACTGCCGCGATACGGTGCGCATCGTTCATCTCTTCGGCCATGGCGTACGCCATGCGTCCATCAGGCGTGAGCGAGGTACGAATCTCCCAGCAGTCCGCGGCCGCGATCCAGCCCTGCTCCTCGAGCAGTTTCCACGGCAGATCGAAGCGCTTTGGGCCGATCAGTGAGAACACGTCGGTCTCGCGACCGTCTTCGCGGACGAGTGTCGCGGTCAATCCAAGGCGGCGGCGCGCCTGGATCTCGGCGGTGATCCGGAACACCGGAGCGGGCAAGAGGTGCACTTCGTCATAGACGATCAGCCCCCAATCGTGGGCGGTGAACAGCGAGAGGTGCGGAAAGTCCGCGAGATCGATGGGGTCAGTGGCCTTCAGCTTCTTCCCCACGTGGTGGGTGAGAATCTGGTATGTGGTTACGGTAATGGGACGAATTTCCTTGAGATCGCCCGTGTATTCGCCGATCAGGTCCGGAGTCAACTCGGTCTTGTCTAGCAGCTCATTGATCCATTGGCGCGCAGCCACAGTCCCGAAGCAGACGATGAGCGTCTGGGTTTGAGCGCGGGCCATCGAAGCCATGCCTATTACCGTCTTGCCCGCGCCGCACGGCAAGACGATCACACCGCTACCGCCGCGTGGCCCGCCGCCGGCCCAGAAGGAGTCCGCGGCTCCTTGCTGATAGTCGCGAAGTCCGAATGGCGCACCTCCGAGCGTTTCATTCCGCAGGGCGATCTCCAGCGGCGCGCCATCGACGTAGCCAGCCAGATCTTCGACGGGGTAGCCCACCTGGATCAGCGCCTGCTTCAGATGCCCGCGCAGCTCCCCGCGCACGGGGATTCGCCGATCGTCGAGCGGATCGAGCAGGAACGGCTGAACCTTCTTGTTCCGGCGGAGCTCGATCAGGAGGGGCAAATCGTCCGATTCGAGGATCAGACGACCCCCATCGTCTTTGCGCAGGCGAAGGCGCCCGAACCGGGAAAGATGGTCGCGAATGTCCGTGACCACATTTTGCGGTAGCTCGTACTTGCTAAAGGCATCCAGCGAAGTCAGCACGTCGTCGACTCCAACACCGGCGCCAGCCGCGTTCCAGAGGGAAAGGGGCGTGATGCGATAGGTGTGCACGTGCTCGGGGCTCTTCTCCAGCTCGGCGATGCGCGCGAGCGCGTCCCGAGCATCGGCGTACATCGGATGATCGACTTCCAGCAGGACCGTGTGATCGCCCTGCACCACCAGAGGGCGCTCGTATCGTGCGACCATCAGTAGGAACCCCGTAAGGCTGCTGACGACGCCCGTCTGAATAGCCCGAGCGCCTCCATCTGCTTGACGGCTTCATCGGCCGAGCTGAACGCCTCTACAGCACGACGAAGCTGACTGACCCGATCTGACGCTTCCTCCTCGATGTGGCCTGTCTCGACCTCGATCCCGCGGCTGCGCAGCTCTCGCTGCAGCTCATCGAAGTCCGGCGGCGCCACGAGCGCCAATCGCGGCGTCGGCACAGCGCAGATCAGATGGCTGATCGCTTTGATCTTCCGTAGATCGCCCCAGGAGACCTGATCGGTTTGGAGGGCTACACCAATCAGAGGCTCGGAGCAGGCGGGCGGAATTGCCGCGCCCCAACCACGAACGCGCGTCGCGAAGTCGATGGGGAGGCCCTTCGGCGAAACGGAGGACAGGAAGCCAAGGATCTCTTTCGGAGGGAGGCCTTCGCGCACAGCCCGTCCGATGGAGTCCTGGCTGATGCGGTACCGAACCAGGTCGTTGTTCTTCCGGTCATCGATCTCACTGAACTGAGCGAGTCGGTACACCAGATACGGGTCTGCCTGCGCCGGGGGAATCTCGATCACGTCCGGCTCTCTGATGGTAAGGACCTGGTCCAGCGGTTTCCCGTAGTCCACCGCGTTGGATCGGACCCCACGCGTGAAGACGCGACCGATCAGCAGGTCGAGGTGAGTCTTCGGGGCGAGTACCGTCGTCGCATTCAAGCGACGACCCAAGAGTGGCGCGATCTCTGGATTGGCGAGCCACCGGTCGAGCTGAGCCTCCGAGTCGGCCTCGATCAATGTCGCATGCTCGCGCAGTGTGAGCGCTTCGTAGCGTCCGATCCACTCCTCCAATGAAAACCGGACGTTCTGCGGGAGCGGATTGCCATTTGTCGCCTCCAGCACGTCCAAAACGCGCTGGCCGGTCCAGCCGTGATCCAGACCGCTCACCAGTGCAGCCTGAGTTAGCCGATAGGTGGCCGCTCGATCGAGTGAGCGACGTTCGGCGAACTCGTCCAACTGAGCCAGCAGACGCCAGCTCTGGGCCGCGTCCATGACCACGATCTCAAAGCTCGGCTGGATCACCGCGCGCCCCGGGGCAACCGGCGCCTCCGTCTCCGTCAATGGGCGGCCAACCATGAGATGTTGTCCCAGGGGCGTCAGGTGGAAGCACGTCGGATGCTCCCCGGGCGCCGGGCGGTCGACCTCCACGAGCCCGAGCCACCTCATGGATTCACCGATCGCTCGACGGATAAAAGCGCCCTCGACTTCCGGCCAATCGGTCACCATGGAGAGACCTTGGCCAAATGCAGAAAAGGTTGGAGCTCCTGGGCTGTTTGTCGATCGTCGGTAGACGCCAGGATACGTTGGGTGACGTCCACCACCTGCGCCGTATCCATAGTCGTAGCGGGAGCTGGGCGAGTACAGCTCATGCTCGCTCACACGCGGAAAGAGCAGCTCTGGCACCTCGTGAAAGAGCGCATCGGAGAACGCGTCGAACGCGTACCAGGCGTCAGGCGCGGTCTCCATCCGGTCCAGCATGAAGGAGAAGATATATGTGCGGGCCAAGGCCATGATGTCGGCGTTAGGCCCATACGAATACCCGTCGCGGGCTGGATACAGCCATGGTTCGCCGCTCTGTCCACCCGCAAACCAGAGAGTGGGAACGAAAGCCAGATCGTTGAAGACACCGAGTCGCCATCCTTCCATCAGGCGCTCCACGCGATGCTCTAGCGGCATCTCGAAAAACCCGCCCACGTTGCTCGTCGACTGGAGGCGGCGTTCCACCTCCTCGATGAGACCGACGGCCGCGGCTACGGCAAGCCCAAACCACAGAAGAGCCGGCGGCTCGACACCCGTACGAGCGCCGCTGCCGATACCTGCCTGAGATACCACTTTGGTCAGGCGAGACAGATCGGAACGATTCGGCATCCCCGACTGCGTGAGGCGGATCGGTCGGCGGGCGAGCTCAGAGGTGAGCACATATAGCATGCGCAGGAGGTCCTGCAGTGCGGATCCCAGCACGTCCCCGGGCGGCGCCATAGTCTGAATCTTGCCATTGTTCGCAGCGGCGCGTTCCTCCTTCGCCCATCCATCCAGACCCGGGGGCACCCAGTACTCGATCAACGCACCCACGAAGCCGTAGTCGCCGACATTCAGGCCAAGACGGTTTGAGCCCAGGAGCGGATCGACAGGGAGGAGGCAGCCGTGTGTCAGGAGTTGTCGGATAAGACCGGTGGCTGCTTTGCCCGTCACGCCACGCTGTTTCACGACCGCGAGAAAGTGCCGCAGGCTCACGGGACCCACGAGAGCTGGCAGAGTACCGAGCAGAGCACGCGCCACAGGATCGACTCGGGCGTTGAGGACCTGAATGTGCGCAGCCGTTCCGATCAACGTACTGAGTGTCGAGATCAGCGCTGATCGCTGCGTTGTGGACGCCTTGAGACCAAGGTTGCCCGCGATCTCCTTGAGCGCAGTTTGGCTGAAGCAGTCCAACCCGCGAGTGATGAAATCGACGGGATCCATGGACGCCTCGGCCACCGGGCGCTACTCCGCCGTGACCCGCGGGGTCTCTCCGAGCCGCTTGAGAAGCTTCTGGACGTCGGCCAGACGGAGATGATCCACGACAACAGCCGTGTCGCAGAGCCGGCGAACGACGTATCGGCGCAGACCGGCCGCCAGGAGTCGCTCCAACCCCGCCGGCTCTGCGCATTCCAGGATCACCACGTTCGAATACAGGGTTGGCATTCCGTTCCCTGCGCGCAGCGTCAGGCGCCACGAGGTGACGCCCGCCAGCAGAATTGTACCGAAGCTCGCCCAGCTGGATGGGGTATCCAAGCTCCTTGGCGCACCGTACCATCAACCTCGCATAATCGTCCGACCTGATCGTGCTCCCACGCCGATCAGAGCGACAGGAGGAATCAGGCCATGGCCGCAGAGCTGGACGTATCGCTCATTCAATCCCCGCTCACCGCACCGATCATCAGCGGACAGGTACCGGTGAGCGGGGCCACGATCAAGGCGAAGGCCGCCCCAAGCGTCAACACGAACTCCCTCGAGATGCTGGAGTACAAGTACGACGTCGCCGAGATGTCGCTCGCCACGTTCACAAAGGCGCGAGAGCTCGGCATCGCCCTCATCGCGCTGCCGATTTTCCCTGGGCGTCGGTTCATGCAGCCGGGGGTCCAGGCGAGCAAGGGAGCAAACATCAAGGACCCATCTGATCTGCGGGGCAAGCGGGTCGGACTCCCTCAGTTCTGGATGACCTCGTCGGTCTGGCACCGCCTCATCCTTCACCAAACGTACGGCGTCGCCCAGAACGAGGTGAGCTGGGTCACGACGGCGAAGGAGCGCCTGGGCAGCTTGGGACTCCCACCCGAGGCGCGAATGGACACGTCAGGACGCAGCGCTCGCGACCTGCTCCTCGCCGGCGAGATCGACGCTGTAATGGGCGCAGGGCCGCGCGGGGAAGGCGGCAAGGCGGACGACCGCATCGTCCCCGTGTTCCCAGACCTCACCAAAGCGGAGCGCGAGTACTACGAGAAGAGCGGCGTGTTCCCCATTGCCCACCTCATCGTGATGAAGGAAGAGCTGGCGATCCAGAACCCCGAGCTGGTGGGCAGCCTCTGCAACGCGTTCGAGCAGTCGAAGAGCATCGGCATGCCCGGGATGCTGGCAAACACAGAGGAGCGCCCGATTCCAGGCTTGAGCGAGGCGGAGAACAAGACCCTGTTCGATGGTGACCCCTGGAAGTACGGCATCGAGCCGAACCGAAAGGTGCTAGAGCTGTTCCTCAGCGACGCCAGGGAGCAAGGGCTCGTCAGCCGACCAATGTTCGTCGACCGCCTGTTCCCGTCCAGCCTCACGAGCGCGTTCAGGTAACCCTCCACCGTAGAATTCCCGTGGCATGTCTGCTGCTCTACACGCACTCGCCCTCACCGTGGCCGTCCTCGTCTTTCTCTTCATCCGCGCGCAGGGCGAGCAGCTCGTTGGTGCCCCGGCGCCTGGGCTACCGGCGCCCACGTCGGGAGCCCCAACATCTGACACGCTCCTCCATGTGCTTCTTGCATTGGCCGTCATCATCGCGACCGCACGCATCACGGGCGCGGCGCTCCGTAGGCTTGGGCAACCCCCCGTCATCGGCGAGATTCTGGGCGGCATTCTCTTGGGACCGTCACTGTTCGGTCGCATTGCGCCCGATCTCTTCGCCACGACATTTCCTTCGAGCAGCGCACCGTTTCTGTACGTCATCGCGCAGATCGGCGTCATTCTCTACATGTTCTTGGTCGGGCTGGACGTGGACCTCGGAATCGTGCGACGACGCGGACACACGATGCTGGCCATCTCACATGCCAGCATCGTCGTGCCCTTCATTCTCGGCGCCGGGTTGGCTCTGGCACTCTACCCTCACGTAGCCAGCAACGGGGTGTCGTTCACAACATTCGCCCTGTTCCTTGGTGTCTCCCTCTCCGTCACCGCGTTCCCCGTCCTGGCACGGATCCTCCACGATCAGGGTGTTGCCAAGAGCCCAATGGGGAATCTGGCCCTCGGATGCGCGGCGATCAGCGATGTGGCGGCCTGGTGCCTGCTTGCCCTGGCGGTGAGCGCCGCTCAGGACCGATCGGATCGCGCAATCCTCACCGTGATGCTAACTCTGACCTACGTGGTCGTCATGCTGACTGTGGGCCGACCGCTGCTGGCGCGGCTCGTCGGCGTGCTGGAGCAGCGCGGCGCCAGGCTGACAGACGGGGGTATGGCGGTGTTGTGCGTGGCGGCCTTGCTCTCGGCAGTCATGACTGAGGTGATTGGCATCCACGCGATCTTCGGCGCCTTCCTGCTCGGCGCCATCGTCCCGCGGAACAGCCCCGTCGTTGGGGAGATCAGCGGTCGCACGGAGGCCATCGTCCGAGTACTGCTCCTACCGACCTTCTTCGCCTACACCGGCCTCCGCACGCAGATCGGCCTCCTCAGCACCGCGTCCGACTGGCTCCTGTGCCTCTTGATCATCGCTCTCGCCACGTTGGGCAAGTGGGGAGCAAGCACGGTTGCGGCTCGCCTCACGGGACTGCCGTGGCGAGACGCCTCGGCCCTCGGCATCCTCATGAACACCCGTGGGCTGGTCGAGCTCATCGTCTTGAACATCGGGCTCGACCTCGGCCTGATTTCGCCTACGCTCTTCGCCATGCTCGTCCTGATGGCGCTCGTCACGACGATCATGACGCCGCCGATCTTTCAGGCGATCACCCGCATGCACCCGTGGCGTGAAGAAGGCGTGAATCTTCGTGTCGGCAAACTGGCCGCTCCCAACGAAATCTGAGTCTCTTAATTCATTCTTCGTTTTCTTATTGTTATCTTAGTTTTGTGGTAGGATGGTGCCGCGATTGTGACCCGCCTGGAGGTACGTTGCGATGGCCCGTCAGTGCTGAGCCCCACCGACCCGCCCACGACCCGCCCACACCGATCCCCATCTGGCCGCTCGCTGGCCACCCTACTCGTCATCGCAACGGTCTCTCTCTGGTTCGTCAGCGAGATGTTCGGCGTGCGCCAGCACGCTTGGGCCAGCTTCGCGGATTCCTCCGCGCTCCGCATCACGAGTCCTGTCGACGAGTCTGTTCTCGACGACGGCAATCTCGTCTTGATCGAAGGAACGTCGCGACCTCTCAGTGATGGAGAGGTGGATCGCGTGGAGCTCTCCATCGACGAATCCACAGCCTGGGCCCCCGTCGAGCGAGGCTCGGAGGAGCCCGAACACTGGCGGTTCGTCTGGAGCGACCCGGCGCCAGGCGGTCACCGCATCCAGGTTCGGTCACTTGGGCGCGACGGGATGCCCCGCGCGGCCCAAACGATCAGCCTCCGAGTTGACGACGCTTGGTCGTCCTCCTTCGTCATCGATAATCCCTATGCGATTCCGGGAAGCTACCGGAAGGGCCAGCTCCACATCCACACGACAGGCTCCTTCGACGGCTGGAACAGCTTGCCGCCGGCAGATGACGCCCTCGAGTACAAACGCCGGGGCTACCAGTTCGTCGTCATCACCGATCACGACACCGTCTCGTATCCGCAGGAGCTCAACGACCAATCGTTTCTTGCGATTCCGGGTTTCGAGAGCACTTCCGAGTTTGGGCACATCACGGCCTCGTTCACCACACAGGCCATATCTCCAGAGCTCCCTTCCCAAAAACGGCTGGACGCGATAACGGGGAGCGGCGGCCTCGCGATCCTCGCGCACCCAGGATGGCAGGTCGGATGGAGCAACACGGACTTCCGTGATCTCCACGGATTCTTTGCCTTCGAGCTCTTCAACGGCCTGACGACCATCACGCTCGACCGGCAAGCCAAGAACGCGGCCCTTTGGCACAACGCCTTGAACCGCAAGGGATGGGCAAACCGCATGTGGGCAGTCGCCGTGGACGATTCTCACGACCCGACCGCCATCGACAAAGGCTGGGTGATGGTGAAGACGCCGCAGCTCACTGAAGAAGCCATTAAACAATCCCTGAAACAGGGCGCGTTCTATGCCAGCAACGGTCCGAGCTTCGGGGTGCTGGGCGTGCGAGATGGCGCAATCACCGCGTCCAGCCCGAATGCGAACGTCATCCGTTTCATCAACCAAGATGGAAAGCTCCTCGCCCAGGAACCCGCCGCGTGGGCAGAATTCTCCCCATCAGGCACTGAAAGATGGGTTCGGGTCGAGGCCGTCCTAGACGATGGCCGAGCAGCCTGGTCCCAGCCATTCTGGCTGCTCCCAAACAAGCCGAAGGTCGCGTATCTCCCAACCTGGGGCGGCACCATGGCGCTCGTCGGTAGAACCATCCCCGGCGCGCGCATGCAGGTTTCGGAGCGAGGCGATTACCTCGGCAACGTCCTTGCCGACGATCGCGGCGAATTCGCGTTTCGATCGGCGCGGCTCACGAATGCACCTCATGAGTTCCGTCTCGTGGTGTCAAGCCCATGGCCAGACAGGGTCGAAAGCCCGCCGATGGTTTTGGCCTACTCGCCCGCTTCCTGAGGGCGGAGCGGACGGAACACGTGGCCTGATGCAAGGAGCAGAAGTGATGTCGTTCCAGTGTCCTGGATCCGCGATCGATTCAAGTATTCGGAGCGTGCACTCGTTGGGACGAGTTTCTCGGCTGACAGGCGCCGTTGTCGCCCTGAGCGCCGGACTCATCTATGCTCCCTCGGCAGGGTTACCCACGGCCCGGGCGCAGTCCACAACGGTAGGCGACAACCAACCAGTTGTCGCCGTCTACCAGAGCACAAGTCCCTCCGTCGTTGGCATCTCCTACATCCGCGAGCATAGCTCTCCGTCGGGACGGACGATCAGATCAGAGGTCCGTGCATCCGGCTTCATCATCGATCAAGAGGGTCACATCGTCACGAACGCCCACGTTGTGCGCGACGCAGGACTCCTGGACATCACGTTGACGGACAGGGCCACATACGGCGGACGGATCCTTGCGACCGATCTAGCCAACGACCTCGCGATCATCACACTCGATGCGCCTCAGGAGATACTGAGCCAACTGACGTCCATTCCATTTGGCGATTCCAGCACACTTCAGGTAGGCGAGCCGGTGCTAGCCATCGGGAATCCGTTCGGCCTGGAGCGATCCGCGTCGCTAGGCATCGTCAGCTCGCTGGGCCGCTCGCGTCCTGGCATGCAGGATCGACTCATCAACGACATGATCCAAACGGACGCTGCGATCCATCCGGGAAACTCTGGTGGGCCGCTGCTCAATATGAACGGCGAGGTCGTCGGAATCAACGAGCAGATCGCAACGTTGGGAGATGGCAACACGGGAGTGGGGTTCGCCATCCCGATCAACACTGTGAAGCAGCAGCTTCCTGAGCTGCTCGCGGGTATCGAGCCTCGACACGCATGGTTGGGCATCGGCGGCACCTCACTGAGCCCCGCGCGTGCAGAAGCCCTGGGCGTCTCCGTCCAGCGGGGCGTCATTCTCCGACTGGTCGCCGAAGACGGTCCGGCGGCATCTGGCGGTCTGCAGGCCATTCAAGGTGGCGACGTGACGACCGCGGACGTCATTACCGCGCTGAACTCGGATCCCATCCGTAGCCTCGCGGACATCGCCATATTCGTCGATCGGCACCACCCGGGTGACAGTATCACCGTCGAGTTCATTCGCGGCGGAAAGCAACAAACCACGCGCGTCACGCTCGGCATTTGGCAACCGGAGGAATCGGCGACGGCCTACTAGCCCGCAGGATGCCGTGCCGCGGGGCACCCTCAAGATAGCCACTCCCACGTGTGCTGGATCCCCAGTGGTGCTCGCCGCACCCGGACGTCCAATAGCGATTTCGGCGAATGCTGCCGCCTCTAGAAACCCCGAGGCTCACCAAAGTCTCACTCACCGCTCATGCCCGGCTCACCTGTCGAGTCGAAACTCGATACGTGAAATTCGGTAGGCACGCATGTAGTTGCGATGCCGAATGCTCCGGAGGTGGGTGGGTTGAAGACAAGGGTATTTTGGTCTAGCCTGGCTACAATAGTGGCACTCTCAGTGGCCGCCTGCGCTCCGCCACTCGCTGCTCCACAAGGTGGGGAGCCTCATACCACCTCCCCGACGATGCCACAGCGCACGCTTGTGATTGCCGCGCGAGGTGAGCCTCCGACCTTGGCAGCGAAGCCTCTGTTGCCATTCTCGGGCTCCCTCGCTCCCCCCGTCTCCATCTTCAACGCTACGCTGGACTACGCGGATGAGGACGGTTTGAGTCATGCTCTGCTGGCCGAAGCGCTTCCTCAGGCCGGCACTGACACCTGGCGCGTCTTTCCCGATGGGCGCATGGAAACCACATACCGACTGAAGCCGGATCTGACCTGGCAGGACGGCACGCCCGTTTCCGCTGATGATTTCGTCTTCGCGTGGCGCGTGTATTCCTCTCCCGAGCTCGGAACCGCGAAGAGCCCGCCCATTGTGCTCATGGAGACCGTAGCTGCCCCAGACCCTCGGACCGTCGTGATCCGATGGGGACGGCTCTACGGGAATGCGGGCGAGCTCGGAAGTGATTTTCAGGCCCTCCCCAGGCACCTCTTACAGGCCCAGTTCGGAGAGAGCGACCCCCAGGCCTTTGCGGGACTGCCCTTCTGGTCGCAAGACTACGTGGGCCTCGGTCCGTATCGGGTGTCAGCATGGGAACCCGGCGCCTACATCGAGGGAATCGCGTTCGACGGTTACGTGCTCGGCCGCCCGAAGATCGATCGCTTGAAGGTTCAGTTCATTAGCGACCCGAACACGGCCCTCGCGAATCTGCTCGCAGGAGAGGTGCAATTCGTTGGTGACTTCATTCTTGGAGCAGCAGAAGGAGCCACGATCGAGGCGCAGTGGAGCGCCACTCAGGGTGGCACGGTGCTATACGCGCCCACCGAATTCCGCTCCACGGTTCTTCAACTGCGGCCTGAGTACGCGGAACCACCCGCGCTCCTTGACCCCCGCGTGCGCCACGCGGTGGCTTACGGGATCGATAGCGCCGCCCTCGTTCAAGCGATAAGCGGCGGAAAGGGCGTACTCACGTACACCCTCACCTCGCCATTGGAGTCGTATTACCCGGAAGTCGAACGCGTCATCACGAAGCGCCCTTACGATCCGAGACAGGCGGCCCAGCTCATGGAAGAGGCAGGCTATAGGACCGGGGCCGACGGTTGGTACGTCGACAGGTCGGGCCAATCGATCGATTGGGGCGTCTGGTCGTCAAGTGGGACCAAGAATGAGCAACAAGCCGCGATCACGGTCGACACTCTCGAAAGAGCGGGTTTCGATGCAAGCGCTCACGTTGTGCCGGCTGCCCAACTTCGAGATGCGAAGGCACGCGCTTTGATCCCAGGCCTCTCGCTTCGCGGTCAGGGCATGAAGCGAATCGAGACCTACACCAGCGAGCAGATACCTGGTCCCGACAACCGTTGGGTGGGCGAGAATCGCGGAGGCTGGGCGAACTCCGACTACGACCGCCTCTTCGCCGCGTTCAACAACACGCTGGATCGCGAAGGCCGCATCGCACACATCGTTCAGATGGAGAAGGTCTTTTCGGCGGACATGCCGACCGTCCCCAACTACTTCGACGTCGCCGTAGACGCGTATTTCGCGGCATTGCAGGGCCCGGTTACGCGGAAGACGCCGTACGCCGGTCCTCAGTACTTCAACATCTCTCGATGGGAATGGCGCCAGTAGCCACGGGAGGGAACCATGAGGCTCTTGGGAAATCTGCCGCTCATTGCACTGGTGGCACTGACCGCTTGCGTGTCAGTCGCGGAGGCTCCGGCGGCGGGTCAGAGAACTGGATCGAGCGACAGCGCCAGCCCCAAAGAGGAGCGGACGCTCCGGATGGTCACGCGGGCTGAGCCGGCCTCAATTGCAGGGACGATCCTGATTCCAACGGGCATCACGACCGGAACGCAACGCCGCCTCTTCAACGCCGGCCTCGTCCTGAAGGACGGAGACGGAAAGTACCGTCCCTACCTGGCGGAAACTGCCCCACAGCTCAATACCGATAGCTGGCGCGTGTTGCCCGATGGGCGCATGGAAACGACGTATCGGCTCAGACCGGGTCTCGTGTGGCAGGACGGCACACCGCTCTCGGCTCAGGATTTTGCTTTCGCATGGCGTGTCTACTCCAGCCCGCAGTTCGGCGTCTCCAGGTCTCTGCCCCATTCCGCGATGCAGGACATCGTTGTGAATGACGACCGGACCCTGGTCATCCGATGGCGCGACATCTACTTCGAGGCTGGCAATCTGGAATCGACCGACTTCGCACCACTCCCACGGCACGTGCTCGAAGCCCCCTTTGCGCAGGATGTGACAACGTTCGACAGTCTCCCCTTCTGGACAACCGAGTACGTTGGAGCAGGACCGTATCGCCTCGACCGCTGGGAACCCGGCGCCTTCATCGAAGCTCGGGCGTTCACTCAGCACGTCCTCGGGGCGCCAAACATCGATCGCCTGCGGATCACGTGGAACTCCGACTTCAATGCAAATCTTGCTTCCCTACTCGCCACTGAGGCCGACCTGCCCATCGACGACTCGATCCGCGTCGAACAAGGGCTCACGCTCGATCGCGACTGGACCACCCGAGGCGCTGGGTCCGTTCGCTACCGTCCGCAGCTACCACGCTTCATCCAGGTGCAACACCGAGCCGAGTACGCGGATCCTCCGGCTGTAAGAGACGTGCGCGTCCGGCAGGCGCTGACCCACGCGATCGACAAGGCAAGCATCAACGAGACGTTGTTCGAAGGAAAGGGACTAACCAGCGATAGTCTCATCTACCCGACGGTGGACTACTTCGCTGCTGTAGATCGTGCCGCGGCAAAGTATCCCTTCGACCTTCGAAGGAGCGATCAACTCCTCTCAGAGGCCGGCTTCTCACGTGACACGGAGGGCTCATACACCGACGCGAGAGCGGCGCGGGTAAACCTCGAGCTACGCAACATCCAGTCGGCCCAGAACGACGCGGAACGCTCGATCATCGCAGATGGCTGGAGACGGGCAGGATTCCAGCTTACTGAGGACGTATTCACACCATCGCAGACCAGAAATGGCGAACTGCTTGGGACATTCAGATCCCTCTCGATCACAAGCGCGGCCGCCGACACGACCGGTCTCAACGTCGAGGACTACACCTGTGCGCGGGCTTCGAGGCCCGAGACGCGATGGTTCGGCCAGAACCGCGGGGGATGGTGCAACACGGACTACGACTATGTGATGGGTCGCCTCACGCTGGCCCTGGATCCGAAGGAGCGCGGTGAGCTCGTGGCGGAGGCCATCGGCGCACTAACATCCGACCTGGGAATCATCCCGCTGCATTTCAACCCGGGCGTGGTGGCCGTGCCGGCACAACTCCAGGGCCCCAACGTCAAGGTACCAGATGCCGACCTGAGCTGGAACGTTCATGAATGGCGCTTGAGTCAGTAGAACCGAACGCCTGCCCATTCAGAGCCGTCGTTCGGGGTTGAGCGCTCGGTCATAGAAGCGTAGATAGTCCACCACGTGTTCCATCCAATAGGTTCCCCAATGCTCACCGGGAGAGACCTCTAGCTCGTGATGGATGCCGCGACGATCGAGCACCCGGTGGACAAGCTCGACGCGATCCAGCCAAGGGTCCTCGTCCCCAGCATCGAGCCAGATGGTGGGGTGGCTCGTTGGTGAGAGGCGACGCGCCAACTGGATTGGGTCCTTGTCGGCGAAGAACTGGCCGGCCCCGAGGAAGTCTCGCTCACCTTCGTGCGGAAGTGCAGGACTGTGCGCTCCCACAACCCCGAATGTCTCGGGGTGACGGAAGGCTGACGCTAACGCTCCGAAACCTCCCATCGACAGGCCGCCGATGGCCCAGTGCTCGGACCCGAACAGGACGCGATAGGTCGACTGTACATGGCGCGGAAGGTCCTGCGTCGTGTAGTCACCGTAGCGCTCGCCAGTCCCGGCCTGATTCACCCAGTAGCTGAAGTCCCCCTGGGGCATGACGATGATGAGCGGGAGGATCTCCCGGGCGGCGATGAGACGATCCGCCGCGCCTACGAGCCCATATCCAGGCCATTCCTCGAAGGAGCCACTGTTCCCGTGCAGCATGAAAAGCACGGGGTAGCGGCGAACCTCGCGATCGTAGTTGGGTGGCAGGTAGATGAAATACTGCATGTCACGGCCGAGGGCCGGGCTGTAGAAGCGAATGTTCTGCAACGTGCCGTCGATGGCGCCAACGTACCTACTGACTCGCGCCTCAGGCCCAATTGCTGGCAACTCGATCTGGCGCAGGCTCGGCCGCGGCGTGGGCAGAGCGACGACGGTCACATTGGCGGGCGGTCTCCCCGGTATAGGAGTCCCGAAGGCCCGAGCAACACGAGAAGCATATGGGTCGACTTCTGGGGCCGCGCTCGCGAGACCCGGCCTGGTCGGGGAAGGATCGAGGGGAAGCAGAATCAGCGTCATGCAGATTGCGCCCACGGGCAGGGCGTACCGGGCCCAGCCGCGCGTTGGATTGACAAAGAATAAGCGAAGGCGAATCAGTACCCACAGCAACGCCAGTGCGGCGATCTGGATCGCCGCGTTGAGGGGCCACCTCATCGTCTCGGGTAGAGGAGACGCCTGCAGCATCAACGCCAGAGGAAGGGCGATGACGAGATGTGCGGCGTACGCGTAGAGCGCGCTCTGGCCAAGCGGAAGCAGGAACCAGCCGAGCGCGCGATAGACCGGGCGCCAGAGCTCAGTGACCAGGAGATACAGAAAGCTAAAGACGATGAGGGATGCGATGATACGTCCTGGTCGCACGTCCGCCTTCCCGAACACAGCCTCGAGAAGGAAGAGTTGGAACTCCTGCACGTCGACCGGTTCTGCTTGCCAGAAGGTACCCAGGCGATTCATCACCCAGTACCCAGCGACCAGAAGCGCGGTGCCAATGAGGGAGACGAACAATGCGCCTCTGCGATGGAACTTCGCCAGACGCTGCGTCAAGCCGGCGTGGTGCCACCCGAGCGCGAGGCCAGTGAAGAAAAACACCTGCCATGCGGAAGCGTAGAAGAGGTAGTTCCCCGATATGGTCCAGGGCATCTCGGTTTCCTCGGGAAAGAACTGATAGGCCCCCCAAAGCAACCACGATAGACCAAGCACGACGGCCGTCTTGCCCTGGGATAGCAGGATGAGCGCAAGCGGAGATACCAGGATCAAGATCGTATAGAGCAGAGGAATGTCCACGAGATAGTAGGTCCGGTGCAAGGCAAGCACTGAGACGAGAAACGCAATCGGGTCGCTGAAATCGAGACCCTGCGCCCAGTAGACGGACGAAGCCTCCGAAAGAGGGATGAGCGCAAGCGAGAGGGTGATCGTCAGCAGATACAGCGTGACGGCCCGCTCCAGGGCGCGCCGAAGCGAGATGCCGAGGCCATCCCTGGCGATGAGCCGCTGATACACGAGGCCCATGACAAGCCCCGAGATGAAGATGAACCCTTCGGCCGCCGACGTGTAGAACCGGTTGCCACCCGTGATCGCGTAGAGCGGCGACGGGCCTGCGATGTGGTCGATGACCATGGCGACCACGGCAAACCCCCGAAGCAGGTCGATCCGAAGGTCTCGACCAGCGCCCTCCGGCACGTAGCCCCAGGACTTGCGATTCTTCAACATTGAGGTATTCTTAGCATATTCTTATGTTTCTGATTCGGCTGCGGGGGGTGGCGGATGTCAGCACCTAAGGCTCGCGTCCTCGTCGTTGACGACGATGCTGCCGTGCTGAGCGGTCTTCGGCGAGCGCTCGCGCTCGAGGGCTACGAGATCTTCACCGCGGACGACGGAGAGTCTGCGCTCGCGATGGTGGATGCGCTGGCTCCGGATCTGGTCGTCCTCGACGTCCTGCTTCCTGGGCTCGACGGACTGGGCGTATGCGAGCGAGTCCGCGCAAAATCAGCCACGCCGATCTTGATGCTCACGGCTCGCGACACCGTGCCCGACCGAGTGGCGGGGCTGGACCGAGGAGCGGACGACTACCTTGTGAAGCCCTTTGCAACCGATGAGCTCCTCGCTCGCACGCGGGCTCTGCTGCGTCGGGCTCGGGGGCAAAGCGAGGGGGCGATGTGCTATGCGCAGATTCGGTTGAATTCCCTGACGCGCGAGGCCTTCCGTGGGGGCGAAGCGCTCAAGCTCACCCCGCGGGAGTACGAGCTTCTCGAAGTCTTTCTCCGTCACCCACGTCAGGCCCTATCTCGCGAGCAGTTGTGCCAGCAGGTCTGGGGTTACGCGTTCGAGGGGGAATCGAACTTTATCGACGTCGCCGTGAAAGAGCTCCGTCGAAAGCTCGAGGCGGATGAAGCTCCACGGCTCATTCAAACAGTACGTGGATACGGGTACGCTCTGCGCGAAGAATAGAGATGAACAGCGGCGTGACCTCTCTTCGTTTTCGTCTCACGCTCACCTACAGCGCCCTGGTGGCCCTCATCCTGGGCGTCTTCAGCATCATCTTGCTCGTCTCCATGCGCGAGGCCCTGGAGGCAGAGATGGACCGGCGGCTGCAGGTCCGCGCGAGTCAGGTTCAGCTCACGATCTGGCCGGGAACAACGTCGCTGAGCGCACAGGATCTGACCTCCGCGAATCTAGACCTTGGTCCGCTCGCATCCCTCAACGCCCCCAACTTGTACGTCCAAGTCGTCAGCCGGGATGGGCGCGTGATCGCAGCATCAGACAACCTCCGAGGCGAGGTGCTGCCAATCGATTCCCCTAGCCTCGCGTCCGCCCTCTTGGGAAGAGACTTGCTCAGCGACGTGTGGACCGACGACGGGGTCATTCGAACGCTCAACATGCCGATCTCCGTGGACGGCAACGTGGTTGGCGTTCTCCAGGTCGGCCAGTCCCGCCAGTCGCTCCAGGAAACCATGGCACGGCTGCAGACGTTGGTTCAGCTCATCGGCTTCGGTTCCCTGCTCGTGTCGGGCCTCGTCGGGTGGCTCGTGGCGCATCGCGGACTCCGATCGCTTGCCGTCATGTCTGGAAGGGCCGAAGCGATCACAAAGAAGCGGGATTTCAGCCAGCGCCTGCAGCTCGGAGAACGTAGAGACGAGGTCGGGAACCTCGCCCGCACCATCGATCACCTGCTGGCGACGATCGACGACACACTTCAGGTGCATCGGGAGTTCGTGGCCGACACATCTCACGAGCTCAGAAACCCCCTGCTTGCCATACGCACGAACCTCGATCTCCTGGACAAGGTAGAGGATCCGTCAGCTATCGCCGAGTGCGTGAGCGAGGCGCGCCAGCAGGTGGACCGGATGAGCCGTCTCGTGGCGGATTTGCTCCTCCTCGCGCGCGTTGACGTCGGAGAGGTCATTGAGCGACAGCCGGTGCCGCTTCATCAACTCATTGAACACGCCCGACAAGAGGCCGAGCGCCGATCCAACGGGCAGGAGATCACCATCACCCAGTCGGAACCCGTGGAGGTCCTGGGCGACGCCAATCGACTCGCGCAGGTCCTCACGAACCTCATAGACAACGCCCTCAAGCACACCCCGCCCGCGGGGACCATTTCATTGGAAGTGGAACGCGTCGACGACTGGGCGCGAGTCGCCGTGGCAGATACTGGCGTTGGCATCGCCGATGAGGATCTTCCTCGCGTCTTCGACCGATTCTTCCGGGCCGGTCCCGGACGGAAGTCCGCCGACGGTGGGACGGGATTGGGTTTGGCGATTGTCAAGCACTTGACGGAGGCCCATGGCGGACGCGTCACCGCCGAGAGCCAGCTCGGGGTCGGCAGCCGGTTTACGGCGTGGCTCCCGATCCGGGGCGGGGCGCGATAGGACGGCGCCAGAGGTCCTCACACTTTCCTCATTCGAGCCTCACCCGACACTCATCGCGCCCGACGACAATGTCAGCCAAGCGAAGTACGGAGAAAGAGTTGGCGGTACGGAGCATCCTCTATGGGCAACGGCGCCTCAGCGACTATGCAGGAGTGGCGGAGCCTAGCGCGCTCGCCGCGATGCGGCAGTCGGCGCACACCATTTCTGGTCTCCGAGTGCTCCACTTGAGCGCGGGTCGCTTCGGCGGCAGAGTCGCCGAAACCCTGTCCACCCTCGTTCTTCTCCAACGCGACATTGGGATTCTGGCTGACTGGAAGTTCGTGAGCCTCGAGACGATGCCGATCTGGGCTGAGTTTCACCGCAGTCTGGCTGGCCTCAGCAGCCATTGGACCTTGAAGGACTCCGTGCACTGGTACTCCAGTGCGGAGCACCTCGCGCCCGCGATTGGGGCGAGCGACTACGACATCGTCGTGATACACGACCCTGAGCTACTCGCTCTTGCTACGATCGTGCAGGACGGGCGGAATTCGCCGGAGTTTGTCTGGCACTGTCATTTCGACTCCCGCGACGCCGAGCCCGATGCCTGGGCCGCGGTTCGATTCGCGCTGAGCCGATTCAAGGCCGTTCTCTTCCCCTCCGTCGATCTGTCGCGATACGACGTGCCCGTTGAGTACGTTGGCATCGCGCGGCCGGGCCTCGATTCTCGCTCACCGACGAATCTTCCGATCGAGCCATCTCTCGTGGCAGGGGTGGCACAGCGTTTCGGTATCGATCCTGGGCGACCAACAATCGGGCTATTCGCGCCGATCGACGAGCGGTACGCCCCCCTCGAAGCTCTCGAGGTTTACCGGTTGGTGAGGCGGCGAAACCCGGAGGTGCAGGTCCTATTGGCGGAGCCATCTGTCGCGGCGCCAACTGAATCCAGCCTTGACGTGAAGCGCATTGGCGAAGCGGCGTTGGATGACCCGGACATCCACCTTCTGTCGCGGCACGAGGCTATCGGCTCCATTGAGCTCAACGCCCTGCAGCGGCAGGTCAGCGTGGCGCTCCAGTTGGCCGGCGCATACGGACAGCATTGGGGCGTGGCCGAGTGCCAGCTCAAGGGCAAACCGGCTGTTGTTGGCCGAGGGTGCCACTTGCCCTGGACGGTAGCTCACGGAGTCGACGGGTTCGTCGCCGACAACACCGCAGATGCCGCCGAGCTCATCTCGCGACTACTTTGTGAGCCCGAGCTGGCCCGCTCCATGGGGGACCGTGCCCGCGAACGGGCCACTGGCGGGTCCATCGTCTCCGGTCTCTTACCTGACTACATCCGCGCGTTCCGCACGTTGACGGGCTCCGGAACAGGCAGTGGCCAGGGATCCCGCAGATAGTGGACGGCGCTCCACTGACCGCTCAACGCGTCAGCCAGTTGGCAGCCGACGCAATGACTCCCACAAACCGCGGAACTGATTGCCAACAAATGAGGAGCTCCTCTCGATCCAGGAGCGAACGCCTGCAACAAAAAGACAACACGACGATCCGACCGCCCAACCACTCACTCTCGCCCTTACGGGCCCATCCGCCTGGACGAGGCTGCTCTCCTCAGAGGGATGAGCGGCCTGAAAATCCGTCGCGCCGAAGGTATGACGTACTCGTCGTTGACGACGATCCCGTGCTACGTCGGACGGTTGCCGAGATGCTGCAAGACGCGGGGTACCGAGTAGTGGGAGCAGAGACGGGGCCGATGCGCTTCGAGTGCTGGAGACAGCCTCACCCTGGCTCATCCTCTTGGACATCTACCTCCCGATCATGAACGGCCCAGCCTTTGCTCAAGAGGCCCGAGAGAGGGGCATTTCGGCGCGGATTCTCGTGATGACCGCCAGATCTAGTGCCAGCGAATGGGCGGAAGAGGTCGATGCAGATGGGTACCTCGCAAAGCCGTTCGAAATCGCCGAATTGCTCGACGCCGTTGCCCGCCACCGGCCCCAGGGCGCGTGACCCCGTTCGATGGCGAAAACGAAGTCCGAAGCACCGCGAGAGGACGTCATCGTGCCAACCGTAACTGTCCTTGTCGTCGATGACGACTCGCGAACCGCGCGGCAGGCACGGATGTCTCTTGCAGGCGCTGGCTTTTCGGTAGAGATCGTCGGAAGCTCAGAGGCAGCCATACGGTTGTTGCATGACGCTCTACCCGACCTGGTGGTATTGAATCTCTTCTTGCCGGGAACAGAGAGCTGGGAAGTGTTCTATTACCTGCGGGCCAAGGGCAGCATCCCCCTCATCATTCTGGCGGACAGGCCGCGCTACGGAGAGGCTTTGTTGGCGCTCGATCGCGGTGCGGACGACTCTCTGTCGACACCGTTCGAGCCCAGAGAGCTGGTTGCCCGGTCACGGGCTGTGCTCCGTCGCTATCGCGATAAGGATGTCGATTGGGCTTGATCGCTGCAGCCAAATACGAAGAGCTGGCGCCGGCTCCCGGACGGGCGGATTGGAAACGACGCCTCTACAATGCGTGGTTCGACAGGAATCAAACCGTGTTGCTGGATTTCATACGCTGGCTGTTCGGTCTCGACCGTCTCGTCCTTAAGGTTGAAGAATTCAATGGCATTTCCGGCGAGCATACGGTAGCGCTCGTCGGCCGGCACGAGTGCTAAGCAATCCTCGATCATGTCACGTGAGCCGAGGCGCCTGGCAACCGTGCGCGACGAGTCCCTCCGCCAGATGAGCTGGTTGACGCCGATATCCCAACGCATGTTCACGATGTCGGCATCATTCGCGAAGCCCCAGAAACATTGCTTCTTGAGATAGTAGCTGGGGTAGTGAGCCATGGGATCGATACCGTGAAAGCGCTCTCCCCAATAGAATCGATCTCCCCAGTGCCGGCTGCGCTCGTACTCGTCGTCAATCCGCAACAGCAGGTTGGGCAGCCATCCGACGTGTAGCTCAGGCCAATAGACGCGGAGCTTCGGGAAGCGGTCGAATACTCCGGCGTAGCACATTTGAAGCGGGGCGACTGGATCGTCTGGAAGTAGCAAATGACCGAGATCCCGCTCCCGTGACCAGTCTGCTGGCCCCCACGGGAATCGATTGGGCACATCCCGCGTGACCTTCACAGTGCCCCCAGTGCGATGGAGCGTGAGGGGAACCTTCATTTCGAGAGCAGCGCGCCAGAAACGGTCGTCTTCCTGCGTCGGGTATCCCTTGCCACTCGGAAAGCGATGTAGAGCTACCGCTCTTAGGCCCGCCCGTACGCAGTTGTCCATTTCCGCGATGGCATCATCGACCCCTGTATCGGGGATGACGCCGAGAGCGATCAGGCGGCTCGGATTCGCCGCACAGTACTCCTCACCCAGGTATTTGTTATAGGCATGGATGATAGCTTTGTAACCGGCGTCCTCTCGAACGCCTCGCCAGAATCCGGCAGAAACCGGATGAGTGTACATGACCCCCATTTCCACGGCGCCCTGCCCCGCGACCATTCCGAGGAAGACCTGGGAATACGGGTCCGTATACATGATCTCGGCGTCGACACCGTCCTCGTCCTGCCTTCTCAAGCGTTCCTCCGGGCTCCAAGTGACGAATTCGTCGCCCGGCATATCCCTCATTCCATGGTGGTCAGTGGACTTGACGGTGATCCGCGTGTGGCCCATCTCGTGAAATGGCGAATTCTCAGTAACGGTCACCTCTTCGCCATTTGGAAGGGTGACGTAGTGGGGAACACACACCCGCCACCTAGCCGGCACACGATCGGTCCAGCGCTCTGGAGGGAGCACCAGGCGGGAGCTACCAGAGATTACTTGATGCTTCCAAACCACGGGATTCTCCGTTAGCGCTCACGTCAAGCGTCGCGCATCAGAACCCGGCAGGTCAATCGCTAGGCGGCTCGCCGCGTCTGCGATCCTTCAATTCAACCTTGTCGAACATGAGATAGACGGCGCCGTCTGGGGTCGCTAGCGCAACGCTGTCTGCTTCAATCCAATAGTCTCGCTGCAGGAACGGCGTCGCAACCTTGAAGGCGTTTCGGCGTCGCTCTTTCACCGTGCCCACCTTGTGATGGTCGCGCGTGTAGACGGGGCTACCAACAGTGACCCGAAGAATGGGATCCGGCTGGCCTTGAACCGCCATTTGGCACCTCCCACGAAAGACTATGGTCTCGCAACCCGCACGGCCGCCGCACTCCACGCGTCGGGCAGGCTCGGGCACGCAGGCTCTTAGAGCCACCTCATGCAGTGTCACGCCCCCGCGTGAGGCGATGATGAGGAGTAGATGAGGCTTCGCTGAGGAGGGAGGAGTGAAAAGCAGCGCCGGCGGAGCCTACGAGGCTCATGTAGTCATCACGATTCCCTCATCGTCTGCTCATGTCCCGCTGGGAAAGTTCCTGGGAGCTACGGTCCCGACACCGTTTCGCTGGGTAACCGCCCTCGCAACGGATGGAAACACTGAGCTGGGGTTCCCGAGCAGGGGGCTGATGAGTACCCAAACACCGGCGGACGGCCACTCTTCTAAGGCGAAGCACGTGCTTCTGATCGAGATCGACCCGAGGATCGAGGCCGAGCTCCAGGTCAAAGCAGAGGCTAGCGGCCTGTCCGTTTCCGAGCTCGCACGCCGTGTGCTCATCGAGTGGCTCTGGCAGCCACCCCTTGCTCCACCATTGACTACAACAGCGGTCCGGCTCGATCCCACGAAGCGGATGGCAATACTGGAGGGCCGGTCGGTCCATTTGAGCCCAGTAGAGACGAAAATCCTCGCTGCGCTTATTCGATCGCCCGGTCAGATGGTCACCATGGAAGAGATGGCCCTATTCGCCTGGGGCCCCGAGGCGGCCACGCGCAAGGGCACGATCGCGGTCCACGTGTGCCGCCTGCGCGAGAAGCTACGTCCTCTGGTGCGAATTCACGGTGTCCGAAAACAGGGGTACTGGTTGGACCTCGCGCCACCCGGCACTCTTGATTCTTGCCACGACTGACCTTCAGGCACATCGCGAACCGATTTTCGCCAATGTGTCACAGAACTGCCCGCCAACCGTTTACTCTATCGATTCTTAGTTTCTTCTTATTTTCCTTAAAGTTACCTTAATGTTGGGAGGGCTGCCTAGGGCAAATTCGCAGAAGTGACCGGAACTGTGTAGATGAGATTTGCCCCCACGGGCGGGGGCAACAGAAAACCTGGAGAAGGCAACCTTATGGGAAAAAGCAAGTTTGTCAGGACGGTCAGCGCCCTCCTGATGCTCATTGCGCTCACGCTGCCCGTCGCCCCGGCGACGTCCGCAGCCGTGTTGGACGATGAG